>Ga0307510_10003927_pt1 | contig 17427 bp, 6 predicted proteins | sample 12_EM_MG_FD_207224 | JGI IMG/M metagenome (GOLD analysis project Ga0307510, IMG submission 207224) | Populus trichocarpa ectomycorrhiza microbial communities from riparian zone in the Pacific Northwest, United States - 12_EM | ecosystem: Host-associated > Plants > Roots > Unclassified | place...
TGAATAATTTTAATATACCGATATTTTTTTTTAAAAAAATATATTTTTAATTTAATAACTCTTTTACAAAAACAAAATACAACACGATTGACGGTAACTCTAAGTATTGCATCTGCATTCGTTATACTATTCTAAATTTGTCTCGATAAAATTACACAGAGGAGGTCTCTTGAGTTACAAGTGGGTGCTGCCTTGATTATAAAAGGTCTTCTCAACAGGTCCCGCGAGTTTTTACCTTGTCAGGAGTAGACAAAAATAGAAAATGAAAACCTGGAAGTCCAGTCAATTACTTTCGGTTGATATCGCAAATTACGGGCCAGAACCATCCCAGCATGATAACAAACACTATATAGTCAATTTATTCTAATTAAAGTAGACTGCCGTATTGAAATGACACTTTTTTTTATAAAAAAAAACTCCACTTCAGCAATGTATTTTTGCTTCTGTCTGTCTTAAATTATGGGTTTTAATGAGAAAGAAATATTGAACTCTATACCATGTTGGTCTAGCATCGACCTATCATTTAGCTGGTTTGTTTACAATGTCTTTCATGCTCGTTTAGCTTGCTTGGTTGTTATGTGTTTTCTTGGATTTTTGGAAACTGGTTTAATTTGCTATCATTTGGATGCATGATTTTTTCTAATAGTTTTGGTTTTGGTTTGGTTTGGTTTGGGATATTTCATGGTAATTGCCTGCTGCATATTGATTCTGAGCTGGATTTGTTGATTTCGTCAATTTTTTCTGCTGTTCTTGGATTTTTTCCATGTTCATGAAAGGACCACAATGCATGCATGGATTGTGCTTCAATCCTGTAGTTTCTGTCCCTATTCCTCCCCTGTTTTGATCAATTGGGCTATCAAACCCGAAAAAAACACAAAAAACATCATGATCAGCTCCTGCACCACGCTGACTAGCCATATTGTGATAGAAGTTTGACGAGAGGAAGGCAAAGACAATACTCAGTGTCATGCAACTGCTCTTAAAGGAAAAGGAAAAGTAATTGTCCTACTTGCTCTCATACTATAAGTGGTGGAAAAATTAAAGGACAGTGATTGGCTAGGCATAACTTCAAGCTTAACTTGTTGGACTGGCATGGATGGAACTCTTTGAAAATGATTTTTATATTAATTCTTTCTCACAATCTCACCATTTTTATATTAAACCAATGCCTCAAAAACTTTATATCGATGAAGTATTAGAAAGATAATGAAATACAGGCAACAAAAAAAAGGCATGTCATGATCATCTATTTTCAAGAACAAAAGGTTGTGCTCCATAGGCTGTACGTAAAACATATATGCCAAATAAATACATGTTTATGATTTAAATATTACTTTGTCCCTACAAAATTAATTAATGTAACCCATCATTACTCTATACTAAAATTGGTTGTGGTTTTAGTGTTTTTTTTATTGGTGGTCCCTCGGTCTTTGCAAAAAAAATTTAGATTTTGAGTCCATGTTTTTTATAATTGACAAGGGTTGTCATGTGGGATTGCTATTTTTCATTTCAGTAACTACAATTCTCCACATTTTTTTCATTTGCCTCTGCAGTTTTGTTTGGCTTTTTTTTTTTTGCTTTGCCTGTCATCTTATCTGTGTCTTGGAATGGGTTCTGTGTGTTTTTTTTAGGTTATTAGGAAAAAAATGACAAATTAGATATGAAGTAGTTAGATTCAGTTGTCTTTGCAATAAAGCAGAGTTTATGATGCGTTCTATGTTTTTGCAGGGTCAACACAAGTGGTCTTTGCAATTTTGCGTTTCCCTTGGCTTTTGGTCCATTTATACACGTTGTTGCATGTTTGAGAACCTCTGTTTTGTATATCTGGAATGATTCACAAATATATATTTTAATTTTTTGCATTGCTTAAGGTTCCATTTTTGGAAGGTCATCATGGCCATTGTTATTCCTTTTACGCAAGCCTCAATTCAGGTTATTTTATGCTTCCATTTTTGTGTTGTTTTTTTTGTGTAATTTTAACCCTCGCGATGTTTTCATGTATAGTGCTTTCAGTCTTATAAACGGAGTCATGGTTTAAAAAGTTAATAGGAATTAACTTTTTTGTCTTATTTTTTTTAGAATCATATTATTTATGTATTTATTTTCTATGTATTTATCCTATTCTCATTTAATTTTTACTTTGTTAACAAATAAAATTGTTGAGATGTTTTGAAAATATTGTAGAGATATATTTCTATAATATTGACAAGTGTTTATTTTTTGTATTGAATCGTTGTTTTTTTTTACTTTATTTGTTGTCGATATCTGATTTTTTAATGATATTATTAAATTAACAGAGTTTATTAAATTCATTCAAGTCAATTACCTAAATATTATTTTTTAAAAAAAATATTTATATTGTTTGATATTTTTTATGCAAAAAAAAATTTATATTGGTTAGCAGTGCAGTGCGGGCTACCTAACTAATTGAAGTTTATATTACGTTGGTATCGTGTTAGTATACCTGACTTGACTAGATAAATGAAGGTCAACATGGATCAATATGTTGACCCAGCACCTCCTCCAGCATCTGTTATTTCCAATCCTAGATGATGTACTTTTCCATGCTATCCTAACTCCTAAGCTAACCACAGCTTTTTTAGCACTTGTCTAGCAAGGTATTGACAAGTCTCAAGTCGTTTGCTGGTGTACTGGAGTATAGTCTTCAGAATTTTCAACGTTTGATTATTCAAAGTCGTTGGCTCTTGACTAGGCATCATGAGAGTTTTTCAGATGTGTGTGGATGGAATGTATCCTGTAGAAAATCTGAGATGGGTTTCACCTGCCTATCATTTTTTAGGAAAAAAATGGGCTTTTTTTTTAGACCGAACTCTACATAGAATTGAGTTTATAGAATTTTCTTACTAAATTTGAATGTAATTAAAAAATCAGATACAAAGTTATGAATTTTTCTTTTAGGCTATTTATTTGGCGTGAAACATGTCTTTCATTGGGCTTAGCTCCATCCCACTTCTACTAGAATTCTTGCATGATTCAATTATTACAGATCTATAACTCAATATTCAGAATTATCTCAGACTTGCCTACAACAAATCTCCATCATTAACACCACAATCTCTCTCTGAAATGATTTTGTTAATCTTTAATGCAGAATTTTTTAGTTTTCATGATTTTTCTACCGAGATTGAAAAATTCAAGGTTTCTGTGTACTGTAATAGTTATGCATAGTTACTTATTCCTCCTCTAATTTTTTAACACAAAAAATGAAAAGAAACTTTTGGTTAAAACTTATAGTCTGTAACGAATTAATATATCTTTGATATGGTTGTTTAAAAGCTTATAATTAAGAGGGTTAAAGTCAAGATAATAACCTAATGTATCTAGACTTGGCAGGATGCTAATCCCAAATGACAATGACATGTGTCTGACTTACTTTTAAACCTAATATTTTTAAGTTCAGCTATGCACCGAGCCCAAGTACACGTGAGCCTAACGATGTACTATACTGAACCTCCTTGAGTTCAACTATGTGCTGAGCTCAAATACACGTGGTTCTGGCAAGATACCATATCCAATATCCTTGAGTTCAGCTATGTATTAAGCTCAAGTATATGTAGGTCTGACCAAATACTAAATCCAACATTATTGGGTTCAGCTGTGTGCTAAGCTCAAAGTCATATGAGTTTGATAATGTGTTAAACCCAAACATCCTTGGGTTCAGCTAGGCACTGACCCTAGGCATATGGGTCCGACAATGTGACAGACCCAAACATCCTTGGGTTTAGCTACTACTAAGTTCAAATGTGTGAGTTTAACAAGGTGTCAAGCTCAAACATTCTTCAGTTCAGCTACGAGCTGAATCCAAGTCTACATGAATCTAGCAAGGTGTCATATCCAACTATCTTGGGTTTAGCTATGCGGTGAACTCAAATACATGTAGGTCAGGCATGACGCCAGACCCAACTGTCTTGGGCTGAATTATGTGTTGAGCCCAAATGTACATGGGTCTCACAAGATGTCAGACCCAACTACCTTAGGTTCAGCTACGCGCTGAGCCTAAGTGCATATGAGTCTGAAAAGGTGCTAGACCCATCAGCCTTGGGTTTGGAATCATTTCAAACTCAATACATATTGAGTTGATAATCTTTTTAGACTCCATGTTGGGTCGCATGGATTTATTTGTTGATTCTCATGTCTTTTAATATAAAATATTAAAAGTCAAGAATGATTATCTTCCTACATCTCTAGGTACATAAAAATCTCCATAGGGCCTACTATCTTTCCATCAACATTAATTTATTGTAAGGAATATCTATCATTAATTAATGTTATGTACGAGATATTTATTCCTCATTAATGATATAAGAAAAAAATAATGCTCCAACCCCTCTATTCAAGCAACATAACAAAGTTCAGAGGCTATATATTCCATCTGAACTACTCAGGTAAATAATTCACACCTTTTCTATTCTATGTTCATACTCTTATTTTACAGAGCATTTATCATACATAACTAAAATCATCCTCTTATTTATTGTAATCTCTTATTAAAAGTCACTTATTTTATCATTGGAGGATCCCTAAATTCCATAAAAAAAATTGTTTTGTAGGTGCTGAATCTTTTATCACCAATCATTAACTTCTTGAATTCCGAAGAAGGAAACATTAACATGAATGTTCGATCACTTTTTATCTAAACACTTAAAAAATCCTCATTCCTAAGCATATTGGATTTTAAAATATTATCGACATGTTTCCAAGAAAGTGTCGAATACCCGTCACAAACTATGAAAATTTCATTCCTTAATTTTCCATGTTAAAAAAGGTTCTTTTTTGGTTTTTTTTTTTTTCATGTTTAGGGGGTGTTTGAGAGTGTGGTGGCAGTTGCTTTTCAAAGTACTTTTCGCTTGAAAATATATTAAAATAATATATTTTTTTATTTAAAAAAATTATTTTTGATATCAGTACATCAAAATAAATTAAAAACACAAAAAAAAATTAATTTAAATCAAAGAAAAAAAATTTTCAAAAAAAAATTCAAAATGTTTTTTAAAATACAAAAATAAACGGGATTTTAAGCTTTTTAAAACATTATAATTCAAAACGTTGAAAATATCATACGTTACTTGTTAAATGCAGAGTCAGTCCTCTCCCAGGTTCCACAATTACCTTTCTTCTTGCACTTTATTCTTTTCTCGAAGTGGAAAACGAAAGGATATATAAATTAAGTAATGCACAAACACACTCATGTAAAAATTAACTAAAAAAGGCTGGTATATAGACTATAGGACTAGAAAATTAAGAGGCAACTATCTCCTTCTTCAATATATTTGGATTCATGTCATATATATTTGTTTTTATATATAGTTCAATCTACTTTGAAAAAATATTATATTAATATTTTTTATATGATTTTGAATAATTTTAATATACCAATATTTATTTATTTATTTAAATATAGTTTTAATTTAATAACTCTTTTACAAAAACAAAAGACAACACTATAGATGGTAACTCTAAGTATTACATCTGCATTCGTTATACTATTCTAAATTTGTCTCGTTAGAATTACACAAAGGAGGTCTCTTGAGTTACAAATGGGTTCTGCCTTGATTATAAAACGTCTTCTCAACAGGTCTGCGAGTTTGTACCTTGCCAGGAGTACAGAAAAATAAAAGATGAAAATGTGGAAGTTATGGGCCAAAACCATACCAGCATGATAACAAACACTATATATTTTTTTAAAAATGTCAATTTATTCAACCATACCAGTATGAAAATGTCAATTTATTTTTATTAAAGTAGACTGCCGAGTTGAAATGACACTTTTTATATATAAAAAAAAAACTCCACTTCAGCAATGTATTTTTGCTTATGTTTGTCTTAAATTATGGGTTTTAATGAGAAAGAAATATTTAACTCTATGTCATGTTGGTATAGTATTATTAAACCCAACTTGACTATACCTCGATATAGTTTGATAGGTCAATCTAGTAACTCGTTGACCCAGCTCGTGGTCCAAGTTGGATTTGAAATTAAACTATGTGAGACTTAATTTGATTTGTGTTAGCTAACCGAAATCAAAACCCGGTTTGAGTTTCTAATTTTTTTTTTCAAAATAATGTTATTTTAACTTAAAAAAAATATCTTGAAACGAAAATGATTGGGTTGGCCAAGTTCAACCTAAGTTAATTCATCTAACTTGTAATCCAAGTCTTAGATTGAGTTATAAACCAGGTCATGAGCTGAGTCTGAGTTTAATATTTTTGTATCGGTATATTATGAATGTTTGTTGACGGCTTGCTAGGTATGGGCAATATTGAGACTATCTTAGTTTTCAATTTAGTTTCTGTCATGATTTATTTAAGTCTCAATATTATTCATGCCTTGCATTTTCTTTGTTATTAAGTGAAATCTGTATATTTGCTTGCTTGTTGCAGACCTGTCCTTAAACTTGTTTAAATTCTTTTTATTAACATCATTTTTTCTTTCAATTTAGTGTGAGTTTACCATTCATAGAGGTAGAGAATGACACTGGGTACCTTTTTTTTTCAAAAAAAATATTTGGATGCTTTGCCCACCATAGAGGTGGCTTGTTAATTTGGATTTAATTGTAATAAGTAGAAGTTTATTTGAAAACCATTATTTGTCTAAGTCACTAGTAAAGCACACTTAGGGGCAATGACCAGTACAGGGGGCAACATTGTATTTAAGAAAAATCTATCTCTTCTAGAAAAAGAGATGAACATTTCTTACAACAACACAAGAGGGCATTTTGGTTTGATCCTTTCAGCAAGTGACACCAAATGTTTCTAGTAGTGAGACGAAGAGTAATGAATGATCCTCTCAAATTATTTGACGAGTCAGAAAATCTTTAGCAAACAAGTGGGTCATGATGGGCATCGCAGAGGCTGAGTTGTGTAAACAAATCTAGAAATAGATTTACATGGGCCAATTCTAGTGGGCTAGAAGCCAAGCGACAAGAAGGACCCAAATCAGAGGTAGCAAGTCCTCATCAATCAATCAACAAGAAGACTAAGAAGAAATGAAGGCCTATATTTCAAATCAGGTAAAGATGCATTCATATCATCTAAACTTTGAGATATTGGACAATGAGTTTTGCAAATTTCATAAGAGAAAATTCTGGCGGAAGTGGAAGGCCAACCTGAAATGGTGAAAGATTGAAATTGCTTGTGAAAATTTTTCATTTTTGATAATTTTTCAACCTAGGCAGGCCGCCTGTGAGAATTAGGCCAGTTGAAAAATCTCTGTGTTTTTCCACCTTTTTTTATTGCGCCTTCGAGCTTTCGATCATCATTTTTAGGGCGCCTTCGGGCCCTCACCTCTTTTGAACGCGCTTTTGAGCCCTCGCTTCCTGTCGAGAGCGCCTTTAAGCCCTCGTTTCCCTTCGAGCGCGCCTTTGAGCCCTCGCATTTTCTCAAGCATGCTTGTGAGCCCTCGCTTCCTTTCGAGCATGCCTTCGAGCCCTTGACCATCCTTTTGAGTGCGCCTTTGAGCCCTCATTTTCATTTCTCTTTTTACTTGGTTAGGTCACCCATCACAATGAGACCCTTTCTTTTTACTTGGATAGGTCACCCATTACAATGGGACCCTTTTCTTCGTATTTTTTTTAAAAAACAATTTCCTCGTTTTATTCTTTATCGGGCAGGTCGCCTGGAACAATTAGGCCACTCGCGAAACCCTTTTCGCGTTTTACTCTTCCTATCGGGCAGGTCGCCTAGAACAATTAGGCCACTCGCGAAACCCTTTTCGTGTTTTAGTCTTCATCAGGCAGGTCGCCTGGAACAATTAGGCCACTCGCGAAACCCTTTTCGCGTTTTACTCTCCCTAACGGGAAGGTCGCCTGGAACAATTAGGCCACTCGCAAAACCCTTTTCGCGTTTTATTCTTCATCGGGCAGGTCGTCTGGAACAATTAGGGCACTCACGAAACCCTTTTCGCGTTTTACTCTTCCTATCGGGCAGGTCGTCTGGAACAATTAGACCACTCGCGAAACCCTTTTCGCGTTTTACTCTTCCTATCGGGCAGGTCGCCTGGAACAATTAGGCCACTAGTGAAACCCTTTTCGCGTTTTATTCTTCATCGGGCAGGTCGCCTGGAACAATTAGACCACTCGCGAAACCCTTTTCGCGTTTTATTCTTCCTATCGGGCAGGTTGCCTGGAACAATTAGACTACTCGCGAAACCCTTTTCGCGTTTTATTCTTCATCGGGCAGGTCGCCTGGAACAATTAGACCACTCGCGAAACCCTTTTCGCGTTTTATTCTTCCTATCAGGCAGGTCGCCTAGATAATTAGACCACTCGTGAAATTCTTCACGTTCTTTTATCCTCGGGCGGGTTTGCCCAAAACAATTTGATCCATAAAAAAAAACACAAAAACAAAAACAAAAACAAAAAAACAAAACAAAAGTGGATCATCTTTCAAATGACTTGTTTCTTGATTTCTACATCTCTCTATAAAGATCGTGTGTCAATCTACTGTTTTCAAAGTTTTCAAGACTTAAAAAAAAAAGAAGCAAAGGTTCTTTCTGTATCTACTTTTCTTTATAAATTAACTACACAAAGCTAAAAGAAAATGAAATTTTCCAATATCTTTGCATAGTAAATATTATAAAGAAGGGGCAACTGTCATAACCCAATTTTTGAATATTTTATTTTATTACTATTATTTTATTTTTTTGAAAAATGATAATAAAAAAAATAAAAAATGATGATGAAAAAAAAATAAAAAATGAAGAATGAATTAAAATTTGGGTTAAGGGCAACATGATTGGAAGTTTTGAGGTTTAATTAAACTTTGAAAATAATCTAATTAATCCAATCAAGGGTTTAGTTGGTGAATTGATAAGTTTTGAGACTTAATTGAGCTTGGAATTAATTTAATTAATTCAATCAAGGTTTTTATGGGAGAATTGATAAGTTTTAGACTTAATTGGACTTTGGATTTAATTAAATTAATGAAATCAGGGATTTAATTGAAAAAATAGCAAAGTTTGGGGTTAATTGGGGGCACGATTGCATCAGATTAAAGTCTAAGGACTAACTTGTAAAAGGTGCCGAAATGCAGAGCCAATTACAGTTTAAACCAGGGGCTTAATTACGAGACTTTTGAAACTGCAGGGATTAAAATGTAAAATGGCCACTATCTCCAAACGACGTCGTTTTGAAAGGGACGTTGTTCATCTTCTTCTTCTTTAAGCCAGTGACCGTTTTCTGCAATAAAAGCTGGGAAACGTTGCGGAAGTAATCGCCGTCCGTTGGTTTCAGTTATAGGCGCCTTAATGGTTGTCGACCCTCAGCATGCCACCCGTTACCGACCCGCCGGACCCTATATAAACAAATGAGCACCGAAAAAAGGGAGGTTGGTTAGAGAAAGAGAGGAAACAAACCCGAAACAAGACATATACAAATAAACCAGAGAGACTCCTAAGTTTTTTTGGTTAAGCCCCGGACCAGAAGTGAACCTTTCCCTCACCAATACCGGCCTAAAACAACGAAAACTGAAACTGACCGAGAGAGAGTAGAGAGACTTTGAAAAACAGAGCACGGGGGGATTTCTTTTCAGACGAGGATAGAATAAACAAGAAGGCAGGAAGGTAGAGGTAGAAGGAGGAGTTCTAGTTTCCTATCGACAGACACCATCACCGATCTTCACTCAAGACACCTACACTCCGGCGAGGCAATCTGCAGCAAGGTAGGCTTCCTCTGTTTCTTCGTTTTCTTTTTTTAGTTTCAGTGCATTTAGAACTGTGCGAAGGTAATTAATTACCTTCGCATAGCGCCATACACGCATGAAGCTGGTTCATGCGTGCTGTGGCCCAGCCGGGTCACTGGCCTGGGCCAGTGACCGGGCTGGGCCGGCTGGGTCTAGCCCAGCCCATATGGGTTGAGCTGGGCCCAACCCCAAAAACATAAACAAAATAGAAAAATAGAAAAATAAAAAATATAAAAAAATAAAAAATATGTGTAGATAGGAATAAAAATAATATAAATTTACCAGTTTATTCACCAATGCCAGAGTCGGGAGTAATACTGGTTTAAGTTTATATTATTTTTATTCATTATATTTTATTTTATTTAGTAAGAAAAAAACATATGTGCATTTATGAAAAAATAAATTTATTTATTTATTTACTGACGCCAGAGTCAGGAATAAAAACACTGAACTATCTAGGTGGTGGCCCAGTGGTAAGAGCTTGGGACCAAGAGGTTTGTTCTCTCTATGGTCTTAGGTTCGAGCCTTATGGTTTCTCATATGATGGCCACTAGAGGCTTACATGGTCGTTAACTTCAGGGCCCGTGTGATTAGTCAAGGTGCGCGCAAGCTGGCCCGGACACCCACGTTAAACTAAAAAAAAAAACATTGATTTAATTGTTTTTTTTATTTAACTACATAAGAAATATAAAAATATGTGAATGCATAATAAAATGAATTTAGTTTATTTTTTATTCACTAGCGTTAGAGTCAGGAATAAAAAAAATTTAATCTAAATTTATTTTATAGCTGCGTAATAGTTACCAACGCCAGAGTTGGAATTATCCGTAGTTGAATATTCACTGACGCCAGAGTCAGGAATATTGTGAATAAATCATCAAAATGTAAACCAATAAAAATTTAGCAATTTGAGACAAAAAAGAGCAATGCAGTTTGCCTTAGGCAGAACGTTTAAGGGGTGATAATATCTTCCCCTTTACGTAACCAGTCCTGAACCATAAAATCTTTGTTGACCAGTTAGGGTTCCTAGTGACCATAATACTAGGTGGTGACTCCTCAAACAAGACATTTTTCCCTAAAAGAACCAGATGCCAGAAATCTGTTCTTTTTCCTTACACCAGAAGAATTATTTTTAAGGCCGACGCGATATCGGGTGCGATAATTATTATAGTTTTAAAACCCAGCTCAAGAGTTGTATTAAGGCAATGTGTAGGTCTTATAACATGGCTCGAATCACAGGTTAAGAAGGCCAACTTGAGTTGAATCAAGTTAACCTAAAAATACAAATAATTATTATTATAATTTTAAAACTCGATTTGGGGGTCGATCTGGGGCAAGACCTGGGTCACCGGTCATGAATGTCAACTTGGGTTAACCTATATTTTTTTTTAAAAAAAGAATAAAAACAACCTTGTTTTAATCATTTTTTTAATAAAAAGTCAACTGGTTTTTTACCAAGTCGAGTCGGGTCAATACTTCCTTTATTTTTTCTTAAACTCGGACTAGTGTAGACTCTAAGTTAGTCAGGTTCCATGCAAGTTGTCAGGCTAATCCAAGTTTAATATATAAATTTGACAATAATATATTATTAATTTCAACATACAATATAAACTAATTTAAAAAAATATCTAATTATTTTTTAAATATATAAGTTTGACAATAATATATAACAAGGATAAAATAAACTTTTTATATTTTATCATGTCTTATCCACCATAAGGATACAAAGACAATAACTCTATTTTGTACATCACCATCAAACACAATTATATATCTATTTTTTTTTTGTCCTGTCTCCTCTGTAATCACTATCTTCATCTTTATTGTCTCGGGATAATTTCCATACAGTATTGTAGGAACCGAGACATGAAAAAATTAAGCTTAGAATCAAAATATAAAATTAAAAAACTATAGGGACCAAATAAAATAATGGGCTATAAATTTATTTATTTTTATCATAAATATAACACAACATATTTCTTTTTCTTAGAGTTAATAAATTAATTCAGAGTATCCAGTTAAAAATGTGGGGTCTCTTTTGCCTTATTTTCAAGAAAGTGGTTGCCTTATCCAGCAAAGAATGGGGGGTCTGTATTCAAAGGAAGAACTTTCACTCAAACTTTTCTACTCACAAAGTCAGTCCCCTACGCCGTAATAGACATATCCTGATCTTCATGAAACCTTCAAGTAAAGCTTAGCCCAAAGAAAAAAAAGAAAAACAAAATCTGTTAATAGGAATCCAATTTTTTTATTTCTGTTGTTCTTGTTCTCAAACTAATTCTGCTTCAATGTCACTACTGAAGTTGCTTATGCATTTATCTCCTTTCTTGGTTGCTCATTTATTCGTATCAGGTATGGTACAGAAATCTATCACAATTTTTCTGTTCCCATCTCAAATTCTTGAACACAATTAATTAAGCTGTTATCTTATGCTTTAACAACTTTAAGAATAGTAAACAATTGTGACTACACTATATGGCCAGGAATAAACTCAACATATGATCCAAGACCTCTCTTAGATGTCACCCCAACGATCCCAACTGGTTTTTCCCATGGAAAGAATGATAGTTTACCATTTTTCAGTCTTATAGTTTTTTGGGTTTGGTATTTTGTTCTTAATCATTTTAACATTTAGGAGTGGTGTAATTTGTTTGATGAGAAGTTAAGAAAGCCTGCACAAATAGAAGTTAGTTTACCACAGAGACACATTCTATATATATTGCACTACACGTTGAAAGAAATTTTAGCTTACACAATTCATACATCTGTTCTTTGACATGTCCATCACAGGAAACACAATTGGATGCAAGGCGTTGACAAGTAACAAGCCAGTTTTTTCTTCAGGACCTGTATACGCTGTGGCAAGATCACCATTAGACGGGATAGCTGTACGTTCTTCAGGACCTGCCGAACCGCCGATAAAAGCACCAAGCCTTTCCCCACAAGTTAAAAAACCACCAAGCCTTTCGCCACAAGGGATAACGCCACCAAGGCCTTCGCCACAAGGGATAGCGCCACCAAGGCCTTCGCCAGAAATAAGTCCTAGAAGTTCGGCACCAATTATAGCAGCAGTTATATTTAGTTTTGTTGTTATCATTCCTTCTGTAGTCATGCCTTTTATTTTGAGGGCAAGATGGCGTGGGAAGTCTGAACAAGATCCGCAGGATGTGGAAGATCATCATATAAAGCATGTTCCAGGAATGCCTGTCAGGTTCTCATACCAAGAACTGTACGTTGCAACTAATAATTTCAACGAGAGACTTGGAAGAGGAGGCTTCGGGTCTGTATTCAAAGGAAAATTGGGAGATGGAACACAAATTGCTGTGAAGAGGTTGGAGAAACGAGGCCAAGGAATGAGTGCTTTTTTAGCAGAAGCCGAGGCAATTGGAAGTCTGCACCATTTTAACTTGGTGAGGTTGATTGGATTTTGCGCAGAGAAATCCTCTAGGCTTTTGGTTTTTGAGTATTTGAGCAATGGATCGTTGGATAATTGGATTTTTATGAATGTACAAAGATCTTTCCTTGATTGGCAGACCAGGAAGAAGATTATACTCGACATAGCAAAAGGCCTGGCTTATCTTCATGAAGACTGTCGACATACCATAATACATCTTGATGTAAAACCACAGAACATTCTTTTGGATTCAAGTTTCCACGCCAAAATCGCTGATTTTGGGTTATCCAAGCTAATCAATAGAGATATGAGCCAGGTTCAAATCTCAATGAGAGGAACACCGGGATATCTTGCTCCAGAATGGCGTCAACCATTAGGTCGTATTACGGTTAAAGTTGACATATATAGCTTCGGAATTGTCCTCCTTGAAATAGTTTGTGCACGCAGAAATGTAGACCAATCACAACCAGAATCTGCCTTTCATTTGCTTACAATGCTGCAGAAGAAAGCTGATCATCAAGATGGAGTAATAGACATTGTGGAAAATTTGGATGAATACACGCGGAGTGATAGAGAGGAAATAACGAGGATGATAAAGGTTGCTGCTTGGTGTTTGCAAGATGACCCAGAAAGAAGACCTCTCATGTCAACAGTTTTAAAAGTGTTGGAAGGTGTTATGGAGGTAGATTCAAACATCAATTATCGGTTTTCGCATGCAATGATATCTTCTCCAGCTGGTAACAACCATATTTCTTCAGCACCTCCTCCAGCATCTGTTCTTTCCAATCCTAGATGATGTAGTTGTAAGACTCTCTCTCATGGCAGAAATAAAATCTATCATGCTTCTTGTCGCTTCTGCAACTTTTCCATCATGCTATCCTAAGCTAACCACAGCTTTTTTAGCACTTGTCTAGCAAGGTAGTGACATGTCTCAAGTAGTTTTCCGGTGTACTGGAGTATAGTCTTCGGAATTTTCAACATTTGATTATTCAAAGTCGTTGGCTCTTGACTAGGCACTACGAGAGTTTTTCAGATGTGTGTGGATGGAATGCATACTGTAGAAAATTTGAGATGGGTTTCACCTGCCTATCATTTTTTGGAAAAAAAAGGGGCCTTTGTTTTTTTTTTAAGCGAATCTTTCATAGAATTGAGTTTATAGATTCTTCTATACAAATTTGAATGTAATTAAAGAATTACATAAAGAAGTATGATTTTTTTTAAAACATGTTTTTTATTGGGATCGGCTCTATCCACTTCTATTAGAATTCTTACATAATTTAGTTATGATATATTTACGTATCAGTTTTCACACAATTTAATTTAAAATTCAAGTTTAATAAGAATTCAGGTAGACAAGTTTCAAGATTAATTCATTTAATTGAATTTAATGAAAATAATCTTTATACTCTTAATATTTTTTTAAATTAAAAAATAATAATCTAACCGGAAACAAATCCATGCAACTAGTGATTTCTATTCGAGATCTTCCCAGCTTTATTAACTTAGTGATGAGTTGGTGGGAAAGCATCTCTAATGAATCTCATAAAGTTAACTGATTTTCCAGTAAATAAATTGTGCAATAATATCATGCAAGATTAACACCTATCATTAGTGAAATGGCCAATTTATGTTTCACTCATTTGTCAATCATAAGGAACTTTTTTTTTATAATCAACCCGATTCTTGTCTAACTCAAATTAAAAGTAATATTTTTTTTTAACTCTCAGACTTGCCTACAACAAATTTCCATCATTAACACCACAATCTCTCTAAAATGTTTTTGTCAATCTTTAATGAGGAATATTTTTAGTTTTCATGGTTTTTCTACCGAGATTGAAAAATTCAAGGTTTATATGTGTACTGTAATACGTACTAGTCTTTTTTAGCACAAGAATTTAATCTATGCATAGTTGCTTATTCCCCCTCTCATTTTCTTAGCACAAAAAATGAAAAGAAAGTTTTGGTTAAAACTTATAGCCCGTAATGAATTAATATATCTTTGATATGTTTGTTTGAAAGCTCATGATTAATATTAAAAGAGTAAAGACAAGGTAATAACTTAATGTATTTAGACATGATACGATGCCAACTCCAGATGACAATGACATGGGTCTGAATTACTTTTAGACCTAACATTTTTAGGTTCAGCTACACGCTGAGTCCAAGTACACATGGTTCTGATAAGGTACAAAACCAAACCTTCTTGAGTTCAACTATGCGCTGAGCCTAAGTACATGTAGGTCAAGTAAGACACTAGACTCAACTGTCTTGGGTTCAACTACGTGTTGAGCTTAAATGTATGTGGGTCTCGCAAGATGTCAGACTCAACTATTTTAGATTCAGCTACGCGCCGAGTCCAAGTGCATATGAGTCTAGTAAGGTGCCAGACCTATCACCTTTGGGTCTGGAATCATTCCAAACCCAATACATATTGACTTGATAATCTTTTTAGGCTTCATGTTGGGTCACATGAATTTATTTATTTTATTCTTATGTCTTTTAGTATAAAATATTAAAGGTCAAGAATGATCATCTACTTATACCTAGGTGCATAAAATTCTCCACATGACCTACCATATTTCTATCAATATTAATTTTGTGTAAGGGATATCTATCATTTATTAATGTTGTGTAAGAGATATCAAGTCATACTCTTATTTGACAACGCATTTATCATACATAACTAAGAACAAATACTATTATTCTTAAGAATTTAAAGTTCATCCTCTTATTTATTGTAATCCGGTATTAAAAGTCACTTATTTTATCATTAGAGGATCCCTAAATTCCACCAAAAAGAATTGTTTTGTAGGTGTTAAATCTTTTATCACCAATCATCAATGCTTGAAATCTCAAGAAGGAAACATTAACATGAATGTTCAATCACTCTTTATTTAAACACTAAAAAAATCATCATTTCTAAGCATATTAGATTTTAAAATATTACCGACATGTTTCCAATAAAGTGTTGAATACCTATCACAAACTAGGAAAATTTCAGTCCCTTTCGACGTTCAAAAAGGTTTCTTTTTGGTTGTTTTCATGTTTAAGGGGTGTTTGAGAGTTTGGTAGCGATTGCTTTTCAAATTGCTTTTCGCTTGGAAATATATAAAAATAATATTTTTTTATTTAAAAAAAATTATTTCTGACATCAGCACACAAAAAAATAAAGCAAAGAGAAAAATAAAATTTTTTTATTTTTTTTCAAAAGTGTTTTTAACACTAAAAAATAAACGGGATTTTAACCTTTTTTAAACATTATGCTTCAAAACGTTGAAAATATCATTCATTCCTTGTTAAATGCAGATCTCAGTCCTCACCCAGGTTCCACGATTACCTTTCTTCTTGCACTATATTCTTTTCTCAAAGATAAAAACGAAAGGATATATAAATTAAGTAATGCACAAACACATGCACTCATGTAAAAATTAACTAAAAAAGGCTGGTATATAGACTATAGGACTAGAAAATTAGGAGGCAACTATCTCCTTCTTCAGTATATTTGGATTCATGTCATAAATGATGGTTCAATCTCTTTTTAAAACTATTTTTCTTTTGGAGAAATATTGTATTAATATTTTTTATATGATTTTGAATAATTTTAATATACCAATATTTTTTTTTAAAAAATATATTTTTAATTTAATAACTCTTTCACAAAAACAAAATACAACACGATAGACGGTAACTCTAAGTATTGCATCTGCATTCGTTATACTATTCTAAATTTGTCTCGATAAAATTACACAGAGGAGGTCTCTTGAGTTACAAGTGGGTGCTGCCTTGATTATAAAAGGTCTTCTCAACAGGTCCCGCGAGTTTGTACCTTGCCAGGAGTAGTCAAAAATAGAAAATGAAAATCTGGAAGTCAAGTCAATTACTTTCGGTTGATATAGCAAATTAGGGGCCAGCCAGAACCATCCCAGCATGATAACAAACACTATATAGTCAATTTATTTTAATTAAAGTAGACTGTATTGAAATGACACTTTTTTAAAATAAAAACACTCCACTGCAGCAATGTATTTTTGCTTATGTCTGTCTTAAATTATGGGTTTTAATGAAAAAGAAATATTGAACTCTATATCATGTTGGTCTAGCATCGAACTATCATTTAGCTGGTTTGTTTACAATGTCTTTCATGCTCGTTGTCGCACGTGAGCGACGTCGCGGCGATCGTACACCCTCAAAAAATGTTAAAAGTAAATGTAAATGTGTGTAATGGGGGATATATGGGGTCAATGTGGGGAGACAAGGAATTCGTTGTCTCTTAGCAGTGAAAAATGGTGTGGGAGTCGCCACCTAGTATTTTGGTCACTAGGAACCCTAACTGGT
>Ga0307510_10003928_pt1 | contig 17423 bp, 26 predicted proteins | sample 12_EM_MG_FD_207224 | JGI IMG/M metagenome (GOLD analysis project Ga0307510, IMG submission 207224) | Populus trichocarpa ectomycorrhiza microbial communities from riparian zone in the Pacific Northwest, United States - 12_EM | ecosystem: Host-associated > Plants > Roots > Unclassified | place...
ACGGCGGGTCCAATGGTAAAGGGCGGGCAGGGTGCGAACGGTGTTGTGCTGCCAAGAGAATGAGCGGGTTATAATGTCACGCGACTCTTGATTTCTGATTTCTGACGAGTCTTTGTTTTTGTTTTGTTTTTGTTTATGACAGATAGGGGATTTTTCTTTCATTAGTAGTAGTTGTTGTTTGGCCATAAGCTGACGGTAGCTACTATCTACCATCTATGGCGAGCGATGGACTAGGCTACGTACGAACTGGGAGATAAACGCTGGTGATCGTTTCAGTTCCATGCCTACTATCGTCCCTACTGTCACCCTTTGACTGATGGGACCTTGCGCAGCGCAACAACAAGTAGCACATGTCTCAGTAACCCACATGGACAGGACAGGGGGTTTGCCCAAACTTGAACAGTGCCAGTAACGTGTCGGAGTGTTCTGTATCCACTGTATCCTGTATCCTGATCCGAATTTGCACTAGTACCAGTACGGTAGAACACATTAAGCGGGAGACGATACAAGTACGGGGTACAGCATTACATCAGTAACCTGTGAATTGAATGATGATCTGCGCTTCGGCACCTAAATGTCTGAAAGCCGCATTGCGTGTACGTCGTCTGTCGTGGCTGTAGCAACCAAGTTCCTGAAAATGAGCGAACGGGGTTAAGGAAGCAGGTATGTAGATGTACAGTGCGACCTTTGACCCCCCATTCCCCTGACATGCCCACGAACCTATGTAAACAACCGGTGTGTACTGTAGCGAACCCTGGCAGCTAATGATACAGATCTCGGGTGGTGTTTAGTGCAAAAATAAGAAAAAAAGAACAAATGAGTGAGGGGCGAAAGTCCATGAAATTCCAGAAAGAAAACGAAATGAATAAACATAAACGGGGATCAAAACCCGATGCTGTAATAACCGCTTGGCGTGCTCGTGCTACTGTAGGAGAAGGGGGATCCCGGATATGTTGACACGTCAAATACCTCCAAAGTCAAAATCGCGCTGGGTTTTTCCTCAGCGTGAGGATACCTAAGCCACGAGGGGGGTTGGGGAGTGGCCTCTTCCTCGTTGACAGTCCATTTCGCGGCGCAGAAACGGTCACGGCTGCGGCTGGGGCGGACAGCTGCTCGGGACCATGCAATTCCTCCGAAAATCTACTCAGAGGCGATAGAGGAACGTCGAGTTCGTGGTGACTGCGTCCCCGGGGTAGTGGCGGATTGATTGTGCTGTGCGCTGATGCCGACGGCGATGGTGGCACCGAAGGAGTGGGCACAGGGGTCACTGTGTGGGGCGATGCGGCCGGGTAACCACGGGGAGCCTCCGTAGCAGCAAATTGTTGCGATGCCTCTTCGAGAAGCCCCGCAATGTCGAGATCGACAAGCGAGCGGGTGTGGGCGCCTTTGTGGGATTTCTTGCTCTTGGTGCTCACCGTGCGACTTATGATACTGGATCGGCTCTTTGTCGACTTGACACTCCAGGGCACGAAGGGCGCGAGGACGGTCGTTCGTCTCGACCGCGACTCGCGCGATTCGGCGCGAGGAAGGCTGAACAATTCTGGGGGGTACACAGGGTCCACGGGTGCTGGGGTGCTGGGGACTCCTGCAGGAAATTGAGCAGATTTGGGTGATAGAAGGTCGAACTGTGGACTGCGCGCACTGGCCTCTCGGTTTGGGGAATCCTCGTTGAGACGTCTGATGAGTTTGCGCCGCTCACGGCGTACGAGGAGAACACCAAGAATGACGATGGCGGCGACGATAACAGATGAAGTGACTGATATAGCAACAAGTGCAGGCCTAGTAGAGATGAAATTAGTCTTGCAAAGCTTGTTATCGCAGATATTGCAGACCTGGATAATCCCCCGACACCGGCCTGTGTCGCCGCAGTTGATTGTGCAGAACTTGCTTCAAGACATCCGCTTGGGCTGGATGCACCTCCTCCCACCGTAATCAAGTCTGAGACTTGACGAGTTCCCTGACCGTCATCGAAGAGCATTGCTATCCGGAGTCCCGAGGCGACATCCATGATATACGTAAAAGTATCAACGCCTTGACTTGTATGGAAGTTTATCCACCGGAGACTGAAAGAAAGACTCTCTGGGATAAGTACCCTGACCGAAATGGAGTGATCCGAGGATGAGGTGTTCCGCGAGACGTTGAACGGGGAGCACTGGGAAACCGCATCGTCCACTAACTGAAATACGGCGGGTGTTGTCTGGTTGGCGGAAATGCAAGACGTATCTGTGGAAGGCTGCACTTGGATGACATCAGATGTAACTGCGGCACCATTCCCTGCAGCATCATCCAATGAAGCCAAGAAAGAAACCCCTGCTGGAAGGGGCAGAACGGTGACGTAGGAACCAGAACTTGTGGAACTGTCCCACGCCGATTCGGGAAGGGTAAAGGAGAGCGGTGTAGAACCGAAAGGAATGACGGTCAAACTAAGGGGGAGGGCAGCGGGCGGCTGGCCGCCAGAGAAGGAAATGTTGAAATGGCCGCACTGTTGTACGCCCGAATACGCGAAGAATTCGAAAAGCGCAGAAACGCACCGAGGAGCAAAAGCAAGAAAGAAAAAGAACCATGGAAACGAGGAGAGCATGGCCAAGCAGATTGAGGGCGAGGCAAGGCCTGGCTAGATAAGCCAAGGGGGGATGTGCAGCTCCGGGAGAAAGAAAGCAAAGAAAGGGTGGGTGAAAAAGAGGAACGTCCAAGAAGAACCGGCATTTTCATCAGTTCAGTATTAATCATGTCTCGTCTCCTGGATGGGAGACACCGTCACAAGTAGGAGCCGTGTGAGCGAATAGGCGCGATAATCCCATATGAGCCCTTTGGTTGGCACTGGCACTAAACACAACGGCCGATACGGATCGCAATACAAAAAAACCACAAATTTGAAATTAACTTCGATCAAATGTGACAATGTGACCATGACGATAACTCCGGTCCGGTCAACCCGCGCAAGTCTCTTTTTGCCGCCGGGCCCCGCATTCGCAACTCGCCGATCCGTTGTGTGGGCGAGGCGAGCCAAGTTAATGCTCGCTAGCTCACTGTTCACTTTCCAGATGATCCGGACCTTTCGCACTTGCACACAGTTCACTTTCTCTCGCATATTCCGTAAGTGTCTATCGACTACGACTCGCGTCTCTTTCCCGGAGAGCCACGGACACGGTCTATTGCCGACCTCCCAGTCGCCCATTACACCGAAACCCCATTTCTTCAATGCGGTTACCGCGGATGGAAAGCAATTGCCTACGTACAGGATTATAGATGGCGTTGGGAACGTCATCGAAGGTGCTGAACTACCAGAGGTGTGTCTGTGTTGCTCCGTGCTTTCCTTGGACGAGTGCTTATAATTGTGGCGCCAGCTTGATGAACAACTGGCGCGCAGAATGTCCGTAGTCCTTCCTTGTCCCAAAAGAAGGTTCCCTGAGACTATCATAGTTACAAGAACATGGTTCTTCTTCCCATCATAGACAACTTGCTTTACAACATCCAGCGCCAGGGAAAGATATCCTTCTATGTACGCACTTTCCCAAGCGTTCCGTATATGATCCTCCGAGTGACTTTCGAGTTAGATGACCGCTGTGCGCACATAGTCTTTTCATTTCTACGAATAGTAGCTTACGTCCTGTCAGTACGGCGAAGAGGCAGCGATCGTTGGAACTGCAGCAGCACTCCTTCCCGACGATGAGTGCGTTGTTCTCTCTCTAGAAATTATTTTACCAATTGCATGTTGCTTGACACAGAGTACTTGGTAAGCCGAGGGAACTTTACCCACCCATGTCTAGTACGTACGACACTTACTCGCTGGCAGGTCAATATCGCGAATTAGGTGTCCTTCTATGGCGGGGCTGGGAAATCGACAGTGCCATGGCGCAATGCTTTGGAAATGAACAAGACGCGTCAGGCAAAGGACGGCAGATGCCAGTGGTACATGCTTTTCTTTCTAGTGACTTCTCTCGTCGCGTCCCCTGACCGCAGCAAATTATTCCGCAGCATTGGGGTTCTGCCAAGCACCATTTTCACACCATCTCATCTCCCTTGGCCACACAGATCCCACAGGCTGCAGGGGTCGCTTACGCGCTTCGACGCGATCCGGCGCGGCGGGGTAAGAACTGCGCGGTTGTATATTTTGGCGAGGGGGCAGCGTCCGAGGGCGACTTCCACGCGGGAATGCTATTTGCCTCCACTATTTCCTCCCCGACCCTGTTCATCGCTCGTAACAACGGCTTTGCTATCTCCACTCCGTCTTCAGAACAGTATTTTGGCGATGGCATAGCAGCACGCGGTCCTGGCTACGGTATTGATACCGTCCGTGTGGACGGGAATGACGTGTTGGCCGTGCTGAGCGCAACGCGAGAGGCGCGTCGCCGGTGTGTTGAGAGCGGCAGAGGCGTCCTTATCGAGGCTATGACCTATCGGTACGGTCCTCCGAAATTTCTCATCTCAGATTCTCGCAAACTCTGGTTGGTACCTACAGCGTCGGTCATCATTCCACGTCGGATGATTCGTTCGCCTATCGGCCACGACAGGAAGTCGAGGATTGGAAGCGCATAGATAACCCGATCGCTCGCTTCAAGCTCTTCCTCCAGAACCGCGGCTGGTGGTCCAACGCGGAGGAAGACGAGCTGAAGGAGTCGCTCAAGAAGGACGTCATGCGTGCCTTCAGGCATGCCGAGAGCCTGAAACGCCATGAGCTGAAAGATGTTTTTTCTGATGTGTATGGTGGCGACGAGCCCCTGAACCTTGTGAGTAACAAAGTTTCCCCCGCTCTTTCCCCTCAGCAGCTTCTAGCAAACAATAGCCAAGACTCTGACACATCCCCCCCTGCGCTTATTTACAGAGGGAACAACGGGAAGAGCTGACTCGGCTCCTCAAGAAATACGGGTCCGCATGGGAACCGTGGAAAGTGGAACTCAAGAAGTTCAAAGACAATGGGCAGAGTCTCCTCGGGCGTACAGAAGCAGAAGAATGAGCGGCTAGTTTTTTGGCGTTTTGCATTTGACGCTTATCGTACGCCCAGCGCCAGCCCGCGTGGGTGGAGGAGGGAAGGGAACTTGGTGAAATGGATTGTCACTACTACGATAGTCACTTGTGTACTTGGTTCGATCCCATCAGCATACAGTAAATCACACGTATCGCGCCGAGCTGCCCGATGCGCTTCTGGACGCCAGAAGGACAGAAAGCTGTCTAGCGGTATTTGAAGCTGAACCCCCCTTCCCCCCTTAGATCGACTGGGCGGGAGGGGCGAACCGGCGAAATGTGTGCCTGCACCGGTACGGTGATGCCACAAGGCCGGAAGGTAGGAAAGCGTCCGCGATTCGCGTAAACAGATAGGCCTTATCAATACCGAGGGAAGACAGCGTCGAGCGGTGCGAGTCGGCAAAAAATCGCGATTGGCGATTCGTGGCGTGCTGACAGTGTGATGTGGGGAGAGGGGATTGGAGGGGGTGATTGCCAGTGACTCGAGTGACTCGAAAAGAGTGTGGCGTCAGAAGTATTGATCGAGCCTCGGAGACTACTAACGCGCGCTGTCAAAAAGATCAGATGTGTGGGTCACGATGTGGGTGTTTTTCCCCATAGCCACGAGGTTATCAGATCCGGGACTGTGGTCTTTCCTTTTTTTTTGCGCTTCGGGTGTGGGAATGAGGAGCCCGTGGATTCGTAGGCGCGGAATAGAAAAAACATCAATCCTTATCGTACTAGCTGAAACTGAACTGAGACATTTGCGCTGGTTCCCGATCCCTTACTCCCTTGCCCCTCTGTCCCTGGGCCGCGTAGATGTGTGAACCAGGACCCAAACCAGCTTAATCGGTTCAACCGGGCAAGGTACAGGCAGACATCCCTGGTCCTTACTCTTTTTTACTGCGCTGCTTACGAAAATGTTTACGCGAAGGACGAAAAGGTCCAGGGTCGAAATGAAATGAAACGAAAGACTGGATTAAGCATAGACGCCGACGGGCGTCGGATTTGTGGTAAAGATTATATCTTAGCGTGGGTGGTGATCCATATGGATGTAAAAAAATAAATAAGGATGTGTATGGTACAGTATAGTACTAGTATTGCGAGCGAGGCCAACGGGGTTTTACGCTACGGAGGTACCGCCCGCTAACGTACCTTGCCCGCGTTCCGGGTCTGACATGCGATGGACCCGTACAGTGGGGCCAACATGGATGTTTTGCATATTCTGCGGGGTGATGAGTACGTATTGTTTTCCGTCGGATGAGTTAGCGGTGTCAATCTGAAACGCGATTAAGACGGGCCAATGTCGTGGTGAGCCGTGAAGATCCCTCACCATCATCTTCATGCTAATGCGGCGGTTGACGGCATCCATGAACACATCGAATTCATCTGCTTTTTCGTTAATCCCCGTTCCTTTCATGGTGGTCATAGGGCGTACCAAGGCAGCGAATGGGACTTCCTATGGATTCCCACATAGCGAGAAGCAAGCAAATGGTCGCAAACGACTTTTCCCCCCCGCTCAGCGCACGAGGGTCTTTGTCCCGATTTGTACCCTGAGTGCCGTTCTGGTCATCGGTTTGGACCTGAGTATAACATCGGGTGAGTCGCGAAGTCTAGAGAGCGGGCGGGTCACCGCACCCTCAACTGCAGCGTTCCGTCATGGTGGTTAAAAAGGACTTTGCCAAAGTATCCACGGTTCGAAAGGTGGTACTGGAACACGACCTTACAACGGAAGGCAATGTGGCGGCGGAAGTCGTGCCATTTCTCCAACCGGAGACGAAGGGATTGCTTGAGGGCCTATACGTTCAGGTACGTCGTCAGTACGGAGTGGATGTGCGAGACTGTGAGAGCTCACCCGGTTCAAAGATGCCATACTCTTCAGGTCCCTCTGTGCCGTTTCGAGCGCAGCTCGCGCCTTGTTGACCTCCGCTGCCATCTCTTCTACCGATGCACCTTGTCTACGACTTGTAAGCGGTCAAGCCGACTTGCTCGCAGAAATACCACACACCGCTTCTCGCGCTCCTTCAATGCAGCCTGCACAGAATCCAGGTTGCGTTTGACGACTTGTACTTTCCTAGGATTAGAAACGCGGGCACAATACTGCTCTGCTCCTCTTGTCCATTCCTGAAAGCCAACCTAAGAAGACGCCGACGGAAGGTGCGTCAATAACTTGCCTCAAATTCTTGCTGGACAACGTTCAACTGTTCCTTGGCGTCCCGTACTTTCTTTTCCTCGTCGAGGAGCTTTTTCGACCAATGGGACTGCTCGTTCTGTGCGGCCAGTCGCTGCTCGGCAGCTTGCGTGACTCGAGCCTAGAGCCGGGGGTCAGCAACTTTTGATGAGGCGACACAAGGGGACACTTGCGAACCTGGGCCTCTTGTCGTCGTTCATCAAATGCTTCAATTTGTTTCTTGATCTCGTTCAACTCCTTCAGCAGAGGTACTTGCTCTTGGTCAATCTTTGCCTTTTGCTCGGCAAGACTCGTGTATTGGGCCATGAGAGACTCCTTCTCGGCCGTCATTTCCTATACCAAAGGATCAACGACATTTAAGTATGTAAGGACAGCATTGAGTACAACATACTTTCAGTGCATCGTCGAGCCCAGACGTTTCAACGAGTGCATTGTCATTGGACTCCGTCTGTACTGAATCACGGGTGGCCCTCAAGTCACCCAGTCGCCGATGAATATTTCGGCATTGACGCTGAAAACATCAATGAGGATATATAAACCTAAGCAAAGATTTATTCGTACCTCGTGCGTTTCGATCTCGCGCTGGGCTTGTTTGAAGCGTTCACGCACCTCGCCGAATTGGGCGTTCAGTGTTTGCAGCTTGGCATCTGCAGACGCCGCCTTGTCCTGCCAGTGTCTACGCGAAAGGGAAACAAAATAAATCAAACTTGAAGGCTAGGGGAGTGCAAATACAAACCGGAGCTGAGCCTCGGCATTCTGGCCAGTAAAAAGTAGGTTCCGAGGATCATTTGGCCTCAGTGAATGCAACGGCTGCGACTGCCCACCGCCATCGCTGAGATGAGGTGAGATTAGAGAACGTTAAGCAGGATGTTCCAAATGAAGTTGGAGGGGTACAAACCTCCAGCGCTGCACCTTCCACAGGTCCGCAGTTAGGCATTGCCCGCCTCCATCAATGCGACGCAACAAGTCGTCGGCTGCGCCACGCGTCGGGGCCAAGAGATTTCGTTCTATCTTAGCTTGGTTGATGAGTATGCGGAGGATAAATTCATTAGACACCTGCGAGATGCTGTATCAGGAATCAAGCCAAGTTAAGGGGTGAACTTACGTCGATTACGCGAAGGATGGTGGGGTATTCGGGTGCAGGTTCTCCAGACCTGTAATCGAAGAGGTCGACATCGGACACAAAGACGCTGATGTTTGGACTAAGGAACATCAGCACACCCGGGAGAGAAAAGAGGAAGCACGATCCACACACTTTCCACTGTCCCTTAACAACTTCTTCAATGCCGGAAGGTCCCTGGGGTCTGTCACGGCAAAAGATGACATGTGGGAGCCAATGACATTCCTCAGCAAATCTGCCCAGATACGGTCCTTCACTTTCACATAGACGCCAAGCGGGCCAAGCGGCTTCTGCCCATGCCATCTCATCGTCCCAATGCGATCCAGGACATTCTTGAGATCACGACCATATGGTGCGAGGGAGTTGTTTTGCTGTTCAACACAGCGTTGGATCTGCTCCCGTGAACCCATCACCGATTTTTTTTCAGCTTGGATGTCGCGGTCCATCTCGTCACCCTGTGCCCGTATGGCGCTGGCCTCGCTTTTTTTGTCTACGATGAGCGCCTCCGTCTGTTTTAGGTCCTTTTCAGCCTCCTGGACATCGAGGGTGGCTTGCTGCAGGCGCTGGCTCAATTCATCTTGTTTGGACTGTGAAAACTCGGCGATTCTAGCTGTCTCAGCCGCCACTCGGGATTCCAACTGTTGCATTGCTTTTTTGGTGCCCTTCAAGTTGTCGCTAATCAGGCGTTCGTCGGGCTGGTATTATCACGGGCTTTCAGCAGACAGAACGGCCCACGTAGTCAACCTCTGAAATACCTTCAGACCGCTGAGCTTAGCCCTATTTTCACGCATAGCGTCACTTAAGGTTTTCTTCTTCTCCATAAGATGGTCGATATTACCGAGGTTCTCGTGCTCTCTTTCGTAGGTCTCAACGGCGGCAGTGGCTGTGTTAAATTTTTCCTACGTCCCAGGTTTGAATTGACTTGGGCTATACGAATCAAACCACGTACTTCGGCACCATCTAGACTGCTTTGGATTTTCGGTATGCGTTGCTCCAGCTTATGAAAGCCAGTGGCCTTTTCTGTCACTTCCTGCCAAAAATATCAATTATGATGGTAGGTGTGGTTTAGTTAATGACGAACTTCCTGTTTCGCAGCAACGTGAGCCCATGCTAATTCCTTCTTGAGTTCATCGGCCTTGTGTCTCTGCTCTCGGGCTTTAGATGCTTCCTCGAAGCGCGTCAGGACCTCCTTATAGTGTGCTTGGAGATCTGGGATCGCTTCCTTCTTGTGCATGAGGACCTTGGACGTTTGGGAGATATTTTCGAGACATGTTTCATACTCTTCGCTCAGTTGACTAAGTTGGGTACCACGAAGGAAGAACTGAGAGTACGTGAGACTTTAACGGTACAACTGAAAGGCCAGTCTTACTTTGTATTTGTCAGAAGGATGTGAGGAACTCAAAAACTGTCTGGCTGCATCTGAATCGTGCCTCAGTTAAGGTGATAATAACGTTGATCAAGTCCTCGACCTACCTTGCGTAAGGACGTTCATGGGATTATCGACCTGGATGTTCATGTGGTCGCATATAGCGGAGAGATCTTCGCGCTTAGTCGAGATTAACTTGCCGTCCTTACTCTTGATTTTATATGACGATGACCCTTCCTTGGTGAAACGGCGAGTGATGACGATACTATCTCCATACAGATCATGTTTAAATGCTTCTTCGCCCTGGTTCTTAAGGTGAATTGCCACCTCTGCAGCACTAGTCTCGGTCACACGCGTCACCAAATATAAAAAGGTCGAGTGAAAGAGCACGTACGGTTGACCTTCTCGGATGAACGCCCTCAGACCATTCCCGCGGCCCGTAGCAGTGGCTTTTCCGCCTAATGCCACCGTGATTGCTGTAAGGACAGCACTCTTGCCACCTACACCACAAGTTAGAAAGCATCACGCGCCATCAAGAAAGTCTATTTACTTCCGTTGTGACCTGTATGCGCGTCACCTACGCTGTTGATGGCACAGAATACGCTATGCTACGCACCGATGATGAAGTTAATCTGCGGGCCGAATTTGAAGGTAAGGAACTTGTGGCACATGAACTGGTGCATCTCAACGGATTCGATGATGCCAAATTTTGCAGCACCCTATCCAAGTGCGTCTGAGGATGGAGTAGCCAAGCATGAGGTAGGACGCACCCCCTGGTGTTTGTTCCTTTGACGTATGGACTCGCGGACGGACTCTTCGTGCTCCTCCTCGAAGCGTTCTTGAGCACCCTCGTCTTCTTCGGCATGGGTATCTCGCATCGCAGAAATGTCCTCGTCATCATCAACTCGGATATCGTTCAGGAGGTCATTGTCATCTCTTGCTTTCCCCTTCCCTTTCGATTTTGGGGATCGCTGGTCCTTGTTGTTGAGCCGAGATCGCTTGGCGCCAGAGGGGCTATCCTCCCTTCCGTCTTGTTCATCGTCGCTGTCAATTACTGCTCTGCGTTTAGCCATGAGCACTGAATCTAGGATGGAGTGTGAATGTTAGTCGCGCGACGCGACGATCCTCGGGCGCGTCGCGTTGTGCCTCCGCCGTCGTTTACGTAAACAAGCCAGCCAAATGCTAACAAATGGCGGTGCCTCTTTCTATTATTGGTATTGCAAGGTGAGGGATGGGACTGACGAACTAAAATCAACCAAATTTAATCACACAATTGTACAGGCAGTAATTGAAGACCTCTCAAAAACAGAAAAAGTATATTTGGACATCGCTACGTAGTCAGGAAGGAACGAATGGAAGAAGGGGAACCATGACATGGTGGTGTTTGGCAACACGATTACCCGGGATTTAGCCGACGCCGAGGGCAGCGAGACAAGTCCTTTCGAGGTCAAGAGTCAAGGCCTTCAGGAGCTCGGTTGCCTTGTATCCTCCTTCCCTTTCTCTTTCCATTCCTCCCTACTCATCTGCCTCTATTTTTTGGGGGGCGTTCGCTCATTTTTACCACACTCCTTTGATTTATCGTCTCTGAATGGCTGCCCCTCTCGCTGGTCGACCACCTTTTGCTACAGACATACCCGACTCGGTCTACGCACAGTCCCAGCCACAACCTCGATATAGACAACCGCCCAGGGATGACCCAAATGCACGAACTTCTGCGTATAATCAGTGCGTTCACCTTCTCTCATCTTTCCCATATCATTCATCTTCTTTCGTAGCTACGACGCGTACTTGAATGGTGCGAGTAAGTCCACTGAAAAAATGTCGTCAAAATGATGTTCATGTATGAAATTTCAGATGGCGACTACGGTGGGACTCGCGCTGGGCATCCAGCGCCTGCAAATGTCGCCCAATCAGCCCCACAACAGATGCCGGTACCTCTCGTCGCTCCGAAACCGGGATATGCTGCTCCAATTGCGGCGCTAAACATGTCCCAGCCCGAAGCGCTCGATGTCCCTCGCTTTCCTCCTGGTATCAGCTCTGCACGCACGCATCCCAGTGACTATGCGGCTCCCCGCATGCCGCCCGCCGTCGCTCGGCCGCCTCCCCCTCCGGCCGCACCCATCTCTGTCCCAAGCACTCCTCACCCTCTACCGCCAACGATGAGTCCCATACTTCCAGTCTTTGCGCGACCAGCGAAGCCCTCCGAAGCCGAAGCTCGTGATGTCAAATGGGGACCCGAGCCCATACTGCGCGGGAATTCGGAAGAGAAGTTGATTCCTCGGCGTGGTGAGAGAGGCGATGACTTCTGGAGGCGCTTCAGCATGGTTGCTAGAGAAGAAAGCCGAAAACCCTATTCGCAGAAGCAGAGGTATGATTGCTCTCGTGCTATCGTAACCACCGTTACCAACGTCCATGTCGCCATTTTTAGTGCGTGGCTCCGCAAGACTCAGGGCGGTGCGAACCGTTTGTCCATATGGGTCTGGATAGTCGGCCTCATCATTTTCTCTGTAAGTTTCTATTCAAACCTCTTCTTGATGTGTGGCCCACTCTGGTGACACCCCTCCAGTGTGCTGGCCTCGGCATTGGGCTCGGATGGTATCTTTCCCACAAGGGACCCTCTCATCAGGATCCCACTGCGGTTGGCGGAAATGCTGGTCATGGTGCTAACATGACCGTGACCACCTCGCAAGCAGCGGGAAAAACTAGCGGCCACCTTTCTGCACCACATGTGACCCCCACGGCAACCGTCGCTCGGCGCGCCGCTTTCCCCCTCCCATTCCCAACTCCTGCGCCCGGCCCACCCATCCGCTTCCAGCATATACCCCACCCTCATGGCTCAAAGCAACCCTCACGTCGTCAACTTCGCCATCTCGAGCGTGCCATTGTGTGAGCAATTGGCGCTCACCCCCGTTTGCCCCCCTGGTGTGATTGGTGTTTCAAAACCACTTCCCGTCCACTCGTTTTAGCTTATTACTACATACCCTTAACATCCATCATCTGCAATTTTTTTCTTTATAAGTCCCACAAATGATTTTTCTTCATGTCGGATACCATCGTGAAACGCCGTACAGTGCTCAGCTTGCTTTCCATCTGGACTCCCACACTGGACGAGGGTACCACTAATCACAATCTACGTTGTCTTGACATCAGCAATTTTTTATTTCGACCAACATAGAGGCCTAGCTCATGTTCACGTTTCATTTGGTGGTGACATCGCTAATGCGTTCGCATCTCATGTACTTATTCACCCGATGCTATGAATGCGTTGGACAAGCGACGCATAATGATCAGCAAGTATCTCCTGACACTAGTCTACAATATATTAACACATGTCAGTAAGTTTGCGAATGGAATGTTTATACAGGTATACAGGTATATATGTATGGAGAAGGATGCGTTGCAAGGCAGGTCCGAGTAAGCCCCAATAAAATGGACGCAAAACATGGCTGAGGTGGCGTGAGTTGATCGTGCATGGAACGGGGGGCTCTAGAAAGGTATGGTATGCTGGGGGAAAGGATTCTATGGAAGAGCATTTAGGGGATAAATGGGTGTATATGCTGGCGGAGGGGGGCAGGGCAAGCTATCATCGGACCCTAGCGGCCGGTCCCTTCTTGACCTCACCCAAACTGCTGTCTCTCCGCGGCGCCTTGGAGGGTGGGGGCTTCTGGGGAGAGCCGAGCACCTCAATGTCAGAATCCGTGTCATCATCATTCTCAGCCTTTGAGGACACCGTGGGTGTTCCCGCGTCCCCACGGGGCTGCTGCTCTTGCTGCGGTGCCACGCCGTCGGTCTGGTTCTTCATTCCCGAATCCTGTTCGCCTCGTTGTTTCTTCCATTCCTCAGACATGGAACGAATGCGAGCGGTCAGCTCTTCCCGATAGCTGCCAACGGAGGCGCCGTCCCAATGCTCGTGGGGAACCCTGCGGCCTTTCTGAGGTGACTTTCGCTAAGGGAAAGGTAAGCCAGCACACCCGACGAGTAATACAGTACGTTCGGTAACATACGTTGCGAATGATGTCTGACGAGGCCTTCGGGTCCTTCATGAATGTCTTGACGAAGTGCAACAGATATATGCCGCAGTCACAGTAATTGGGCTGGTGGGGTACCTGAACAACAACTCAGCCTCACACCGACCCTGTGGTGAATGAGTAAAGACCTACGATCGCCTGCATGCCCTTAGGTTCTGTAAGTGCGTCTTCTGCTAGCTGCTTTTTGTCATGAGCCTCCATGAGAAGGTATCTGCTAAGCCTCTTGACAGCCTGAGGATGCTTCGACGCCAGAGAATCAAGGGTGTAGATGTAAGTTCTCGGATGCCTTGAAGGTCATGAGTGGTGATTCTGACGCCGGATCGAAGGGGCACGCACTCGGCAGCTTGCTCGGGCTCGCTATCAGGATTGCCTACCGTTTCATCTTCGTCAATCTCAATTTCTTGCAGCGCAGTGGCATCGATGGGAGCAATTTGAGGGGGAGTGACTTCCCGTTGTCCTTGAGGCTTTGTTGTGCCATAGAATGTGGAGGGAGCAATACCCGATGTCCGGATAGTAGTATCCCCTCCTGCCGACTCCACCTGGTTCGATTGTTCAGTACTGTCGCCCTGGGGATCAGAGGACGACAACGTTGCTGGGTGACAAGGCGGCGAGCTTTGTGGATACGCAAGCGTTGGCGACTCCGGACAGTAGGTAACGGAAGTGCCCGCATCGGCCGTGCCAACTTGCTGTTGCTCATCAACTCGCTCCGCCGTGGGGTCCACTGGTGTGGTAAGGGTGGATGCTACCATTCGCTCAACGTCAAACTCGTCCTCTTGGTCATTTGTTTTCGGGGACTCCAAGTCGACGAGTTCAGCCGAGGAAACATAATCGGCGCCACCATTCAATGGAGGACCGGGATCAGGAGGAAGGGATTGTCGCGGTGCAGGTTCCGGCTGTTGAGCCTCTGGGGAATCGATAATGACACCTAACCGACGCGTAGACCGACGGGTTGGGGTGCTTGTCACCTGAACGGGAGGCGGCAACAACGTGTATTCTGGAAAGTAGATTATGGCAAGATACCAATGCAAGCTGCGGTCCGTTAAAGATCTGATTGTGTCAATCCGAGGAGATAGGACATACTTCTCGTTAATGGGAACAACGATGTATTTCTTCTGAAAAAGATCAAATTTGGATGTCCACTTCCTGACACTATTATAACCTTCCTCGGGGCTGTGAGGCATGATATTTATTAAACGGTTAACGAACAAAACACACCACCCACATTTTCGTGGAAAGTTTCTTGTAAAAGAATGAACTGAAAACATGAACTTGACTTGCCAATTCGGGGTTGCTCTCTTGTAAGTCAGCCAGCCACAACCTACTGGGGTCAACACAACCAGAAGGCTCATCATAAGAAATCGACTTACTTGAGTCCGAACTCGATTAATGTGTCATTCAAGAATTCACCAGGCTTCAAACGACTAACATCGCCATTCGTGATATTGAGGGAGCCTGTACCAGAACGATAACCCAGAATACTGAAAATTTTCAACAAAGCGCAAATGACCCAAGGAAGAGCGACATACACTTCATCCGGATCGGGCTTTGGAGAAAATCGCTCCTCTTCGACTCCAGACAGACGTGTCGAACGGCGCACAAAAATGTCAACAGTTGCATTTGCATCTCTGCATCTATGAAATCGGTCAGGAATAAGAAAGTCCAGAGAGTTAACTCATACGGTCTGGGTCGCGGTCGGGGCTTCGAAGGCGGATTAGGCGGATTTTCCTTAGGAATATCAAGAACCATAGGTTCTGGATCGCTCATCATCGACGAATCCTCACAGACACGCGTTACAGCCTCCCATACTGCCCTTGCTCCCGGTCCACTGAATCACCGTCAGCTTTAAAGGTAAGTTGTAGAATCGGACACGCACTCCAGTATCGATTTCCCGTCTTTGGAAGCGAGGGAATCTACCAACGTTTGGACGAGACTCATATACACCTCATTGTCCCAACCAATTGCGCCCGTATCGAATTTGAATGTAAGGAGACCATCTGCATCAGAGGAGCCTAGAAGGTTCGCGCAAGAGTGAGAACAACGTTGTCAAATCTATATAAAAAAAGACTGAATCATACCAGGCTTGAACCTGAATTGCGAGCGAGTTGGCACACAGGCCAATACGGAAGGACATATTTGGATGAGAGGATCCGTCGTAAGAGTTCTCTGCAGAAACCCTCAGAATTTTATCTTGCCAAGCAGGAAGCGCCTGACCTTTATGTCCACATACTTGACACTGACAAGAGACTCTTTCTTGACTTGTAGCTCGAAAGGAGTTAAACTTACATTCGCGTAGCGCACTTTCAGGAGCCCCGCCTCCCACACCAGATTGGCGACTTTGGAGGTTGCTTCCCGCGAGGGGATGCCCACTCCAATGGACCATTCCTTCAAACGAAGATGGGAAAATGCGCCGCTTGCTGCCGCTTTCCTTTTTGTCGGGGGCTTGGTGCTAGAGACGAAGCCAGACGACTTGGTGGCGTCGTGGTCCAGGTGTTGGAGGGGTAATGGGGGCATGTCACGCCGAGGCGCCTAGATCACTCAGTTGCGGGTACAGTAGTACACATTACGGACGACAGACCCACCTGTTTTCGTTTCATACCGTTCTTCCTGGTCTGTCCGATTTCCTGGAGATCGTAATGAGGAGGGCTGCGTAGTTTGCTCGCTTCAAAGAGGGCCACTTTCTTCTTAACGTTGCCCGGTTCGGATGACGCCTCGGCTTGTGCAGTCAACTCATTTCTGACGAGACCGGGAAGGGTTTTCGATAGCAGTCGTACGCCATCGTCATCGCTTTCCGGACGAAGAACCGGCTCCATCGTGTGCGTCTCGGGTTTCTTCATCGCATTACGCAGGCGCAGTGTACTTTCGCCGTCTTGTGGGGATTTACGTTTCTCTTCAAGGGAGGAGCTGAATGTGTCCATTGGTGAGGGTTTGTTCTGGTCGAAAACATAGGAAATGGAAATGTTGGGGCTTATGACGTCCATCGGATCGGGGGACGAAGTCCTCAACACAATAGGTTCGTGAGAGTCGTCGTTCGTAGCGAAGGTATCGTCTTCTGCGTCGATGATAATGGGGTTAGCAGTGGCGCTGCTAGGACGGGAAGACGTGGATGTGGACGGGATGGCCAGTGAGCCTCGGCGCGCTGGTTCCGTGACAAAATACTTTGACACGTCCCCCAAGGGAGGCTCCAGCTTTCGACGTTTGGTTGTTTGTCGCGAAGGAGACGGCCTCGAGGTACTCGACGAGCCAGCTTTACCATCCCGGCCCTCGACCTGGCGGGTACTGCCCCTCGTCAGTCGACCGCCGCTGTACGGATTCAAACCAAATCCCTGCATTGACCACGATCGATCGCTCGGTTCAAACCTTGACCAAGACCAAGAGAGGGGGTCAGGAAAGACGTACTTTTACTGGGGTATGGATTGGCGTTGGCTCATTCTTCCATCTGTCGGAAGGGGGCATCCAGTTGTACGTACGTACAGATAGAGTGGTAATTCAATGAGTTGACGCACGCTGGGGTTCCTCCTGTTCCACCTGAGGCGTCTCTGAAATTACGCGATAAACCCGAAGCTTTGCTGTGCAACTCGCGAATGTTTCCAGTGTCGTCGCGAGCGATGTTCATGGCTACAGCCAGGCTTGCTCACGGGCGAAGATTTGTGGACGCAAGAGATCCAGACGTGGGTGGGAGTGGGTTAGGAATGGATGTGGAGGCAGGAGCGCTATTACAACACGCACAGTCAGGGCACTCATCGTTCAGACCGCCGGAGCGGGTCGAGCGGTGTT
>Ga0307510_10003929_pt1 | contig 17423 bp, 14 predicted proteins | sample 12_EM_MG_FD_207224 | JGI IMG/M metagenome (GOLD analysis project Ga0307510, IMG submission 207224) | Populus trichocarpa ectomycorrhiza microbial communities from riparian zone in the Pacific Northwest, United States - 12_EM | ecosystem: Host-associated > Plants > Roots > Unclassified | place...
TCGCCGGCGGTGTAGTTGTTGGTCGCGAACAGCGCGTCGGTCGCCTCCATCGGGTCGGTCGGGCTGTCGAGCGCGATGAACATCACGCCTTGCGCCTGCGCCTTCTTGATCGCCGGCACGATGGCCTTCGAATCGTTCGGCGTGATCATGATGGTCTTCGCGCCGGCGGCGATCATGTTCTCGATCGCAGTCACCTGGCCGGCGTTGTCGCCGTCGGCCTTGCCTGCCGCGCTCAACAGCTTGGCGCCCTTGGCGGTGGCGGCGGCCTGCGCGCCTTCCTTCATCTTCACGAAGAACGGGTTGGTCTCGGTCTTGGTGATCAGGCCGATCACCGGCTGGTCGGCCGCCACGGCGGCGGCGCTCAGCGCCGCGAGCGTCAGCACGGACAGGGCCAGGCGCGAGGTGGATTGCATACGGGTCATGTCTTGTCTCCGGTTGTCGTTGGGTGGGTGTGAGCGAATTATTGGTACCGAATTTTAATAAATCAACTTGATTTATTAATGGAAAACCCGGATATTCGGCGCCGCGGGAAGCCACCAAGCTGACCCCATCATTCGCGACGCGACGCGAGCCCTCGCGCAAGAACAGGACTGTGGAGACCGAGATGCTGATGATTTGTGGTGAGGCCCTGCTCGACGTGTTCCAGGGTGATGAAACCCGCACCGGCATGCTGCTCGATGCCAACGTCGGCGGCTCGCCGTTCAACCTCGCGGTAGGTCTGGCGCGGCTGGGCCAGCCGGCCGCGTTCTTCAGCGCGGTCTCGACCGGCTTCGCCGGCGAACGCCTGATGCGCACGCTGATCGCCGAGGGCGTGAACACGCAAGCGGTGGCGCGCACCGACGCGCCGACCACGCTCAGCCTGATCGGCCTGGACGCGCAAGGCGTGCCGTCGTATGCCTTCTATGGCGAAGGCTGCGCGGATCGGCTCGTGAGCGCGGACGACCTGAAGCGCGTTCCGGCCGAACTCACGCTCGTGAACCTCGGCTCGTACGCGACCGTCGTCGAGCCGGTGGCCTCGACGCAGCGTGCGCTGGTCGAACGCGAACGCGCGCGCGGCGCGGCCGGCGCGCTGATCGCGTACGACCCGAACATCCGGCTGAACGTGGAGCCCGATCTGGCGCGCTGGCGCGATCAACTCGACTGGATGCTGCCGCGCACCGACCTGCTGAAGGTCAGCGATGAAGACCTCGGCCTGCTGCTGCCGGGCATGGCCATCGACGCGTTCGCCGCACGCGCGCTCGGCGCCGGCGTGAAGCTGGTCGTCGTGACGCGCGGGGCGCAGGGGGCGGTCGGCTGGAACGCACAAGGCCAGGTGTCGATGAACCCGGTGCCGGTGCAGGTCGTCGACACCGTCGGCGCAGGCGACACCTTCCAGGCCGCGCTGATCACGTGGTTCGCCGAGCATGGCCAGTTGACGCCGCCCGCATTGAAAGTGCTGGCGCTCGAGCACTTGCGGGACGCGCTCCGGTTCGCAGCGCGTGCCGCGGCGATCACCTGTTCGCGCCGCGGCGCCGACATGCCACGCCGCGCCGAACTCGCGTAGCGCACCACCGCACGGCGACAGCACGCGCGGCTGTCGCCGCCGCGTGCTCGCCCGCGTGTCGCCGATACTTCGCCGATGTCCGCCATCGTCTTCTTCAAGCTGCTGACCATCTTCGTGGTCGTCGCGATCGGCTGGATCGTCGGCAAGCTCAAGTGGCTGGGCGGTGCCGACCCGGCGCGCACGCTGGCCAATGCGGCGTACTACATCTTCGTGCCGGCGCTGCTGTTCCGCACCACCGCGCGCATCGACTTCAAGACCATGCCGTGGGGCACGCTGGTCGCGATCTTCGTGCCGATGCTGGCGATGCAGCTCGTGGTCTATGCGTGGCAGCGCCGCGGCGTCGCGCGCGGCACGCTGCCGCCGGCCGGACCGGCAGTGCGCGCGATCACCTCGGTGTTCGGCAACTCGGTGCAGGTGGGCATCCCGATGGCCGCGGCGCTGTTCGGCGAGACCGGCCTGGCGATCCACCTCGCGATCGTCAGCCTGCACGCGCTGGTGCTGCTGTCGCTCGCGACCACGCTGGTCGAGCTCGACATCGCGCGCCACGCGCATGCCGACACCCACCTCGCGGCCACGCTGCTGAGCACCGCGCGCAACACCATCGTGCACCCGGTCGTGCTGCCGGTGCTCGCGGGCATGGCGTGGAACGGCCTCGGGCTGCCGCTGCCCGCGGTCGCCGACGAGATCCTGCAGACGCTCGGCCAGGCGGTCGTGCCGCTGTGCCTGGTGCTGATCGGCATGTCGCTCGCCTACTACGGGGTGCAGGGCGCGGCCAAGGTCGCGGTCGGCTTGTCGGTGCTGAAGCTGCTGGTGCTGCCGGCGGCGGTGCTGACGATCGCGCACTGGGGCTTTCACCTCACCGGCATCCCGCTCGCGGTCGTCGTGATGATGGGCGCGATGCCGATCGGCAGCAACGCGCTGATCTTCGCGCAGCGCTACCACGCGCTCGAGGCCGAGACGACCGCGGCCACCGTGTTCTCCACGCTCGCCTTCATCGTGACTGCGCCGTTCTGGCTGACGGTGCTGCAGATGCTCGCTTGAAGCTCGCGCAACGTCCACGACTCGCGCGGGCCGCCGCGCTTGGCCGCCCCAAGCAAGGCCCGACCCTCTCGGAGGGTCGCGCGCCGTACCCAGCGGGCGGGGTGCATCATCATCAGGCAAGGAGATTGCTAGGTGGGAACCCGGTCGCTGGGGATTTCTCGCCCCGCCTATCATTCAGCCCCGCTCCCACGAAGAGCCCGCTTTTCAACTCTATGGAATCGCCCATGAAGACCATCCGTGGCCATGCCCTCTCGATGCTCGCCGCCACCGCTCTGATGAGCTGCGCCGGTGCAGCGTTCGCCGCCAAGACGCTGGTGTACTGTTCCGAAGGCAGCCCCGAGGGCTTCAACCCGCAGTACTACACCACCGGCACGACCTTCGACGCCGTCTCGGTGCCGATGTTCAACCGCCTCGTCGAGTTCGAGACCGGCACCACCAACATCGTGCCCGGCCTGGCCGAAAGCTGGACCGCCGCGGCCGATGGGCTGAGCTACACCTTCAAGCTGCGCAAGGGCGTCAAGTTCCATTCGTCGGCCAAGTTCACGCCGACGCGCGACTTCAACGCCGACGACGTGCTGTTCTCGTTCAACCGCATGGCCGACCCGAGCATCCCGAAGACCACGCCGGGCACGACCTACGCGTACTTCGACGACATGGACATGAAGAACATCGTGGACCACGTCGAGAAGGTCGACGCGATGACGGTCAAGTTCGTGCTGAAGAAGGCCGAGGCGCCGTTCATGGCCAACATGGCGATGGACTTCAACTCGGTGCTGTCGGCCGAGTACGCCGAGAAGATGAAAGCCGCCGGCACGCCCGACGTGATCGACCGCGAACCGATCGGCACCGGCCCGTTCAGCTTCGTCTCCTACCAGAAGGACGCCGTCGTCCGCTACAAGGCCAACGACGCCTACTGGGGCGGCCGCCCGAAGATCGACAACCTCGTGTTCGCGATCACCACCGACGCGTCCGTGCGCTACGCCAAGCTCAAGACCGGCGAGTGCCACGTGATGGCGTTCCCGAAGCCGGCCGATGTCGCGCTGATGAAGAACGACCCGAACATCAACCTGGTGCAGAAGAACGGCCTGAACGTCGGCTACATCGCGTTCAACGTCGAGAAGAAGCCGTTCGACAACAAGCTGGTTCGGCAGGCGCTGAACATGGCGGTCAACAAGAAGGGCATTCTTGACTCGGTGTTCCAGGGCGCCGGCGCGGTGGCCAAGAACCCGATCCCGCCGACGCTGTGGAGCTACAACGACAAGGTCGTCGACTACGCGTACGACCCCGTCAAGGCCAAGGCGCTGCTGGCCCAGGCCGGCTACCCGAACGGCACCGAGGTCGAGCTCTGGTACCTGCCCGTCACGCGTCCGTACAACCCGGACGGCAAGCGCATGGCCGAGCTGATCCAGTCCGACTGGGAGAAGATCGGCGTCAAGGCCAAGCTGCTCACGTTCGAGTGGGGCGAGTACCGCAAGCGCAGCAAGACCGGCGAACAGCACGCCATCATGTTCGGCTGGTCGGGCGACAACGGCGACCCGGACAACTTCTTCGTCCCGCTGCTCGGCTGCTCGGCCGTGAAGGGCGGCGGCAACCTCGCGCGCTGGTGCAACAAGGACTTCGAAGACCTGGTTCAAAAGGCCAAGCTCGTGACCAAGCAGGCCGACCGTGCCGCGCTGTACGAGAAGGCGCAGGTCATCGCGAAGGAAGAGGCGCCGTGGATCACGATCGCCCACTCGGTGCGCTTCGACCCGGTGCGCAAGGAAGTGATCGGCTACAAGATGGACGCCACCGCGCACCACTACTTCGACAAGGTCGATCTGGCCGACAAGTAAGTCATGTGCGCCGCCGCGTCGCCACTCCCCGAGCGGGCCTTCGGCCGCATCGGGGCGGTGCGGCGCGGGCCGGGTTCATTCCCCATCGGTTGAGGGCGTCTTCCCTTGTTCACCTTCGTCCTCAAGCGCCTCGCGCTGGTGGCGCCCACCTTCCTGGGCATCACGCTGCTGGTCTTCTCGCTGATCCGCATGATCCCCGGCGACCCGGTCGAGGCGCTGTCGGGTGAGCGCGGCATGGACCCGGCGCGCTACACGCGCCTGATCCACGAATTCGGGCTGGACCGGCCGCTGCCGGTGCAATACGGCGAGTACGTCTGGAAGGCCGTGCACGGCGACCTGGGTCTGTCGACGGTCACGCACGAGTCGGTGTTCCGCGAGTTCATCGCGCGCTTTCCGGCCACGATCGAGCTCTCGCTGTGCGCGATCCTGATCGCGCTGCTGCTGGGCCTGCCGGCCGGCATCATCGCGGCCGTCAAGCGCAACACCGTGTGGGACTACTCGGTGATGGGCGCCTCGCTCACCGGCTTCTCGATGCCGATCTTCTGGTGGGGCCTGCTGCTGATCCTGACGTTCTCGGTGACGCTGGGCTGGACGCCGGTCTCGGGCCGCATCGCGATCCAGTTCGACATCCCGCCGGTCACCGGCTTCATGCTGATCGATTCGCTGCTGTCCTCGGACAAGGGCGCGTTCAAGAGCGCGGTGTCGCACCTGATCCTGCCGTCCATCGTGCTCGGCACGATTCCACTGGCGGTGATCGCGCGCATGACGCGCTCCAGCATGCTCGAGGTGCTGCGCGAAGACTATGTGCGCACCGCGCGCGCCAAGGGCGCATCGAGCGTTCGCATCGTCGGCATCCACGCGCTGCGCAACGCGCTGATTCCGGTGATCACCACGGTCGGGCTGCAGGTCGGCACGCTGCTGGGCGGCGCCATCCTGACCGAAACCATCTTCTCGTGGCCGGGCATCGGCCACTGGCTGGTCGATGCGATCGGCCACCGCGACTACCCGGCCGTGCAGGGCGGCCTGCTGATGAGCGCGAGCGTGATCATCGGCGTGAACCTGCTGGTCGACGTGATGTATGGCGTGATCAATCCGCGCATCCGGCACCACTGAGCGGGCACCACCGACATGAGCGCTGTCCTGAACCAGACCCCTCCCTCACCGCTGGCCGAACTGTGGCGCGATTTCCGCCGCAACCGCGGCGCGATGATCGGCCTCGTCGTGATCGTGATCCTGGTGCTGAGCGCGCTGCTCGCCGACGTGATCGCGCCTTATTCGCCGAAGGAGCAATACACCGACGCGGTGCTGAAGCCGCCGTCGATGCAGCCGATCGGCGGCCATGTGTTCCTGCTCGGCACCGACCCGGTCGGGCGCGACCTGCTCTCGCGCCTGATCCACGGCACGCGGCTGTCGCTGATGATCGGGCTGGTGTCGGTCGTGCTGTCGCTCAGCGGCGGCGTGGTGCTGGGGCTGCTCGCGGGCTTCTTCCGCGGCGGGACCGAGTTCACCATCATGCGGCTGATGGACATCATGCTGGCCCTGCCCAGCCTGCTGCTCGCGGTGGCCGTGGTCGCGATCCTCGGGCCCGGCCTCACCAATGCGATGTACGCGATCGCGATCGTGATGCTGCCGCACTTCGTGCGCCTGACGCGCGCCGCGGTGATCGGCGAGATGGGCAAGGACTACGTGAGCGCGTCGCGCATCGCCGGCGCCGGCACGCTGCGGCTGATGTTCGACACCGTGCTGCCGAACTGCGCCGCGCCGCTGATCGTGCAGGCCACGCTGGGCTTCTCGACCGCCATCCTCGATGCCGCCGCGCTCGGCTTCCTCGGCCTGGGCGCCCAGCCGCCCACGCCCGAATGGGGCTCGATGCTCGCGAGTGCGCTCGAGTTCATCCAGAGCGCGTGGTGGGTCGTGACGCTGCCGGGCCTGGCGATCCTGGTGTCGGTGCTGGCCTTCAATTTGATGGGCGACGGGCTGCGCGACGCGCTCGACCCGCGCCTGAAGAAGTAACGACAAGATGGCACTTCTCGAAGTCAAGGACCTGGGTGTCGAGTTCGGCGCATTCCGCGCGGTCGACAACGTCAGTCTGCATGTGGACGCGGGCGAAGTGCTGGGCATCGTCGGCGAATCGGGCTCGGGCAAGAGCGTGACCGCGCTCGCGCTGATGGGCCTGATCGAGGAGCCCGGCCGCGTCCACGCGCAGCACCTGCGTTTCGATGGCCGCGACCTGCTCGCGATGCCGCTGAAGGAACGCCGCGCGCTGCTGGGCAAGGACATCGCGATGATCTTCCAGGACCCGATGGCCAGCCTGAACCCGTGCTTCACGGTCGAGTTCCAGCTCGTCGAGACGCTGCGCATCCACGAAGGCGGCTCGCGCAAGGCGCTGCGCGCGCGTGCGCTCGAACTGCTGCAGCAGGTCGAGATTCCGGACGCCGAGCGGCGCCTGTCGGCCTACCCGCACCAGCTCTCGGGCGGCATGAGCCAGCGCGTGATGGTCGCGATGGCGATCGCCTGCAACCCGCGCCTGCTGATCGCCGACGAGCCCACCACCGCGCTCGACGTCACCATCCAGGCGCAGATGCTCGCGCTGCTGCTGCGCCTTCAGCGCGAACGCGGCATGGCGCTGGTGCTGATCACGCACGATCTGGGCGTGGTGGCCGAGATCGCGCAGCGCGTGCTGGTGATGTATGCGGGCCAGGTCGTCGAGACCTCGCGCGTGCCGGATATCTTCGAGGCGCCGCGCCATCCGTACACCGAGGCGCTGCTGTCGGCCCTGCCCGAACACAACATCGGCCAGCGCCGGCTGCGTTCGATGAGCGGCATGGTGCCGGGCGCGTTCGACCGGCCGAGCGGCTGTTTGCTGTCGCCGCGCTGCGCCTACGTGCAGCCGCGCTGCCGCGATGAACGGCCCGCGCTCGATGGCGACGTGGGCATGCAGGCGCGCTGCTTCTATCCGCTGGCGCAGGTGAGCGCATGAGCGACCGCAACAACGCTGCGGTGGTTCTCGAATCGCAGGCGCTCGCCAAGCACTACGCGGTGTCGACCGGCTTCCTGAAGCCCAAGGCGCTGGCGCGCGCACTCGACGGCGTGTCGTTCACGATGCAGGCCGGCCGCACGCTCGCGGTCGTCGGCGAATCCGGCTGCGGCAAGAGCACGCTGGCGCGCCAGCTGACGATGATCGAGTCGCCCACCTCGGGCGCGCTGCTCGTCGCCGGCGCCGACGTGACCCACGCCGATGCGGCGCGCCGCAAGCAGCTGCGCCAGCAGGTGCAGATGGTGTTCCAGAACCCGTTCGCGAGCCTGAACCCGCGCAAGAAGATCGGCCACGCGCTCGAGGAGCCGCTGACGATCAACACCGGGCTCGACAAGGCGGCGCGCGGCGAGAAGGCGCGCGCGATGATGGCGCGCGTCGGCCTGCGGCCCGAGCACTACGAGCGCTATCCGCACATGTTCTCGGGCGGCCAGCGCCAGCGCATCGCGATCGCGCGCGCGCTGATGCTGCAGCCCAAGATCGTCGTGCTCGACGAGCCGGTCTCCGCGCTCGACGTTTCCATCCAAGCGCAGGTGCTGAATCTGCTGATGGACTTGCAGGAAGAGACGCAGGTCGCCTACCTCTTCATCTCGCACAACCTCGCGGTGGTCGAACTGATCGCCGACGAAGTGCTGGTGATGTACCTCGGCAAGGTCGTCGAACGCGCGCCGAAGAAGCTGTTGTTCGCGACGCCGCGCCATCCGTACACGCAGGCATTGCTGGCCAGCACGCCGCGCATCGACGCACGCGCACGCCAGCAGCGCCAGGTGCTGAGCGGCGAGCTGCCGTCGCCGCTGGCGCCGCCCTCGGGCTGCGCCTTCCACAAGCGCTGCCCGCACGCGGTCGCGAAATGCAGCGTCGAGACGCCGGTGCTGGAAGACCTGGGCGGCGGCCAGCACGTGGCCTGCCTGCGGGTGCACGAGCTGGGCTGACGACGCCGCTGCTCGTTCCGCTACTGCCCGCGCTTGGTCCAGCGCAGCTTGTCCAGCCAGCCGCCGGCCTTGTTGTCGCGCGCCGCGGGGTGGGCCCGAGTCGCAAGCAGCGACGCCTGCAGGTACAGCGCGTTCAGCAATCGGCTGGCGCGCTCGGCGTCCATGCCGGGCCAGCTGCAGATCGTGCGCAGCGAGACCGTCTCGCGGCGCAGGCGCTGCGCCGCAGAGCGCATCGCGCCGCCCAGCGCGAAGCCTTCGTCGGCCGGGTTCTTCAGCGCGCGGTAGGCCATGTTGCCGGCGATCTCGTTCAGCAAGCCGCTGCGCGGCCCGTCCATCGCCAGCGCCCAGGTCAGCGGCTCCAGCGGCCGGTAGTGCTCGGCCTCGGCGATGCGTTCGTGCATCCAGTGCCCCGGCGGGCGCACACCGGGCGGCTCCACACGCAACAGGCTCAGGCGCGCCAGCGTGGTCGCGCTCGCGCCGGCGAGGTCGCGCGGCGAGTGGTACAGCGCCTGCGCCGGGAACAGCGTGACGGGCCAGACCCGGCCGTCCAGCTCGAAGCACAGCATCGCCGGCTCGTGGTGACGCAGGCAGGCCGCGGTCACCTCCAGCACGTCGCCCTGCTGGCCGAACGAATCGAGCCGCCGCAGATCGGCGAGCAGCGTCGTCGGCAGCAGCGTCGGGCCGTCGAGGTTGTTGAAGGAACTGCTGCGCGATTGCGCCTGGGCGCGCTCGAACTCGCTCACGCTCCAGAGATCGGAGGGCTGGGTGTCTTGCATGGGTCGATCATTGCGATGGTGAATACCCCCGCGTTCGATGATGTAACGCACAGGCCACTCCTGGCCACACTCTCACACAACTTGTTTCGTTTCCGCTTCGCGAAACGGCCTTGGCGTCGGCCGTTCGCGCAGCGTCGGCGCGTGTTTGCGACAATTGCGGCATGACGTCGACCGATCTCCAAGCCACGATCGCGCACATGGGCGCCGCCGCCCGCGCGGCCGCCGGCCCGATGGCCGCCGCCGGCACGGCCGCGAAGAACGCCGCGCTGCTGGCACTCGCCCGCCTGCTGCGTGACAGCCAAGCCGCGCTGCAGGCCGCCAACGCGCTCGACGTGACCGCCGCCGAACAAGCCGGCCTGGCCGCGCCGCTGGTCGACCGGCTCAAGCTCAGCGCCAAGATCATCGAGACCGTGGCCGAGGGCTGCGAGCAGATCGCCGCGATGCCCGACCCGATCGGCGAGATCACCAATTTGCTCAGCCGCCCGAGCGGCATCCGCGTCGGCCAGATGCGCGTGCCGCTGGGCGTGTTCGGCATGATCTACGAGAGCCGGCCCAACGTGACGATCGAGGCCGCGTCGCTCGCGATCAAGAGCGGCAACGCCTGCATCCTGCGCGGCGGCTCGGAGGCCATCCATTCCAACCTCGCACTGTGGAAGCTGGTGCAGGCCGCGCTCGCCGAGGCCGGCCTGCCGCCCGACGCGGTGCAGCTGGTGCAGACGACCGACCGCGCCGCGGTGGGCTTCCTGATCGCATCGCCCGAGGCGGTCGACGTCATCATCCCGCGCGGCGGCAAGGGCCTGATCGAGCGCATCAGCCGCGAGGCCAAGGTGCCGGTGATCAAGCACCTCGATGGCAACTGCCATGTGTATGTCGATGCCAGCGCCGACCTCGAACTCGCGCTGCGCGTGACCGACAACGCCAAGACGCAGAAGTACAGCCCCTGCAACGCGGCCGAATCGCTGCTGGTGCACGAGGCGATCGCGCCGGCCTTCCTGCCGCGCATCGGCGCGCTGTTCGCGGCCAAGGGTGTGGAGATGCGCGGCGACGCCGCTGCGCTTGCGCTGCTGGCCGGCGTGCCGGCGGCCAGGCTCGCGCCCGCCACCGAACAGGACTGGTCCGAGGAATACCTCGCGCCCATCATCAGCGTGAAGGTCGTGCCGGGCCTGGATGCCGCCATCGCCCACATCAACCGCTACGGCTCGCACCACACCGACGCGATCCTGACCGAGACCCACACGCACGCGATGCGCTTTCTGCGCGAGGTCGATTCGGCCAGCGTGATGGTCAACGCATCCACCCGTTTCGCCGACGGCTTCGAGTACGGCCTGGGCGCCGAGATCGGCATCAGCACCGACAAGTTCCACGCGCGCGGGCCGGTCGGCATCGAGGGCCTCACGTCGATGAAATGGGTGGTGATGGGCCAGGGCGAAATCCGCGCATGAGCAGCAGCGGCACGGGCAACGGCAAGAGCGCCGATCCGCGGCGCGCGCTGGTGCTCTTCTCCGGTGGGCAGGACTCCACCGCCTGCCTGGCCTGGGCGCTGACGCGCTTCGAGCATGTCGAGACCATCGGCTTCGACTACCACCAGCGCCACAGCGTCGAGCTCGAATGCCGGCTGCATGTGCGCTCGGCGCTGCACACGCAGTTCCCCGAGTGGGCCAAGAAGCTGGGCGACGACCACCTGCTCGACCTCTCGCTGCTCGGCCAGATCTCCGACACCGCGCTGACCGACACGCGCGAGATCGAGATGACCGCGCAAGGCCTGCCCAACACCTTCGTGCCCGGCCGCAACCTGCTGTTCTTCACGTTCGCCGCCACGGTCGCCTACCGGCGCGGCCTGAACGTGCTGGTGGGCGGCATGTGCGAGACCGACTTCTCCGGCTACCCCGACTGCCGCGACAACACGCTGAAGGCACTGCAGGTGGCGCTGAGCCTGGGCGTCGATGCGCCGATGACGATAGAGACGCCGCTGATGTGGATGGACAAGGCGCAGACCTGGGCGCTGACCGATCAGCTCGGCGGCGACGCGCTGAACGACATCGTCGTCGAGCACACCCACACCTGCTACCTCGGCGACCGCGACAAGCGCCACGCCTGGGGCTACGGCTGCGGCATGTGCCCGGCCTGCGACCTGCGGCGCAAGGGCTATCGGAGCTGGCTGGCGAGCTGAGCGATCAGATCGCGGCCTTCGCGCGGCGCTTGCGCGGCACGGCCAGCGTCGGGAAGGTCGGGCGCAGATCGGCCACCACGCCCGTCGTCTCGTTGGCCTGGTAACCCGGCAGGCGATTCACCGCCGCCTTGAACGCATCGCCGCGGATCAGCGCGAGCATCTCCTGCACCGGCGGCGCATCGAGCGAGCGTTCCTCGCACAACAGGAAGTAGCGCTCGGTCTGCACCGGCACGAAGTCGAGCTTGAAGTGCCTGGCCGGCGTCTCCACGCCGAAGCCGACGTCGGCCATGCCGCTGGCCACATAGGCCGCGACCGCCGCGTGCGTCAGCTCGCATTGCTCGTAGCCGTGCACGCGCGAAGGATCGACGCCTTCCTTGGCCAGCAGCAGATCGAGCAGGAAGCGCGTGCCCGAGCCCGACTGCCGGTTGATGAAGCGCAGATCGGGCCGCGCCAGGTCCTTGATGCCGTAGACCTTCTTCGGGTCGCCCTGCGCCACCATCAGCCCGAGCCGGCGCGTCGCGATGCCGATGAGTTTTTGCGACGAGGGCTTGAGCCACGGCGCGTAGTGCGCGACCGCGGCCGCTTCGAACTCGCCCTCGGGCACGTGGAAACCGGCGATCTCGCAGCCGCCCATCGCGAGCGACGCCACCGCCTCGGCCACGCCGCAATAGCGCAGCTCGGTGACGATGCCGGCGCGGCCGAGCGCGTCATGCAGCGCCTCGATCGCAAAGCCGTGGCTGGCGTGGATGCGCAGCAGCGGCGGCACGGTCTTCAGCACGCGGTCGATCTCGGCCTGCAGCTCGGAGGCAAGCGAATCCAGCATCGGCGACAGCCGCGCCGCGATGCGGCGATCGGCCCACACCAGCTTCTCGGCCAGCGGGCTGAGCGTCGATCCCTTGCCGCGCTCCATGCGCAGCAGCGGCGCGCCCAGCAGTGCCTCGCCCTGGCGGATCAATTGCCAGGCGTGGCGGTACGACACCTGCATCGCCTGGCAGGCCTTGAGCAGACTGCCGTGCTCGGCCACACTGACGAGCAGCGTCACGGTGCGCTCGGCCAGGGCGGCGCCATCGGGGCGGCCGATCGTCCACTGAGGTTTGATGCTGACTTGATGCACAGGGATTCTGCTTATGCTTTTTTAAGCCTATGACGTCGACCCGCGTCATCATATTGCGCGATAGTAGTTGCCTCCCTACATTGGCGACACACGAAAGAGCGCTTGTGTCATGCGGCGCTTATATGGAGACGGACAAATGAACACCAACCCCGCGAGCGTCACGCAAGCCGTGCTGGCCCGGCATGCCGATGAGCCGGGCGCCTTGCTGCCCATCCTGCACGAGGTGCAGGATGCCCTCGGCCACATTCCGCGCGATGTGGTGCCGCAGATCGCCGAAGGCCTGAACCTGTCGCGCGCCGAAGTCCACGGTGTCGTGACTTACTACCACCATTTCCGCGCCGAGGCGCCGGGCAAGCACGTGGTGCAGGTGTGCCGCGCCGAATCCTGCCAGGCGATGGGCGCCGATGCGCTGATGGCGCACGCCGAACACGCGCTCGGCTGCCACACGCACGGCGGCCACGGCAGCACCAGCGCCGACGGCCAGTACACGCTGAACCCGGTCTATTGCCTGGGCCTGTGCGCGTCGTCGCCGGCGATCGTCGTCGACGACAAGCTGCACGCGCGCATGACACCGGCGCGCTTCGACAAGCTCATCGCCAAGCTGGGAGAGACGGCATGAGCAGCGTCACGATCTATGTGCCGCGCGACTCGGCCGCGCTGGCGGTCGGCGCTGATGACGTCGCCGAGGCGCTGCAGGCCGAATGCACGCGCCGCGGCGTCGAGCTGAACCTCGTGCGCAACGGCTCGCGCGGCATGTTCTGGCTCGAGCCGCTGGTCGAGGTGGCCACGCCGCAGGGCCGCATCGCCTACGGCCCGGTCACGCCGGACGACATCGTCTCGCTGTTCGACGCCGGCCTGCTGACCGGCAGCGCGCACCCGCTGTGCCACGGCGTCACCGACCACATCCCCTACCTCGCGAAGCAGGAGCGCCTGACCTTCGCGCGCATGGGCATCACCGACCCGCTGTCGATCGCCGACTACGAAGCACACGAGGGCTTCGCCGGGCTGCGCGCCGCGCTGGCACTCAAGCCCGAGGCCATCGTCCAGCAGGTGCTCGACTCCGGTCTGCGCGGCCGCGGCGGCGCGGCGTTCCCGACCGGCATCAAGTGGAAGACCGTGGCGGCCGCGCAGGCCGATCAGAAGTACATCGTCTGCAATGCCGACGAAGGCGACTCGGGCACCTTCTCCGACCGCATGACGATGGAGGGCGACCCGTTCATGTTGATCGAAGGCATGACGATCGCCGCGCTCGCGACCAACGCCACGATCGGCTACGTCTACATCCGCAGCGAATACCCGGACGCGGTCGCAACGATGGGCGAAGCGGTGCAACGCGCCACCGCCGCCGGCTTCCTCGGCGACAACATCCTCGGCTCGGGCCGCACCTTCACGCTGCATGTGCGCAAGGCCGCCGGTGCCTACGTGTGCGGCGAGGAGACGGCGATGCTCGAAAGCCTGGAAGGCAAGCGCGGCATCGTGCGCGCCAAGCCGCCGCTGCCGGCGCTCGAAGGCCTGTTCGGCAAGCCGACCGTCATCAACAACGTGATCAGCTATGCGAGCGTGCCGCTGATCATGTCGCGCGGCGCGAATTTCTATCGCGACTACGGCATGGGCCGTTCGCGCGGCACGCTGCCGATGCAGCTGGCCGGCAACATCAAGCACGGCGGTCTGGTCGAGAAGGCCTTCGGCGTGACGCTGCGCGAACTGATGTTCGACTTCGGCGGCGGCAGCGCCACCGGCCGGCCGATCAAGACCGCGCAGGTCGGCGGGCCGCTCGGCACCTACCTGCCCGAATCGCAATGGGACCTGCCGATGGACTACGAGGCCTATGCCGCTGTCGGCGCGGTCGTCGGCCACGGCGGCATCGTGGTGCATGACGACACCGCAAACCTGTCCAAGCTGGCGCGCTACGCGATGGAGTTCTGCGCGATCGAGTCCTGCGGCAAGTGCACGCCGTGCCGCATCGGCTCCACGCGCGGCGTCGAGGTCATCGACAAGATCATGGCGCCGCCCTCCACGAAGCACAACAAGCCGCAGCAGGTGCAGCTGTTGCGCGACCTCTGCGACACCATGGTCAACGGCAGCCTGTGCGCGATGGGCGGCATGACGCCGTACCCTGTGCTCTCGGCGCTCAACCACTTTCCGCAGGACTTCGGTCTTGCGAACCCGGACCGCCAGGCGGCGTAGTTCGTCGAACCCAGGAGAGTCAGCATGCTCGACCACCTCAAAGAAACCGACTACGGCACGCCCAAGCGCGAATCCGAACAGGAAGTCACGCTCGAGATCGATGGCAACGAAGTGACCGTGCCCAAGGGCACGTCGCTGATGCGCGCGGCGGTCGACGCCGGCATCCAGGTGCCCAAGCTCTGCGCCACCGACAGCCTCGAGCCTTTCGGTTCGTGCCGGCTGTGCCTCGTGGAGATCGACGGCCGGCGCGGCTATCCCGCGTCGTGCACCACGCCGGCCGAAGCCGGCATGAAGGTGCGCACGCAAAGCCCGAAGCTGCAGGAACTGCGCAAGGGCGTGATGGAGCTCTACATCTCCGACCACCCGCTGGACTGCCTCACCTGCAGCGCCAACGGCAATTGCGAACTGCAGGACATGGCCGGCGTGACCGGCCTGCGCAACGTGCGCTACGGCTTCGATGGTGCCAACCACCTGAAGGCCGAGAAGGACGAGTCCAACCCGTACTTCAGCTACGACCCGAGCAAGTGCATCGTCTGCAACCGCTGCGTGCGCGCCTGCGAGGAAACGCAGGGCACGTTCGCGCTCACCATCTCCGGCCGCGGCTTCGAGTCGCGCGTGTCGCCGGGCATGGACGAGCCGTTCATGGAATCGGAATGCGTGAGCTGCGGCGCCTGCGTCGAGGCCTGCCCGACCGCCACGCTGCAGGAAAAATCGGTGATCTGGCTCGGCCAGCCCGAGCACAGCAAGATCACGACCTGCGCCTATTGCGGCGTCGGTTGCGGCTTCAAGGCCGAGATGAAGGGCAATGAAGTCGTGCGCATGGTGCCGTGGAAGGACGGCGCGGCGAACGAAGGCCACTCTTGCGTGAAGGGCCGCTTCGCGTGGGGCTACGCCACCCACCAGGACCGCATCACGACGCCGATGATCCGCAAGAAGATCACCGACCCGTGGCAGGCCGTCAGCTGGGAAGAAGCGATCGGCTACGCCGCGAGCGAGTTCAAGCGCATCCAGGCCAAGCATGGCCGCGACTCGATCGGCGGCATCGTCTCGTCGCGTTGCACGAACGAAGAGGGCTACCTGGTCCAGAAGCTGGTGCGTGCCGCGTTCGGCAACAACAACGTCGACACCTGCGCCCGCGTTTGCCACTCGCCCACCGGCTACGGCCTGAAGCAGACGATGGGCGAATCGGCCGGCACGCAGACCTTCAAGTCGGTCGAGAAGTCCGACGTGATCCTGGTGATGGGCGCGAACCCGACCGACGGCCACCCGGTGTTCGCCTCGCGCATGAAGAAGCGCCTGCGCGAAGGCGCGAAGCTGATCGTGATCGACCCGCGCAAGATCGACATCGTCAAGTCGCCGCACATCAAGGCCGAGTTCCACCTGCAGCTGCGCCCGGGCACCAACGTGGCCGTGGTCACCGCGCTCGCGCACGTGATCGCCACCGAGAACCTGATGGCCGACGAGTACATCGGCGACCGTTGCGACGACAAGTCCTTCCTCGAATGGCGCGAGTTCGTGTCGCGCCCCGAGAACTCGCCGGAGGCCACCGCTGAAGTCACCGGCGTGCCGGCCGACCAGATGCGCGGCGCCGCGCGCCTGTACGCCACCGCCGGCAACGGCGCGATCTACTACGGCCTGGGCGTCACCGAACACAGCCAGGGCTCGACCACCGTGATGGGCATCGCCAACCTCGCGATGGCCACCGGCAACGTCGGCCGCGAAGGCGTGGGCGTGAACCCGCTGCGCGGCCAGAACAACGTGCAGGGCTCGTGCGACATCGGCTCGTTCCCGCACGAGTTGCCGGGCTACCGCCATGTGTCCGACACCACGGTGCGCAACGAGTTCGAAGCCGCCTGGGGCGTGGAGCTGCAAAGCGAGCCGGGCCTGCGCATCCCGAACATGATCGACGCCGCGATCGACGGCTCGTTCATGGGCCTGTATTGCGAGGGCGAGGACATCGTCCAGTCCGACCCGGACACGCAGCACATCGCGCATGCGCTCGAAGCCATGGAGTGCATCGTCGTTCAAGACCTGTTCCTGAACGAGACCGCGAAGTACGCGCACGTGTTCCTTCCGGGTTCGTCGTTCCTCGAAAAGGACGGCACCTTCACGAACGCCGAACGCCGCATCTCGCGCGTCACCAAGGTGATGCCGCCGGCTGCGAAGTACGCCGACTGGGAAGTGACGATGCTGCTGTCGAACGCGCTCGGCTACCCCATGAACTACAAGCACCCGAAGGAGATCATGGCCGAGATCGCGGCGCTCACGCCCACGTTCTCCGGCGTGAGCTACGAGCTGATCGAGAAGCAGGGCAGCGTGCAGTGGCCTTGCAATGCCGAGGCGCCGACCGGCACGCCGACCATGCACATCGACCATTTCGTGCGCGGCAAGGGCAAGTTCATCATCACGCAGTACGTGGCGAGCGACGAGAAGGTCACGCGCAAGTTCCCGCTCATCCTGACCACCGGCCGCATCCTGTCGCAGTACAACGTGGGCGCGCAGACACGCCGCACCGAGAACAACCAGTGGCACAGCGAAGACCGGCTGGATATCCATCCGGTCGACGCCGAAGACCGCGGCATCAAGGACGGCGACTGGGTCGGCATCCAGAGCCGTGCCGGCGACACGGTGCTGCGCGCGATCGTCAGCGACCGCATGCAGCCGGGCGTGGTCTACACGACCTTCCACTTCCCCGAGTCGGGCGCCAACGTGATCACCACCGACAACTCCGACTGGGCCACCAACTGCCCCGAGTACAAGGTCACGGCGGTGCAGGTGATGCCGGTGATGCAGC
>Ga0307510_10003930_pt1 | contig 17423 bp, 15 predicted proteins | sample 12_EM_MG_FD_207224 | JGI IMG/M metagenome (GOLD analysis project Ga0307510, IMG submission 207224) | Populus trichocarpa ectomycorrhiza microbial communities from riparian zone in the Pacific Northwest, United States - 12_EM | ecosystem: Host-associated > Plants > Roots > Unclassified | place...
CAGCGAGGATGGCGCAAGATAGACGGCCTGTGCAGCGGGGATTTGCGCGGGTAGCGTCGGTGCGCCGGTGCCCAGCAGGTACTTGAGCCAGATGGTCATGTCCGTGGCGGTGGAGTAAAGGCCCGAGCTTCCCGCCGAGGACTGGGTATCGGTGCAGGGGCCCTCATCGTGCGCGCCCTGTAGCAGCCGTGCGCATTGCTCAGGCGTAGGCGTGAGGGTCGTCCCGGCCATACCGAGCGGCTGCGTCGTACGCTCCGCGAGCAACCGCGCGTAGGGCTTGCGACCGACGGATTGAATGGCGTCGCCGAGAAGATCGAAGCCGATGTTGGAGTACAGCGCCGCGGTGCCTGGAACGGTCTTCAGGCGCTGCCGCGGCAGCCAGCGCCGGCGGTAGTCGAGGCTAGGAAACGTAAAGTGCGGCGTACCACGCGGAGCATTCCCCACCTCGCGTGGCAGGCCAGAGGTATGCGTGGCGAGGTCCTTCAGCGTAATGGTGCGACCACGCAGCGAAGGCACATTCAATCGTGGCCTTGTCACACGTTGCAGTGGCATGTCTAACGAGACGAGTCCGTCCTGCACTTGCTTCATCAGCAGGTCGGTCGCGAAGATCTTGGAGAGAGAACACAGCCGCAGCAGAGAGTTTGCATCCGGCTTCTGACCGTTGCCGACTGCGGTTTCGCCGAAGCCGTGGGCGTAGAGCTCCTGATTGCGGACGACGACCAGCACCATGCCCGTAGAGCCGGACTTGAGGAAGAGGTCTTCGCCAAGAGCATCGGCTTGCTGAAGCGGTGGTGCGGTTTGCGCAAGCGACGAGGCTGCTCCTAAAAGGAGCATAGCCAAGCTTGCAAGGAGGGTGAGGCGAGATGAGCGCAAGATAGGTCGAGTCTATCAAGCCCCTGAATCATATCGAGCAGGGTGGAATCGCTGTCGTCACCTCGCTACGCTCTCTATGTCGATACGCGCTAGTTGGCGTATTGCTCGGCACCGGTGTATGAGCCGGAGTCGTGGGTAAGGTCGGCGGCTGGGGCGTAGAGGACGTACTGGTTGCTGCCCTGGGTCTTGGCGCGGTACATGGCGATGTCGGCCTGGATGAGCAGGTCGTCCACGGTGAGGGCACTGTCTGGATAGATGGAGACGCCCAGGCTGGTGGAGATTTGGATGGTCTGGGTGGTGATGTAGGCGGCGAACTCCGATTCCAATGAGGCGCGTTCTTTTGACTGAGCTGCCGTTTGCAGGGATGGCTTCTTCTTCTCAATCGTAAGGGGTTCGCGGAGGATGGCGACCAGGGTGGCGGCGGCGCGGCGAACGTCGATTTCGAGGATCATGTCCGGCATGAGCACGACAAACTCGTCGCCGCCCAGGCGAAGGATGGAGTCGGTAGCGCGGATGGCCTTGCGGAGGCGCGAGGCGGTAGCGAGAAGGACCTGGTCGCCGAAGTCTGCGCCATAGCGGGCGGTGACCTGCTCGAAGCCGTCGAGGTTGATAAGGAAGACGGCGACCTTGTTGCGATAGCGGTCGGCGCGGGCGATGGCCTGCTGGATGCGGTCATCGAGCAGGCGGCGGTTGGGCAGGCCGGTGACGGGATCGTGCTGAGAGAGATGGAGGTGGTCCTGCTCGGCGTGCTTGCGCTCGGTGATGTCGCTGGCGGTGATGGCGAGGCCGTCCTCGTCGTCACCGACGAGTTTGGCGACGTGATGGCGCATCCAGGGACCGTCGGGGTCCTTGGGGTCGAGGGGAAACTCGTGGACGAGGGGTTTGCCGGTGGCGACGACCTGCTGGTACTGGCGGAAGAGGCGACCGTTGGACTCGATGGGCAGAATGCGGGTGATGCGCGCGCCGACGACCTCACTACTAGGCTTGTCGATGATCTTCTCAGCGTTGTGGTTGATGTAGGTAAAGAGGAAGTCTTCGATGATGCCGCCGGGCGAACGTAGCGCGTCGAGCAAGATAAAGGCGTCGCTACAGCTTTGAGTCGCGGCGAGAAAACGGGTCTCGCACTTGCGTGCGGTGACGGAGGTAAGTGCTAGCTCTCGCGAGCGGGAGAGCAGGTAGGGCAGGAGAAGCGGCAGCAGGCAGGCCGCGAAGATGGCGAGGACGGCTCCGAAGAGCGGCGACAGACTGGTGAGGCGGGGATGCAAGTCGTGGTGCAGCGCGGCAGAAAGCAAGCTGCACAATCCAGCGATGGTAGTACAGACTGTGAGTGCAGTGAGCGGCCAGCGGAAGGGGATAGAGTGGCCCGAGTTGATGAGGAACGAGGCTAGAGTGGCCGCGATGGCAATACAACTGAGCCCGATAAATGCGTCTTCGATATGGTGCAGGCTGAAGATTCCAGAGGTACTGAACAAAACAAACAAAAGACTGAAGAACGATTGCGGAAGGACGTGTGCCTGCGGCTCCACCCTGCCGATGAGGGCTGGGGTGAATGAGAACTTCTGTAGGTGAAGCAATCCGGGTGTAACAAAGGGCTGCATAGGTGAACTCATCACCTCTTGGAACTCATTGCCCGCAACATAAATATGTTGCAAATTTACCATTGGGCGGCAGGAAAACTTTTGCGCATGTGTGGGCAAAACATAGGACCGAGAAGGTTGTGTCCTGCGGTATGCAAAGAGCATCCAATGCCCTATGAGTAAGCATTGGACGGCGGCGGAGATCCCGGATCAGACGGGCAGACGGGTTCTGATTACGGGCGCGAACAGCGGCATTGGGTATATGACGGTGCTGAAGCTGGCCCGTAAGGGCGCTACGGTGGTGCTGGCGTGCCGGGACGAGAGGCGTGGCAAGGCAGCAATCTCGCGGCTGCTGGCGGACTCACCGGGTGCTCAGTTAGAACTCGTGCTGCTGGATTTGAGCTCGCTGGACTCGGTACGTGAGGTTGCGGCGCGCGAGCTGGAGCGGGGGCTGCCGCTGGATCTGCTGATCAACAATGCTGGCGTGATGGCTCCGCCGCAGCGGCTGGAGACGAAGGATGGATTCGAGTTGCAGTTTGGTACGAATGTGCTGGGGCACTTTGCGCTGACCGGGCTGCTGCTGCCGGCTCTGGAACGGGCGGCGGCGAAGGCAATCAACGAGGCGACTCGGCCACGGGTGGTGACGGTGGCTTCGATTGCGCACAAGCGCGGGCGGATGAACTTTGAGGACCTGCAATCGAAGTACAGGTACAGCCCGATGGGAGCGTATCAGCAATCGAAGCTGGGGAACGTACTGTTCAGCTTCGAACTGGAGCGACGGTTGCAGGCAGAGAGCTCCGGCGTAGTGAGTATCGCGGCGCATCCGGGTGTCGCGGAGACGAACCTGTTCAAGGTGGGTTCGAGCAAGGGGCTGGCCAGGGTCGCGGAGAGCGCGATCTCCCATACGATTGGGACGCTGTTGAACTCCGATGCAGAGGGCGCGCTACCGACGCTGTATGCTGCGGCAGCGATAGAGGCCAAGGGTGGCGGATACTATGGGCCACAGGGCTTCCAGGAGATGCGCGGCGGCGATGTCGGGGAAGCAAAGCTGTCGGCAGCGGCGAAGGATGAAGCCGCGGCGGCACGGTTGTGGGGAGTGTGTGAGGATTTGACTAGCGTGCGATTTTTGTAACTATGCCGCCTTGAGTGCAGGGAGCGGCTTCACCTTGGGACGCTTCTTGTTGGCGGCCTCCCAGAGATCGCGCTGGATTTGCAGCCGGAGCCAGAAGTCGGGTTCAGTCTTGAAGGCCTCAGAGATACGTAGGGCCATGTCTGCCGAGATCGCGGCCTTGCCGTTGATCACGCGGGAGAGAGCGACGCGCGTGACTCCGATATGCTTTGCGACCTCGGTGATGGAGCGGCCCTGAAGGTAGTTGGCGAGGATACGACCGGGGTGCGCGGGATTATGCATCATGGGCTTCGTCCTTTCTGTCAGTGATAGTCGCGGTAGTCGACGAGGATGGCATCCTCGCCTTCGAAGGTAAAGATAAGCCGCCAGTTGCCGTTGACGCTGACTGCCCAATGTCCAGCCAGTTTCCCGGAGAGCGTGTGCCACTGCCAGCCGGGGACATTCATCTCCTCAGGCTTTCTCGCAATGTTGAGTACCGTGAGCTGCTCTTCCAGCTTGGAAGCATGTTTCGGCTGGATGCCGGCTTTTGAACCTCTTGTGAAGAACGCTGCGAGGCCTTTGTGCCGGAAACTTCGAATCATCCTTAGTGTATAGCGTAACGCTACGGAACATGTAAAGGACATTTGCGTGATACAGCATCTCTGGAGTGCAATGCTAGACTTCCGATAGTTGCTGAAATTGGCCATATCCTAGCATTGGGGCTGTCTTTTGAAGATACATTTTGGCTCTCGATTTCTTGCTATTTCGATCTTGTCTGCGAGTATCAGTCTGCAGGCCGAGCATGACATTGCGCCGGAGCTGAAAGGGAAGATCGATGCCGCGGTGAAGCAGGTGGTGGCTACGACCGGCGTTCCGAGCGCGACGGTGGGGATCGTGCAGGGCGGGAAGGTCGTGTACACGGCGGCATTTGGGCAGGCTCGGCTTTCGCCTGCATTATCTGCGAAGCCAGAGATGCACTATGCGATTGGGTCGATCTCGAAGCAGTTCACGTCGGCTTGCATTCTACTGCTGGCGGAGGATGGAAAACTGACACTGGACGATCCGGTGAGCAAGTGGTTTCCAGAGCTGACGCGGGCCAATGAGGTGAAGGTGCGCAACCTGCTCACGCATACCAGTGGATACGAGGACTATGCGCCGCAGGACTACACGATTCCGGCGTGGATGAAGACGACCAAGCCAATCAATGTGGTGCATGAATGGGCAGGCAAGCCGCTGGACTTCGATCCAGGGACGAAGTGGCAGTACAGCAATACGAACTTCGTGCTGGCGGGGTTGATCGTCGAGAAGGCGAGCGGGATGCCATTCTGGGAGTTCTTCGAGACGCGGGTGGTGCGGCCGCTGGGGTTGAAGGAGGTGCTGAACCTCGACACGGACCGCGAGCGGATGGAGCCGCGCGGGTATATGCGGAATGCGTTGGCTCCGCTGCGGCCTGCGATCCTTGAGGCTCCGGGGTGGTACTTCGCGGACGGCGAGCTCTCGATGCCGGTGGAGACTTTGCTGCGCTGGAACATCAGCGTGATGGACCAGACGCTGCTGAAGGCAGCTTCGTATGCGGAGCTCGCGCGGGACATGAAGTTGAAGGATGGCACTGCGACAGGCTACGGACTGGGTGTGTCGGTGGGGTTGCGCGATGGGCATCGCTACGTGGCGCACACCGGCGAGGTGGGTGGGTTCGTGGCGGCGAATGCGATCTATCCGGAAGACAAGGTTGCGATAGCTGTGCTGACCAATCAGGAAGCTAGTTCCGCAGCGAGTCAGATTCAGCGGGCGGTAGCTGCGCTGGTACTCTCCGGCGCTGCGGCGAGCGGAGATCATGCGGTTGCGGAGGCTCAGATCAAGGCAGTGCTGGCTGGTTTGCAGCAAGGGAAGATCGATCGCAGCTTGTTTACTGCGGATGGCAACTTTTACTTTTCCGCCGAGACCATTGGGGACTTCCAGAGCAGCCTTGGTACGCTTGGCGAGGTAAAGACGGTTACCCAGAAGGGCGAGCAGTTGCGCGGTGGAATGACGTTTCGGAGTTTTACAGTGGAGTTTAGTGGCGGAACTAGCGTAGTCGTGACTACCTATACGACTACGGACGGGAAGCTGGAGCAGTTTTTGGTGGAGGGGAAGAGCTAGGTATAGCGACTTTGGTTCACGCCTACGGCATTTCTGGATTGAATATTTTGAAACCCTCAGCGATAGCTGCGTGTAGCAGTGCATGATCGGACGCTACGAACTCAACTGCTTTTCCTCGTAGATGTTGTCTGGCCAGCGTTGCCGTAGCGAGTTGTAACGAATCAAGCGTTCGCAACTGATACGTATCCAAAAGCCTGCGAGCTTCATCGATTATCTCAGCAGTAACCGGCACTTCCTCGACAGATTGAAGTTCCAACGCAAGGCTATTTAGCGCAGCGTCTGCATCGGAAGACGAAAGATCGCCAGAACGTTGACGACGACGGATCGCAGAACGCACCTCTAACCCTGAGAGAACAGACAAAAGCTTCTCATGCTTATTCAGGGGTTCAAATAGGCTGACAGTCTGTTGCGATCCTGCCTCCTGCACAAAGAGCTTTGCGAAGGCGCTAGTGTCGAAGATGTAAAAAATCAGACGTTACCTCGATCTTCGAGAATCGTAGAAGAAAGAGAATTACCGCGTATAGGCACTGGATGAAAACGTGAAGGAGCAATAGTATCTTCTTCTGTTTCTGATCCTTCAGCACCATAAGGCCAGCACTCTTGCTGGATGAGTGTGCGGCGCAAATCGCGGAATAGTGTGCGGTGATATCGCACCGAATCGGGATTATTCGTTACCGTTGTGTGAAGGTCGTTTGGGCCGGTCATATGGATTTGAATCCACTTACTCTCCCCTTTTTCTGCCCAAAGACCCAGGCCAATCACAATGGCATTGCCGGTTCCCTGCTGAAAAGTTCTGACATCTCCCGGACTCATCATGAGAGCCTCCGTAAAGATAGTTTACCCCTATCAACAGACAACCGTGCTATACACGCGCGGCCATCTGTTGATGGGGGATGTTTGGTTACGCTTTGCCGGCTAGCTGGCGGAGAACGTACTGCAGGATGCCACCGTGCTGGTAGTAGAGAATCTCCTGCGGGGTGTCGATGCGGACGGTGGCGGAGAACTCCTTGGTCTTGCCGAGGTCGGATTCGGCGAAGACGGCGACGGTTTTGCCGTCGGCGAACTTGCCGTCGAGCATGGCCTTAAGATCGCCGGAGTTTTCGCCGATGCGGAAGACCTCTTCGCCGGTGAGCAGGAGGGACTCGACGTTCTGGCCGGGGAGGAACTGCAGCGGAAGGATGCCCATGCCGACCAGGTTGGAGCGGTGGATGCGCTCGTAGCTCTCGGCGATGACGAATTTAATCCCCAACAGGCGTGGGCCTTTGGCTGCCCAGTCGCGAGACGAGCCGGAGCCGTACTCCTTGCCGGCGAGGATGGCGAGGGGTGTGCCGCGCTCCGCGTAGGCGACCGAAGCATCGTAGATCGACATCGGCATGTCTTCGGGGAGCAGGCGGGTTACGCCGCCTTCCGTTCCCGGGGCGAGCTTGTTGCGCAGGCGGACGTTGGCGAAGGTACCGCGCACCATGACCTCGTGGTTGCCGCGGCGGCTGCCGTAGCTGTTGAAGTCGGCTGGCTTGACGCCGTGGTCGACGAGGTACTTCCCTGCTGGACCGTTGAGCTTGATGGAACCGGCGGGTGAGATGTGGTCGGTGGTGACGGAGTCTCCGAGAACGGCGAGCACACGGGCACCGTGGATGTCCTCGACCGGTGCAGGCGTTGCGGGCATGCCGTCGAAGTAGGGTGCCTTGCGGATGTAGGTGGAGTCGGGCTCCCATCCGTAGGTCTCGCCCTCGGGGAACTTGAGGTGCTGCCAGTTCTGGTCACCGAGCGAGACAGTGCTGTACTGGTGGCGGAACATCTCGGAGTCGATGGAGCTGGCGACGGTAGCGGAGACTTCGGCCTGGGTAGGCCAGATGTCCTTGAGGAAGACGGGCTCGCCGTCCTTGCCCTTGCCGATGGGATCCTTGGCGAAGTCGTGGCTGATGTGTCCGGCGAGCGCGTAGGCGACGACCAGCGGCGGGCTCATGAGGTAGTTAGCGCGGACTTCGGGGGAGATACGGCCCTCAAAGTTGCGGTTGCCGGAGAGCACGGAGACGGCGACCAGACCGTGGTCTTCGATGGACTTGCTGACGTCGCTGGGCAGCGGGCCGGAGTTGCCGATGCAGGTGGTGCAACCGTAGCCGACAACCTGGAAGCGCAGCTCGTCGAGGTAGGGCATGAGGCCGGCCTTGACGTAGTAGTCGGTGACAACACGGGAGCCTGGGGCAAGAGAGCTCTTGACCCAGGGCGGAGTGCGCAGGCCCTTCTCGACGGCCTTCTTGGCCAGCAGGCCGGCGGCGATCATAACGTAAGGGTTCGAGGTATTGGTGCAGCTTGTGATGGCAGCGATAACGATGCTGCCGTGATCCAGGTAGGGATCGGGATCGACACCGAAGCGGCTCTTGATGGAGACATGCGGCGCTTCGAGGACGGCGGTGCCGCCTTTGTCCGACTGCAAGGTGACGACTGGGACGTGCGGAGCTTCGACGATGGGAGACGGCGAGCCGAGGCTGGAGGTGAGGTCGCCGGAGAGGCTGGTGTGGCCGCCTTCGCCCTCCCACTGGAGCATCTGGCGGACACCGTTCTTGTTCGCGTTGGGGCCGAGCAGCGCGGGGAGCTGCTCCGCGAAGCTGGCCGGGACGTCGGTCAGCAGGACGCGATCCTGCGGACGCTTGGGGCCAGCGACCGAGGGCACGACGGTGGAGAGATCAAGTGAGAGCGTAGCGGAGTACTCGGCCTCGGGCGCGTCGGCGGTGTGGAAGAGACCCTGCTCGCGGTAGTACTGTTCGACGAGGGCGATGTGGTCTTCGGTGCGGCCGGTGAGGCGGAGGTAGTTGAGGGTCTCCTTGTCGACGGGGAAGATGCCGCAGGTGGCGCCGTACTCGGGTGCCATGTTGGCGATGGTGGCGCGATCGGCGAGAGGCAGCTCGGCGATGCCGGGGCCATAGAACTCCACGAACTTGCCGACGACGCCGAGCTTGCGCAGCGCCTGGGTGATGGTGAGGACCAGGTCGGTGGCTGTGGTGCCTTCCTTGAGCTTGCCGGTGAGGCGGTAGCCGACCACCTGCGGGACCAGCATGGAGACCGGCTGGCCGAGCATAGCAGCCTCTGCCTCGATGCCTCCTACGCCCCAACCGAGGACGCCGAGACCGTTGACCATCGTGGTGTGCGAGTCGGTGCCGACGAGCGTGTCGGGATAGGCGAGGACGGTGACCTTTTCGGCGCTGGCTTTGCTGCCTTCGGTGGCGACCGCATCAAGGGTGTGGGTTGGCTGGGTGGTGAAGACGACGCGGGCGAGGTACTCCAGGTTCACCTGGTGGCAGATGCCCATGCCGGGCGGAACGGCGGAGAAGTTGTTGAAGGCGGTCTGGCCCCACTTGAGGAAGGCGTAGCGTTCGCGGTTGCGCTGGAACTCCAGCGCGGCGTTGAGGTCGTAGGCGTTGACGGTACCGAACTCGTCTACCTGGACGGAGTGGTCGATGACCAGCTCGGCGGGCTGGAGAGGGTTGATCTTCTCCGGGTCGCCGCCGAGGACGCGCATCGCGTCGCGCATGGCGGCGAGGTCGACGATGGCGGGAACTCCGGTGAAGTCCTGCATGAGGACTCGGGCAGGCATGTAGGCAATCTCGCGTGATGGCTCGGCCTTGGGGTCCCAACTTGCGAGGAACTTGATGTCGTCGGCGGTGACGGTGCGTCCGTCTTCGTGGCGGAGGAGGTTCTCGAGCAGGATGCGGAGGGAGAAGGGCAGGCGCGTGAGGCTTACGCCAGCTGACTCGAGGGCGTTGAGACGGAAGTAGTTGACCGTGGTGCTGCCGCTGGTGAGAGTGGAGGCGGAGTGGAAGGAGTCAGGGTGCTGGGTGCTCATGGTGAGAATCCTCTTGCGCTGGAGCGCGGTTTGGAGGCCTGCGCGACGGATGCGGCAGGCGGGTGAAGAGTAGCAGAGTCGAGAGAGGAGGAGCTAGGAGCGACCGCGGTCGTGGTGACCGTGGCGGAAGCGCTTGAGGAAGGCGAGGACGCGCAGACTCATGCGATGATTCTAGCTCCGCCGAAGGTTGGTTGGCGAGTGTTTTGAATGAAGGAGACGATACGATGCAGATTTTGAAGCGGGCGCTAGTTTTGGGAATGCTGGCAACGGGAATGTTACAGGCGCAGAGCACGAACAGGGCGGCCAAGGCAGCATTGCGGGTCTACTTCGCCGACGTAGAAGGTGGGCAGGCGACGCTGTTCGTGACACCACTGGGAGAGAGCTTGCTGGTGGATACAGGATGGCCTGAGTTCGGAGGACGGGATGCCGACCGGATTGTGGCTCTGTGCAAGCGGGCTGGGGTAAACAGGATCGACAATGTACTCATAACGCACTATCACACCGATCATGTGGGCGGTGTGCCGCAGCTTGCGGCGCGAATTCCGATTGGGCGGTTTATCGACCATGGAGAGAACCGCGAGGGAGACGATACGAATACCCAACGGGGTTGGAAGGCCTACCAGAAGCTGCTGGCGGACGGGAAGTATGCGCACCTGATCGTGAAGCCGGGCGATGTGCTGCCACTCAAGGGGATGCATGTAGATGTGGTGAGCGCGGATGGTGAGGTGCTGGCCCAGCCTTTGGCTGGAGCAGGACAGGCGAATGCGGCGTGTGCAACGTCTGCCGTGAAGGAGCCGCAAGGAACGGAGAACGACCGCTCGATAGGCTTGCTGATTACGTTCGGCAAGCTGCGGATACTGGACCTGGGCGATCTGACCTGGGCGAAGGAGCGGTCGCTGATGTGTCCTGGGAACAAGCTGGGACAGGTAGATGTGTTCGTCGTGAGCCATCATGGCCTTGCGTGGAGCAATAGCGAAGCTCTGGTTGATGGGGTCGCTCCGCGAGTGGCGATTATGGACAATGGCGCGACCAAGGGAGCAGACGCTTCAGCCTGGGAGATCGTAGAACAATCTCCTCGGATCTCAGGCGGCAAAGGTGCGATGTGGCAGTTGCACACAGCGATCAAGAACGACTCGGCGCATAACGTTCCGGAGGCTCGGATTGCGAATTTGCCCGGAACCGATGCTGGACACTCGCTGGAGCTGCTGGGACGGAAGAATGGCAGCTTCGCGGTGACGAACGAGCGGACTGGCGAGGTGGTGCAATATCGCGCACCATAAAATCCGCATCAAAGATTGCAACTGGCGTAGAATCTGTTGGTTCAACCCAGGAGCGAGACTCTGCATCGTATTAGGGGTTGGTAAAGATTGAGGTTTAGGACGATGACGACCATTCGATGGAAGTATTTTTTAGGGCTGACTCTGGCTGCCGGAACACTGGCGATTACGTTGGGATGCCACCAGAGTGTGCAGGCCCAGGACCAGGGACCGGACCCTTCGGACCAGAACATGGCTCCAGTGGACGGGCAGCCTGCTCAGCAGCAACCGGTGTACTCGGCGCAGCAACAGCAGCAGCCGGCCGTGGTGAACGAGAGCCAGCAGCAGGCGACGCAGTACCAGAACGGTCAGGCTCCAGCTCCGATCGAGCGGCGTGACCCGAATGCGGACCCGAACCAGCAGCAGGGCTATGCGCAACAGGGCTACGCGCAGCAGGGCGACCAGTCCAATGCGAACGATCAGGACTACGAGACAGATGCCACCGGGCAGCCTCTGGAAGCGGACCAGCCGCCTCCGGCGCTGCCGCAGTATGACCAGCCTGAGGCCCCGGAGCCGGATTACCTGTGGACTCCCGGATACTGGAACTGGACTCCGGTGGGCTACTACTGGGTGCCTGGCGTGTGGTGCGCGGCTCCTTACCAGGGCGCGCTGTGGACTCCCGGCTACTGGGGCTTCTACGGCAACCGCTACCGCTACCACCGCGGCTACTGGGGCCTGTACATCGGCTTCTATGGCGGCATCAACTACGGCTATGGATACTTCGGCTCAGGCTACCGTGGCGGCTACTGGAACGGGCCGCACTTCTACTACAACCGCTCCGTGACGCGCGTGAACGTGACGCGGATCACGAACGTCTACAACCGCACGGTGGTCGTGAACAACGTGACGGTGAACCGCATCTCGTACAACGGCGGACGCGGCGGCATCCAGGAACGGCCACGGCCGGCGGAGTTGGCAGCGATGCGGCAGCCGCGCACGCCACCGATGTCGACGCAGGTGCAGGTGCAGCGTCAGTCGCAGCAGAACCGGGCGCAGTACTTCAACCAGAACAAGGGCCGTCCGGCGATGGTAGCTGCTCCTCGGCCGATTACAGCGGACCGGGGCATTCAGCGCCCGATGCCGATCTCGCAGACACGTCCGGGGCAGGGCTTCCAGCCGGGTCAGCAGACGCGTCCGGGACAAGGGTTCCAGCCAGGGCAGCAGGTACGTCCGGGCCAGCCAGAGGTGCGTCCTGGGCAGCCGAATCAACCACAGGTGCAGCCGGGATACCGGCCAGCGCCGGGCAATCCGCAGATCCGTCCGCAGCCAGAGCAGCAAGTGCAACCGGGCAATCGGCCAGCGCCGGGCAATCCGCAGATCCGTCCGAATCCGCAGCCGGAGCAGCAGGTACGGCCTGTGCAGCCCAACCAGCCGCAGGTGCAGCCAGGGTATCGGCCGGCACCGGTTAATCCGCAGATTCGTCCGCAGCCAACGCAGCAGGTAAGACCTCAGCCGGAGGTACAGCGGCCGGCACCACAGCCGCAGCCTCAGATAAGGCCAGCTCCGCAGGTGCAGCAGCCGCGTCCGCAGCCGGAGGCGAGGCCCGCTCCACAACAGCAGTTCCGTCCGCAGGAGCAGCCGCGACCGCAGCAACAACCACGACCCCAGGTCCAACAACAGCAGCCGCGTCCTCAGATGCAACAGCAGGCACGGCCTCAGGAGTCACGTCCCGCTCCGCAGGCGCGTCCGGCTGAGGAGCATCCTCACCGATAGGGGGTACCCCCCGGGGGGATTACCTTGGCCTAAGCCGCTTTTTATCAATACTTTTCAGTGCATGGTCGACTGTAAAGTATTGATCTCAAGCAGCTTGCGGGTAAAATCCTGAACCAGCTTGAGTTACGGGTTGTTTTCAGCTTTTTTGTAGGACAAAAGCCTTTGCTGATTTTTTTTGTATGACAAAAGCCCCTGCCGGTATGGCCAGGGGCTTTTGTTTTGATCTCTGGTTCTATTTTACCGGAATAGGCCTAACTAAAGTGCCACTGCTATCTTATTGATAAGGATAGTTTTAGGTGTTTTTGGGGCTTGACATGCGATTTTGCTGAGGTTTTTCGCAAAAAATAAATGGAGGCGTTTGTAAGAGTGGGGTTGGTTCAGTCAAACACAGGCGCGTTTAGGGAAGCTCTGATCCAGTATCCAGCATTCCCTCAGCGGCTAAAGCCGCGTTGCAACGCTTGAACTTCCGGCGGGACTAAAGTCCCGCCCTTTCAAAACTCAGACTTGTTCAGAGTCTTCTTAGACCAATTCCCCTATTGCTGGGAGCCGGATCAAGTCGTGGAAATTGTTAATGTTTGTCTTGACGAAACCATAATCGTACGGTTATGGTTTCGTAAGTGAAACAGACCAATGCCAATCCCGTGTTCCGTGCTCTTGCAGACCCGACGCGCAGAGCTATCTTCGAGGAGCTGACCCGGCAGGGCGAACAGACCGTCCACGCGTTGACTCGCTATGCGGGCGTCTCCCAGCCTGCCGTCTCTAAGCACTTGACCGTGCTGAAGCGGGCAAAGCTGGTACGGCATCGCCGTGAGGGACGCGAGACTCACTATCGCGTGCAGCCCGATGCGCTGGCACCGATGGTGGACTGGATGCGTCACTACGGTGCCTTCTGGAGCGACCGGTTTGACCAGCTTGAAGCCCTTTTGGAAAGGATGGAGCCATGAACCAAGAATCAACGAGTCAAGAATCAATGAGCCGAGAATCAACGACCAATCCAACAGAGAGCACTCGCACCCTTGTGATCGAGCGCGTATTCCTACACCCGCCAGCAAAGCTGTGGCGTGCGCTTACCGAGAACTCGCTGCTCACGCAATGGCTGCTGAACAATGACTTCGAACCGGTGGCCGGGCGGAAGTTCCAGTTCCGGTCCGAACCCATGCCGCAATGGGATGGTGTGATCGACTGCGAGGTGCTCGTCGTCGATCCCCTAAAACAGCTCTCCTATAGCTGGAGTGCTTTGGGACTCGACTCCGTTGTGCTCTTCACGTTGACTCCAACGGAGGGCGGCACCCACCTTCGCATGGAACACTCCGGCTTCCGTCCCGATCAGCAGCAAGCGTATGGGGGCGCAAAATACGGCTGGCAGAGGTTCTTTGATGGTCTGGAGCGTGTGGTTGGAGGGTTGGACTGACATGAAAGCAAAAAACATTGCCTATTGGACAACGACCATACTCATAGCGTTTTTTATCGGAAGCGGTGGTGTCACGCAGGTTGCCCAATATATGGGCAACCCCCATAGCGTCGTGCCCGTCCTTGGCTACCCCATGTACTTCTTTGCCATCCTGGGGTTTTGGAAGGTGCTTGGAGCCATCGCTATCCTCGTACCGCGATATCCGCGACTCAAGGAATGGGCGTATGCCGGCATCTTCTTCGACCTGACAGGCGCGGCCGCATCCTGCGCGGCGGTCGGCGGCTATGGCGCTTATGCCTTCCACGTCCTTGCCCCGCTCATCCTTGCTGTTATTGCTATGGCATCGTGGGCGCTTCGTCCCGAAAGCCGCACCATCGGCATCCTCTTTCCGGCGAAAAACGGCATACCGGTATAAACACGAGAGCAGCGAACAGTTTAGGCCGTAGGCGTGCGATGCCGGGGTGGGGCTGGGCAGCAACCACTGGGGTTCTCTGAGGCGTGTCGTATTTCTTCTGCAGCCGGCTGCCAGCGATATCGCCCACTCTTGACACTTTGTAATGCAAAGCATATGCTTTGCATTACAAAGTTGTTCAACTTATGGCCGACCTCAACCGAGCACTCGTCGAAATCCGCAGCATTCGCCGTCAGGTAGCGCAGACTACTGAGTTCCGTGGTTATGGCCCGTCGACTCTCTTCGCGACGGCGATCCTGGCCCTGCTTACCGGCGCGGCTCAAGCTCATTGGCTCCCTGAACCGGCAACTCACCCAGTCCAGTACGTCGCCCTCTGGCTCACTACCGGCGTCTTCTGTGCCGCACTTATAGCGACCCAGATGCTTACGCGGGCCAACCGGCTCCACTCCGGCATGGCGGACGAGATGATCCGCATGGCCGTTGCGCAATTTCTTCCTGCCGCTATCGCGGGCGTCATCCTGCCTTTCGTTCTGCTGCACGTCACGCAGAGCGTCTTTTGGATGCTGCCCGGCTTGTGGCAGGTCATCTTCAGCCTCGGCGTCTTTGCCTCTTGCCGCTGCTTGCCACGACCTATGCTTCTGGCAGGGGGTTGGTTTCTTCTAACCGGCCTGGCCTGCATCAGTCTGGGCGACATACGAAGCCTTGCTCCGGCCACGATGTCTGGTGCGTACGCTGTCGGCATGACGCTCGTCGCTGCGATCCATTATCTCTCCGCCAAGAAAGCCTCGATCGATGAAGACAAAGAGCTCTAAGCCTGCAGCCCCGTTCGCCTACCAAGGCCTTGATCGCGTCATCCACGAACGCGCACGTCTGAGCGTTCTCACCTCGCTTATGACTCACCCTGGCGGCCTCAGTTTTGTTGAGCTGAAGCAGCTCTGCGATCTGACTGACGGCAACCTCGCCCGTCATCTCCAGGTTCTCGAAGAAGACGGTATGGTTCGTCTTACGAAGGAAGCCGACACTGGCCGAGCCCAGACCACAGCCCGCATAACCGCCTCGGGCCGCAAACGATACCTTGAATACCTCACCGTTCTCGAGCAGATCGTCCGCGATGCGGCGTCCTTGAACCACGAGGGCGAAGAAGATCGGTTGCACCGCAAGCTCTCACCACTTACCGCTTAGGCGTTTTTGCTTATCCACGTTGCCATGCGCAATTCTGCGTCCTTAAACTTTGCATTGCAAAGTAACACCCAAGGAGAACACAATAATGAGCACCTTCGTCCCACCTCCGCCTTCAGTCGCCAACCTCTTCTCCCGCTCGCTGGGCACAAAATTCTTCGTCGTCATCCTGCTCGCCATCGGGATGAGCATCTCAGGCTTCTTCGTTGAAGGAATGACCACTGAGCGAGCCGATAGACACGGAGTCCGTGCGGCCTCTTCGGAGAATGCTCCCGAGCAGCCAAAGACGGTTCTCGGCGTTCGCCTCGCCGACTCCTACCGGTCGATCCACCGCTCTCTGCACTACATCACGCTCTTCCTCGGTCTCGTTTTCCTGACTTACTTCCTCTTCGAAGTCTTGACTGGGAAGAGCGTCCATCCTGCCCAATACGTTCTGGTCGGCCTCGCGCAAACAATCTTTTACCTTCTCCTGCTTTCACTGGCTGAACACCTGGGTTTCGATGTGAGCTATCTGATCGCAGGTGCATCCACTATCGCGCTCTTTGCGGTCAACACGGAATGGGTCTTCCGCAGCCGCAAGCTTGGTCTGCGGTCGCTCGCGGTATTCACAAGCCTTTACGTATTCATCTATGTGCTGTTACGTGTTGAGGCTTACGCTCTGCTCGTCGGCGCGGTCACCAGCTTCGCCGCAGTTGCCGCCGCAATGTACGTCACGCGCAACGTGGACTGGTACGGAACTAGCACTCCGATAGCCAGCTTCACCGCAGCCCCTTCCACCTCAGGATCAAGCACAAGCGAATCATGGTTGGAGTAACAGTCTGATGGCTCGTGCTCCTTGGAGATCGCTCCACGCATGGTCTCCAAGGTCCCCGCGCGGCTCAAATGCGTTGGGGCTATGGGTCGCGGTACTCGCGGCGCTTGAGTTCGCGGAGTGCCTGCTCGTGACCTTGGAGGGCGGCCTGACGAGTCCAGTGGCGGGACTGGGTGTAGTCGTGCTCTACGCCCTGACCGAGGCCGTAGAGGTGGCCGAGCTGGAACTGGGCTTCGGCGTTGCCTTGATCGGCTGCCTTGCGATACCACGCAGCAGCCTGCGTATAGCTGAGTGGAACGCCCTGGCCGGTGTAGTAGAGGTCGGCCAGCTTCTGCTGGGCTTCGGGAAAGTTCTGCGTGGCGGCCAGGCGATACCAGTGGGCAGCTTCGGTGTTGCTTTGCGGGACCCCTTCGCCTTTGCGATACATGAGGCCGAGGTTGTACTGCGCCCAGGCAAGGTTGCTGTAGGCGGCGCGCTGGCACCATGCAAAAGCTTCAGCGAAGTTATTCGCTGCGTAGTAGCGGAAGCTGAGGTTGGCCTGCGCGTAGGCGTGGCCCTGCTCAGCGGCCTTGCGCTCCCAGTAGGCGGCCTCGCCGTCGTCTTGCGGCAGGCCGTTGCCCTCGTCGTACAGGGTGCTGAGGAGGTACTGCGACTCGGCGTGCCCCTGCTCGGCGGCGAGGCGGAAGTTAGTGGCCGCGGCGGTGAAGTTGTGGGCGTTGAAGTCGGTGACGGCCTGGCGGTAGTGGGAGTTGGAGGCTGCGTTGGCGGCGTCGCGGCGTCCGCGCGCGATGATGCTGGAACGCGTGGAATGTAGTGACAGCGCAGAGCCGGTAGGGATGTGCTGCAGGCCACCCTTGAATTTATCTTCCATGGCCACTATCTTCCATGCGCGCTGATCTGGCGGTCGATGAGTTCGAAGCGGCGCTGGGCATCGGCAATCTGCTCGCGGAGGCTGGTGGCAAGCTCGGTGAGCAGGTCGCGGTGTTCACGCGTGGCGGCTTCAGCGTCGAGGTGTAGTTGGGCGAGTTCGCCGCCGAGCA
>Ga0307510_10003931_pt1 | contig 17421 bp, 15 predicted proteins | sample 12_EM_MG_FD_207224 | JGI IMG/M metagenome (GOLD analysis project Ga0307510, IMG submission 207224) | Populus trichocarpa ectomycorrhiza microbial communities from riparian zone in the Pacific Northwest, United States - 12_EM | ecosystem: Host-associated > Plants > Roots > Unclassified | place...
TTACTGACCGCCACCGGTGTTGACGAAACCGATCTTCACCAGGCCCTGGCTTTTCGCATCGGAAAGAACCCTGGCGACCGCCTCGTACTGGGCGTTGTCGTCGGCGTCGATCTGCAACTCCGGCTGGTTCGCCTGCTGGGCGATCACCGCGATCTGGGCCCGCAAACCGGCCTCGTCGACGGGGGTATCGTTCCAGAATAGCGAACCGTCCTGCTTGATCTGCAGATGGATGGGATCAACCGGATTAGGCGGTGGGGTCTGATCCCGGCTCGGCTGCGGAAGATCGATCCTGACCTTATGGGAAAGGATCGGCGCCGTGATCATGAAGATGATCAGGAGCACCAGCATCACGTCCACGAGGGGCGTGACGTTGATTTCCGACATCGGGCCGCTGCTGTTGCCTGAACTGAATGCCATGGCTGGTTACTCCTTACCGTTGCCGGTGGTGAGGAAGGCCACGTGCACCATGCCGGCGTCCTTGGCAAAGCCCAATACCTTGCGCACCGTCTTGTACTGCGTGGTGCGATCGGCGCGCAGCTGGATTTCCGGCTGCGGGGACTTGTTCGCCGCAACGGCGAACTGGCTCTTGAGCTCCGCTTCCGTCACCGGTGCGTCACCCGAGTACAGCGAACCATCGTCTTTCACTGCCACGTCCATCGGCTCGACCTGGACTTCTTCCTTGACGTGCGGGTCGGCCTTGGGCAGATCGATCTTGATCCGGTGCGTCATCAGCGGCGCCGTGATCATGAAGATGATCAGGAGCACCAGCATCACGTCCACGAGGGGCGTGACGTTGATCTCCGACATGGGGCCGCCGCTATTGCCCCCGGTGCTCATGGACATGGGTCAGAACCTCACTTCTTGACGCTAACCGGAGCCACACCGGCTTCGACACGTGCGCCGGTAGCGAAGTAGTCGTGCAGGTCGTGCGCGAACTCGTCGAAACGGGCGTAGGTCAGGCGGTTGGAGCGGTTGAAGAAGTTGTAGGCAAGCACGGCCGGGATGGCGGTGAACAGACCGAAGGCGGTCATGATCAGCGCTTCGCCGACGGGGCCGGCCACCGCCTGCATCGAGGCGTCGCCCGACGAGGAGATGCGGATCAGGGCGTGGTAGATACCCCACACCGTACCGAGCAGACCGATGAACGGCGCGGACGAACCGACCGTTGCCAGCAGGGTGAGGCCACCCTCCAGGCGCAGGCTTTCGCGAGCGACGGCCTGGCGCAGGGCGCGGTCGATGAACTCCGAGCGCGAGAGCGTTTCGGCAAGACGGCCACCTGCAGCCTGCTGGTGATGGGCAACAGCCGAAGCTGCGTCCAGCGCGATCTTGGAGAACGGTTCGCCCTTGGGCTGTTCCTCGAGAACGCGGATCGCGTCCTGCGTGGAGTTGTTGCCCCAGAAGCCCTGGATCACGCGTTCGGCGCGGCCACGAACCATGGCGTTGCGGATTGCGTTGGCGATGATGAAGTACCAGGAAGAGAAGGACATGATCACCAGCACCACGAACACGATCCAACCAAGCGGATCGAAGTTGTGGATAAGGTGATCGAAGCCCATGGCCTTCATGGCTTCGGCGTTGGACTGTGCTGCCGGAGCAGCAGAAGCGGAGGTGTCTTGCAACATAACGCTACCCTTGGGAAGTCAAGCGTGAACTTTAGATAGACAAGTGCACTGGAAGAAAGTGCTCAGGTCTGGCTGAGATTGAATGTTACCGGGACGCGGGCATAGCCCTCGACGATCTGACCACCACGCTTGGCCGGATTGAACCTCCAGCGTTGCGCGGCCTGTACCGCGGCCTGGTCCAGCTCGCGGAAACCGCTGGACTTATCGACCTTCACATCCTTGGCAGAGCCGTCGACGGCCACCAGCACCAGCAATACGACGGTACCTTCATGACGCTGGCGTACGGCCTGCGGCGGGTACTTGGGCGGATTGCGGCTCTGGTACGACAGGTCCGAACTCGCTTCGATCGCCGCGGGCGGAGCCGGCGGAGCCGGGGGCGCGGGAGGCGGAGCGGGCTGCGGATTGTTCGTCGCTTCTTCCACCGCTGGCGGTGGTGTCGGCGGCGGCGGTGTCGGCGGCGGCTTGACCTGCTGGATGATCTTCGGCGGCGGCTGCTTCGGCGGCTCGGGCGGCGGCGGCGGCGGGGGAGGAGGAGGCGGCGGCGGTTCGATGAAATCGACGTTCACCACGCGCTCTTTCTCTTTCTCCTGCTGCTTGGGAGGAGTGGCGGGCGCGACCAGCATGAGGAAGCCGACTGCATGGACCGCAATGGCCACCGCCAACGCGCTCGTGCGTCCCCAGCTGAACGGCGCTTGGCCGGTTAATTCGTTACTTGAGGCCATCTTTCACTATCAAGCAAGTCGATCGGAAGTCGGATCGCACAGGGATTGTCGGCAAAGCCGCATTGACACTGCGAACTTCGCCTGAACGCCTGGGCGGAAAGTAATCAACGGTACACCAGCTTATGGCATTTGTATAGCAGCGAAGGGGCGTTATATGGACGTCTATTCGCGCCCCCACGGCGCATTTTTACCGATGCCTTTACCTGGCTTTTACTTCGCTGCTGCCGCCTGCTTGAGCCAGGCATTGGCCTTGGACGCCGTCTCCGGGTCCTGGGCCGCCTGTTTCATCGCTGCAACGGCTGCGGGCTTGTTCTTCAGCCCACGCTCGCTCTCGGCCAGCACCATGTACGCGCTGCCCTTGTGCTTGACGCCCTTGGCGATCGCGGCGGTGACGGATTTCTTCGCGGCAGCATATTGATCCTGCTGCAGCTGCACGCGCGCCATGGCAAGGCCCACCTCGCCATCCGTGGAGAGCGGCTCGGCCTTCTGGTAGTACTGGATCGAGCCCGCTTCGTTCTCGCCGATGATCGCGGCGTCGCCCTGCAGCTTGTAGTTCTCGGCGGACTTCTTGAGCTTGCCCTTGCTCATGCCGTCGTCGATGACTGCGACGGCCTTGGCGCCGTTGCCCTTGGCATCGGTTCCGTCCTGGGCTAGCAACATGTAGGACTTGGCCAGGTTCTGCCAGTCGGATTCTTCGTTCAACGTGCCGTTGCTGCGCGCCTGCTCGAGGAGCTTGATCGCATCGGGATACTTCTGCTGCTGCAGGAACACCGCGCTGGCGTTATGCAGCGCCGTGGCGTCGTTGGGATTCTTCGACAGCTGGTCGGAAGCAAGCTTGGCAACCTGGTCTGTCTGGCCCGATTCCGAATAGCTCGCCAGCAGGATCTGGTCCCACTGCGGGTTCGGCTTGTCGGTCATCGTCTTGGCCTTGTTGATGGCCGCGATGGCTTCCGGATATTTCTCCATCCGGTAGTCGATCATGCCTTCAAGACCATAGGCTTCGGCGGTATCTTTCTTGCCCTGGTCGCGCCACTGCTGCAGCGTCTGCAGAGCCAGCGGATATTGTTCGTCGCCGGCGTAGTACTGGGCCAGGTTGAACTGCAACTGGAAGTACGTGTCATTCGGCAGCGCGTTGCTGTCGAGGGACTTCTTCAGCAGTTCGATGCCGCCCTTGTGGTCGCCGCCGTTGTACTTGATGTTGGCCAGCGCCTGGGTGGCCAGCGCCTGCGCGTATTTGCTCTTCGAGCCGTCGGCGATCGGCTGCAGCAACTGCTGCGCCTTGGCGTCGTCGTTGTCCTGCGCGGCCTGCAAGCCCTGGTTGAGCGAGTCGGCTTCTTTCTTGTCGATGGGATCGAGCTTGGGTTCGGCGCGCGTAGCGTTCGGGTACAGCGCTTCCTGCTTGGGAGCGTCCTTGGTGTCTTTCGCGATGGCCGGCGTTGCGGCCAGCGTGGCCAGGAACGCGGCACACGCAAGAGCTTTCAGAAGGGAACCCTGTTTCATTCGCCTCACCTTTGGTTGGCATCGCGCCTGAACGCGATGGGGGACCCAAGAGGGTAACCCGGCAGCCACCCTGGAACAAGTTGCGGTGCGGCAAAAAAAGGCTTGTCAAAACAATGACTTGTTATATAAACGTTGACGCTTCGCGGAACATATTGTCGTACAAGGGAATTTTTTGTGCATTTGACCGTCCCGCCATGGCGGCGGGACGGTGCTCGGGAACGCTCAAATGTCCAGGTTGGCGACCTTCAGCGCGTTCGCCTCGATGAAATCGCGGCGCGGTTCCACCGCCTCGCCCATCAGCATCGAGAACATTTGGTCGGCGGCCACGGCGTCTTCGATGCCCACTTGCAGCATGCGGCGGGTTTCTGGGTTCACCGTGGTTTCCCACAACTGCTCGGGGTTCATTTCACCCAGGCCCTTGAAGCGCTGGATGGTACGGCCCTTCTTGGCTTCGTCGAGCAACCAGTTGCGGGCCTCGACAAAGCGAAGCACACCGCGCGACGCGTTTCCGCGGCGAACCACGGCATCGGACTGGATCATCCCGGCCACGGCTTCGGCGACGGTGCGGATCGGACGGAACTCCGGGCCGTTGAAGAACGACCGCGGCAACAGCCAGATGTGGTCCAGGCCGTGCTGGGTGCGCACGATTTCGATCGCCGCGGTCTGCTCACCGGCCGCGGGACGCAGTGCCATGCGGTAGCTGGGCCGGCCCAGGCCACTGGTGTTCAGGCTCTTGGTCACGCCTTCGAGCCAGGCCGTCATCATGGCCGGGTCCTGCCAGTGGGCGTCGGTGAGGGCCGGCTGCTCCAGCATGCCGGTAAAGGCGGCCGTGTCGTACCTGTGCGCCATGCGATCGATCTGGTCGAGGGCGGACTGGTAATCCTTCAACAACTTTTCCAGGGCCCCGCCAGTGATCGGCGGCGCGTCCGGGCTGTAGACCAGGCTGGCATTGTCCACCGCGCTGGAGATCAGGTAGTTGTTCAAGGTGGCGTCGTCCTTGATGTACATCTCCTGCTTGCCTTGCTTGACCTTGTACAGCGGCGGCAGGCCGATATACACATGGCCGCGCTCGATCAGCTCCGGCATCTGCCGGTAGAAGAAGGTGAGCAGCAGCGTGCGAATGTGGGATCCGTCCACGTCCGCGTCGGTCATGATGATGATGTGGTGGTAGCGGAGCTTGTCGGGGTTGTACTCGTCTTTGCCGATGCCCGTGCCCAGCGCGGTAATCAGCGTGCCGACCTCGGCCGAGCTGATCATCTTGTCGAAGCGGGCTTTCTCCACGTTGAGGATCTTGCCCTTCAACGGCAGCACGGCCTGGGTCTTGCGGTTGCGGCCCTGCTTGGCCGAACCACCGGCGGAGTCACCCTCGACCAGGAACAGTTCCGATAGTGCCGGATCCTTTTCCTGGCAGTCGGCGAGCTTGCCCGGGAGGCCAGCGATGTCCAGCGCGCCCTTACGGCGGGTCATTTCGCGGGCCTTGCGTGCCGCTTCGCGCGCACGGGCGGCGTCCACCACCTTCGAGGCGATGATCTTGGCTTCGGCCGGATGCTCGAGCAGGTATTCGGCGAACTTGTCGTTCACCACCTGCTCCACCACGGTCTTTACCTCGCTGGAGACCAGTTTGTCTTTGGTCTGCGAGGAAAATTTCGGATCGGGCACCTTCACCGAGAGCACGGCGATCATGCCTTCGCGCATGTCGTCGCCGGAAAGACCGGTGAGCTTGGCGTTCTTGGCCAGCCCTTCCCGCTCGATATAACCCTGCAGGGTGCGCGTAAGCGCGGTACGGAAGCCCGTGAGATGGGTGCCGCCGTCGCGCTGCGGGATGTTATTGGTGAAGCAGAACATCGTTTCCTGATACGCATCGGTCCACTGCATGGCGACTTCGACGGTGATGTCGTCTTGCTGGGTATTGATGCTGATCACGTTCGGATGCAGCGGCTGCTTCAGTTCCGACAGATGCTGCACGAAGGAGCGGATGCCGCCTTCGTAGGCAAAGGTGTCGCTGCGCCGCTCGTTCCGCTCATCCGTCAGAGTGATGGTGACGCCGGAATTGAGGAACGCCAGCTCACGCAGGCGCTTGGCCAGGATGTCGTAGTGGAATTCGTGATTGGTGGTGAAGGTGACCGTGCTGGGCAGGAAGCGCACGACGGTGCCCCGCAGCGAGGACGACCCAACCGTCTTGATCGGATACAGAGGCTCGCCGTCGGCGTATTCCTGGACGTATTCCTGGTCGTCGCGATAGATGGTGAGCCAGAGCTTGGCGCTCAGCGCATTCACCACCGAGACGCCCACGCCGTGCAGGCCGCCGGACACCTTGTAGGAATTGGCGTCGAACTTGCCGCCGGCGTGGAGGACCGTCATCACCACCTCGGCGGTGGATATGCCCTCTTCCGGGTGGGTATCCACCGGAATGCCGCGACCATTGTCGCGAACGCTCACCGAGCCATCGTCGTGGATGGTCACATCAACCTGGTCGCAATACCCGGCCAGAGCCTCGTCGATGGCGTTATCCACCACCTCGAACACCATGTGGTGCAGGCCGGTGCCGTCATCGGTGTCGCCGATATACATGCCAGGACGCTTACGGACGGCATCCAGGCCTTTCAGAACCTTGATGTTGCTTGAATCGTATGTTTGGTCAGTCATGCACCCATCCATCAGGCACCGCCGCGCCGGAGGCGCGGTTCGGGCATTCGATCAATTATAGCAGGGCGGCGACTTGGCCTTGTTCCACGTGGAACATCGTGGTCCGTGCCGTCTCAAGCGCCGATGGGACGTCGGTGCCGGTAATCAGCACTTGCACCTGGTGCTGAAGAAGCTGCCCCACCACCCACTCTTGATGGGTACGATCCAGCTCAGATGCAAGATCATCCAGGCAGATAACCGGCCATTCGCCGCGGTTCGCCGCATAAAGCGCCGCCTGGGAAAGCAAGGCAGCCATCGCCGTGAGCTTTTCCTGACCACGGGACAAATGTTCCCGCAAAGGGGCGCCTTCGAAGTGGATCGACCAATCCGCCCGGTGGCAACCTACCGTGGTGTGTCCCCGTCCAAGGTCGCGTTCGCGGCGGGCACGCAGGGCCTGATCCAAGGTCAGCTCTTCCGGCCAGCCCCGGCGATAAGCCAGCTCCACCGGACCCAGCTCCGGAAGGAGGGCCGCTGAGTAGCTGGCCAAGTGAAGCCTGAGCTGCTCAAGATACGCCCTCCGATGGGCATCGATCGCCTGTCCTGACTGGGCCAGCTCGGCCTCCCAGGGCTCCAGGAGGCTCATGTCCACCGACCCACCCTGCCTCAGCAGACTGTTCCTTTGTTTCAGTGCGCGCTGATACCGGCGCCATGCCAACAGGAAATCATGTTCCACGTGGAACACGCCCCAGTCGAGGAACCGACGTCGCTCGTCGGAGGGGCCAGCAATCAGGGCATGGGAGCCGGGTTCGAAACAGACAACCGCGGCATGCTGCACCAGGGCGCCGAAACTGGACGCCGCCGCACCGTCCACCCGTGCGAGCCATTTCCCCCCCTCCTTGCCGAAGCCGAGGCGATGACGCGCTCCAGATTCCAATGAGACTTCGGCAAACACGGAAAACCCCGCCGCACCGCGGCTGATCAGGTTCTCCCGGCTTCCGGCACGGAAGGATCCGGCGTGGGATAGCAGGTACGCCGCCTCCAATACGCTGGTCTTCCCAGCCCCGTTGGCCCCCGTGAATAGATTCACCCCAGGCGCCAGCGGCAGTGAAACATCGGCCAGCGATCGAAGATTGGCGATGCGTAAGGTGTCGATCCTCATCGCACGATCCCCACAACGAAAGACGCCGGGAGGTCGAAGGACCGTCCCGGCGTCGGCTTCCGGCAAGAGGCTGCCGGAGGTGTCACAGGCGCAGCGGCATGATCACGTGGCGGGCGTCCTCGCTGCCCTCTTCCTGCAGCAGGCAGCTCGACTGCGCATCACGCAGGCTCAACCGCACACTTTCGCCCCGCAACGCACCCAGGGCATCGAGCAGATAGCCCACGTTGAAACCAACGGCGAGGTCAGACACGGACGTCTCGCATTCCACTTCCTCGACAGCTTCTTCCTGCTCGGGGTTGTGGGCCACGATGCGCAGCTTGCCGGGGCTCAGCTCCAGCTTCACGCCGCGGTACTTCTCGTTGGACAGGATCGCCGCACGCTGCAGGGCGCTACGCAGCACTTCGCGGTCGATCGTGGCCGTCTTGTCGGCGCCGAGCGGGATCACTGCTTCGTAGTCCGGGAAACGGCCGTCAATCAGCTTCGAGGTGAACACCACATCGCCGCGGCGGACGCGCAGATGGTTCCGGCCGAATTCGATCTCCACCGAACCCTCGCCCGTCTCGAACAAGCCCACCAGTTCGTTGACGCCCTTGCGCGGGATGATGATCTGCCGGCGTGCGGCCACCGAGCTTTCCAGCTGGGTCTGCTTCAGCGCCAGGCGGTGGCCATCGGTGGCCACGCAACGCAGCGTGTGTTCCTGCAGATCCAGCAGCATGCCGTTCAAGTAATAACGGACGTCCTGGTTGGCCATGGCGAAGGACGTGCGGTCCATCAGGTCGCGCAGGACTTCCTCCGGAAGCGTGACCCGTTCCACCAGCTCGATTTCATCGATCACCGGAAATTCGGTGCTGGGCAAGGTGGCCAGGGTGAAACGACTGCGTCCGGCATTCAGGGCCACGCGCTCGCCGTTGAGCTTCACGTCGATCTTGGCGCCATCGGGGAGGGCCCGGACGATGTCGAAGAGCTTGCGCGCCGGGATGGTGACTTCGCCTTCGTGGACGCCGGTCGCCGGGGTGCTGGCGATCATCTCCACTTCAAGGTCCGTACCGGTGAATGAAACTCGCTCCCCCGAGGCCTGGACCAGCAGGTTGGCGAGTACCGGCAGGGTCTGCCGACGCTCAACCACTCCCACCACCTGTTGCAGGGGCTTTAGCAGAACTTCCCGTTGGATGCTGAATTGCATGCGTCCCCTACTCCTGCTCTTTTGTTTTTAAGATGTATTTAGTGGTGGTTGTAGGTGCTGTGCGTAACTTAAGAAGCCTGATAAAGCATTTAAAATCAAAAACTTATATAGAGGCTTCGGGTGTATCGTTTGGTTCGCGGACTGTGTGCGACCTGTGGATAACTCGGGCACCTGTAGTTACCCAACTATTATCCACACCTTGTCAGCCCGTTAATATACGGATCAGCTGTTCCCAGTCCTGGCGCATGCGAACGTCCTTCTCGCAGAAACCGCGAATGGTGCGGCAGGCATGCAGCACCGTGGTGTGGTCACGCCCGCCAAACGCCTCGCCAATCTCCGGGAGGCTGTGCTCGGTCAATTCCTTCGAGAGCGCCATGGCCACCTGCCGGGGCCTTGCCAGCGAACGCACGCGGCGCTTGGACAGCAGGTCGGACAAGCGCACCTGGTAGTAGTCGGCCACTGTCTTCTGGATGTTCGGCACGGTCACGGCCTGCGCATGCGTGTTGAGCAGATCCCGCAGGGTTTCCTCGGCGAAATCCGTGGTGATCGGCTTACCGTAGAAATTCGCGCGAGCCGCCAGCGTGTTGAGCGCGCCTTCCAGGTCTCGCACGTTGGAGCGGATCCGGCGGGCCAGCAGCATCGCCACATCTTCGGATACAGCCATGCCCTTGTCGTGCGACTTGGACAACAGGATCGCCGCGCGCGTTTCGAAATCGGGTGGCTCGATCGCCACCGACAAACCCCATCCCAGCCGCGATTTCAGGCGCGGTTCGAGCTTGTCCAGCTCCTTCGGGTAGCGGTCGCAGGTAAGGATGATCTGCTGCTTGGCTTCGAACAGCGCGTTGAACGTATGGAAGAATTCTTCCTGCGTGGTGTCCTTGCCGGCGAAGAACTGGATATCGTCGATCAACAGCGCATCGACCGAGCGGAAGCGCCGCTTGAACTCGTCCATGCTCTTCGTTTGCAGGGCCCGCACCATGCCGCTGACAAACTGTTCCGAGCGCAGGTACAGCACCCGCGTGCCGGGGTTGTTGGCCACGATCAGGTTGCCGGCCGCATGCATCAAATGCGTCTTGCCCAGGCCCGTGCCGCCATACAGCAGCAGTGGGTTGTAGGCGCGACCCGGGTTCATGGCCACCTGCATTGCCGCGGCCTTGCCCAGCTGGTTCGATTTGCCTTCCACGAAGGTCTCGAACGTGTAGTGAGGGTCGAGGTTATGGGCGTACTCGGGCTCGGCCGCCGGAGCAGGCTCTGACGGACGGGCAGCACTTGGCAGCGACGACGCCGGGCGCGGCGGCGCGGGCCGCGGGGCGCTGGAACCTACCTCCAGGCGCACGGGGACTTCCCGGCCAGCCAGGTGGTCCACCACACCACGGATGGTGGGCAGGTATTGCTCGCGTACGGCGTCCAGGGTGTACGGATTGGGCGCAAAAAGATGCAGTCCGTTGATATCTTCACGGGCCTGCAAGGGCATCAGCCAGGTATGCAGGTCCTCAGCGCTCAACTCGCCTTCCAGACGCTCAAGGCAGCGCCGCCAAAGTTCACTCATCGGGTATCGGTCTAGGCTCGTCTCCCGCGGGGCGCGGGAAGGACAGTGGAGTCTACCAGCAAGGGGCCACTCCTCCGGGGCTCCGCCGGGCCAGCGGCCACGCCCATGTGTTTGACAGCGCGCCAAAAACTTTCCATACTCTCCAACCTTTTTCCATCCAGACACACGGACTTCGTCATGAAGCGGACTTTCCAGCCCAGCGTCCTCAAGCGCGCCCGTACCCACGGTTTCCGTGCCCGCATGGCCACGGCCGACGGTCGCAAGATCCTCAGCGCCCGCCGCGCGAAGGGTCGCAAGCGCCTGATCCCGTAGTAGCCCGCAGATGGCAGCAGCTGCCGGCATGCCGCGCCAGGCGCGGCTACGGCGCGCCGCCGACTTCGACACGCTTCGCCAGGCCAGCAGCGGTCGCATAAGCGGCCGCTGCTTTGTTTTGCGCTTCGGAAACAACGAGGTTGGCAATGCCCGCATGGGCCTGGCCATTTCCAAGCGTGTTTCCAAGCGCGCGGTTGACCGTAACCGCCTGAAGCGCCTGGCGCGTGAGTCGTTTCGCCGCGCCCTCCCTGGCTTACCCCCGGTTGATATCGTCGTGACCGCCCGCACCATCGCGTTGGAGTGCTCGGGCGCGGAACTCCTTGCCGAGCTCGATGAGCTTTTCGCCCGGGTGCGGCCGTTGAAGGCGGCGCAGCCTCCCGGCACAATCGCGAGCTGATCTTTCTTCTATTCCTTCGTCCCGCGACCGTGCCCGTCGCGCCACCGGACACGTCCAAGCAATGAATCAATCGCGGCTGTTCCTTTTCCTGGCGCTTATCGCCGTCTCCTACCTGCTGATGGAAGCCTGGCAGAAGGATTACGCCCCGCCGCCGCCCGTGGCCGCGCCCACCACCGCGGCCGCCGCCGACGGTGGCGTGCCCGCCGCCTCTGGCAGCAGCGCCGAAGCCGTGCCGGCCGCCGCCAATGCGGCGAACGTCGACAAGGCCAACGCGCCGGCAGCGCCTGCCGCGGAACTGGTCACCGTCACCACGGACCTCCTCCGCCTCACGATCGATACCCGCGGCGGCAGCCTGGTACGTGCCGAGCTCCTGGCCTACCCGGATTCGCCGGTAACGAAAAACAATCCGGCGCCGCCGCCGGTGCGCCTGCTCAACGATTCCACCGATCACTACTTCGCCGCGCAGGATGGCCTGGTCAGCACCAATGGTGTTGCCCCTGACCATCGTGCGCTGTTCCACGCCGAGCAGACCAGCTACACCCTGGCCGACGGACAGAACCAGGTGGCCGTGGCTCTTACGTGGACGGGCGATAATGGCCTGAAGGTGACCAAGAGCTACACCTTCACCCGCGGCAGCTACGTCATCGGTTTCGACCAGCACATCGAAAACGGCGGCAGCAGCGCCTGGACCGGCAACGCCTACCAGCAGCTGCAACGCGTGGACCAGCCCAAGCCTGCCGGCTGGTGGACGTCCTACACCGATCCGTCTTCGCACAGCTTCTTCGGCGCCGCCTGGTACAGCCCCGACGAAAAATACGAGTCGATGCAGTTCGCCGAATTCATCAAGAAGCCGCTGGATCGCCCGATCACCGGTGGCTGGAGCGCGATGATCCAGCATTACTTCTTCGTCGGCTGGATTCCGCCCGCAACCGACGCCGTTGCGTATTCCACCAAGGTCCTCGATCCGGACACCGCGCATCCGCGGTACCTGATCCGCGCCTTCGGTCCGGCCATCACGGTGGCACCGGGCCAGGCGCACGACAGCAACGCGCGCCTGTACATCGGTCCGAAGCTGCAGGGTACGTTGAACGCCATCGCACCGGGCCTTGAGCTTTCCACCAACTATGGCTGGCTCACCGCGATCTCCCAGCCGCTGCATTGGGCGCTGTCGAAGCTGCATTCGATCTCCGGCAACTGGGGCGTGGCGATCATCCTGCTGGTGCTGTTGCTGAAGGCCGCACTGTACAAGCTCACCGATGCGCAGTTCCGCTCCGGTGCGCGCATGCGCAAGCTGCAGCCGCGCGTGGCAGCTTTGAAAGAACGCTACGGCGACGACAAGGCCAAGATGCAGCAGGCCATGCTGGAGCTGTACAAGAAGGAGAAGGTCAACCCGATGTCCGGCTGCCTGCCGATCCTGATCACCTTCCCGGTGTTCATCGGCCTGTACCGCGTGTTGATGGAAAGCGTGGAGTTGCGCCATGCGCCGTTCTTCGGCTGGATCCACGATCTTTCCTCCCCCGATCCGCTGTTTATCCTGCCGGCGATCTACGTGCTGATCACCATGGCCACGCAGTGGCTGACACCCGCGGTGGGCATGGACCCGGCGCAGGCGAAGATGATGAAGGTGATGCCGCTGATCTTCGCGGTGGTCTTCGCCTTCTTCCCGGCGGGCCTGGTGCTGTACTGGATCATCAACGGCGCCACCAGCCTTCTGCAGCAGTTCCTCATCACGCGCAGTGTTGATCGCGCGGATACAAAACTGAAAACGGCTTGAGGAAAAACGCGGGGCGCATCGAAGGATGCGCCCCGCTCCGCTTATGGACCACGACAACGACACCATCGCCGCGATCGCCACAGCCGCCGGTATGGCGGGCGTAGGCGTGGTTCGCGTGTCGGGTCCCCTGGCGCCCGCCATGGCTCAGTCCCTACTGGGCCGCGCACCGCGTGTGCGACACGCACACCTGGCTGTCTTCCGCGACGCCACGGGCGAAACCATCGACCACGGCTTGTTGCTGTATTTCCCCGCACCCGCCAGTTACACCGGTGAAGATGTGCTCGAACTGCAGGGTCACGGCAGCATGGTGTTGCTCGATGAACTCCTGCGCCACGTATGCAGCCTTGGTGCGCGCCTGGCACGCGCCGGCGAGTTCACCGAACGGGCGTTCCTCAATGGCAAGCTCGACCTTGCCCAGGCCGAAGCCGTGGCCGACCTGATCGCCGCGCGATCACGCGCGGGCGCGCACGCGGCGATGCGTTCGATGGAAGGGGTGTTTTCGCGCAAGGTCGAAGCCGTCCAGGAACAATTGATCCATTTGCGCGTGCATGTGGAAGCCGCCATCGATTTCCCCGAAGAGGAAATCGACTTCCTTGCCGATCCCGTGATCCAGCGGCAGCTCGATGCCTTGCGTGCATCGCTTGATGACCTGCTCGCCGAAACGCGCCGTGGCGTACGTCTGAACGACGGCCTTAGCGTTGCCATCGTCGGCCGGCCCAACGTGGGCAAGTCCAGCTTGCTCAATGCGCTGGCCGGGCGCGAGCGCGCCATCGTCACCGACATCGCTGGCACCACGCGCGACATCGTGCACGAGCTGGTGAGCCTTGATGGCATGGTGATCGAACTGGCCGATACGGCAGGCTTGCGTGACACCGACGACGTGGTGGAGCGCGAAGGCGTGAGGCGCGCGAATGATGCCCTGCGCAAGGCGGATGTGGCCCTGCTGGTGACGACGGCGTCGTGCGTCGAAGATGACATGGCGCTGCTGGGTGATGTCCCGGATGACATTGCCCGGCTCGTGATCTTGAACAAGCTGGACGTTGATCCTGCATCGAGTGAAGGAAAGGATCGTATCGCGCTGTCAGCGCTTACGGGTGAAGGGGTCGACGCGCTCCGCGCCCGTTTGCGCGAATTGGCTGGTTTCCGACAAGGCGATGGCAACTTCAGCGCCCGCCGACGGCATGTCCTGGCGCTTGAGACAACCGCTGCCCATCTTCTGCATGCTGATGAAGCGCTCGCTGCTCGAGCTGGTGAACTGGCGGCCGAATCGTTGCGCGCGGCGCAAGCGAGCCTTGGCGAAATCACAGGAAGCCATACGGCTGATGATTTGCTGGGCAGCATTTTCGGGTCGTTTTGTATCGGCAAATAGCGAGCTAAGATTGCCATCTCGCTCCCATAAGGAATGGACATGCGCTATCTCATCCTCGGTGCCGGCGCCCTCGGCGGTTTTTTTGGCGGTCGCATGCTTGAAGCCGGCCTGGACACGACGTTCCTGGTGCGCGAGCACCGCGCCGTGGCGTTGGCCAAGCGGGGCTTGCGCGTCACCAGCTCGAAAGGCGACATCCGGATCGACAAGCCTCCCCTGGTGCAGGCCGATGCCCTGAAGGCGGAGTACGACGCGATCATCCTCAGCTGCAAGGCCTACGATTTGGCCAGCGCGATGGAGGCGATCGCGCCGGCGGTGGGTACCGATACGGCGATCATTCCGCTGCTGAACGGCATGGACCACATCGAACGGTTGCAGCAGCGGTTCGATGTCCGCAACGTGCTGGGTGGGCTGAGCGTGATCTCGGCGAGCCTGGATGCCGAGGGCGACGTGCGCCACCACAATGATCTGGATCTGCTGAGTTTCGGTGAGCTCGACGGCTCCCGCAGTGTGCGCGTGGATGCCATCGCAAGCGACCTGGCCAAGGCGCGCTTCACCGCCCAGGCATTGGACGACATCCAGCTGGCGATGTGGGAGAAGTGGTGCTTCATTGCTTCGCTTGCGGGCATCAACTGCCTGATGCGTGCCTCTGTCGGCGAGGTCATCGACGCCGGTGGCGTGTCGTTCGCAATGAAGCTCTATGACGAGTGCGCCGCGGTTGCCGCATCGCAGGGTTTCGCCCCGCGTGCTGAAGTACGGCAGCGTGCAGTCGCCGCCCTATCCGCCAAGGGCTCATCATTGACGGCCTCGATGCTCCGGGACATCCAGCGGGGATCGCGCACCGAGGGCGAGCACATCCTGGGCAGCCTGCTCAGGCGCGCGATGTCGGCGGACATTGATGCGCCGACATTGGAAGCGGCAACGGTGCATCTTCGCGCTTACGAGAATTCCCGCGTAAACGCCACATAAGGTTAAGCCCGGTACGGAGCGCGCCGCCAGGCGCAAAAACGCACACTCAAGCCTCCGCGCGAGTGTGCGCCATGAACCCGTTATTGCTATCCGTTGCCCTTTCCGCATTCGCCGCCGATACCGGAAGCATCAACTTTCGCGGCGCCGTGGTCGCTCCCACTTGTTCGTATCATCACGGCGCCAGCCCCCCTATCGCCGATGCACGGGATTGCTACCGGGGCATAAGGCCGATGGTTGCCGAGCCCACCAAGGAACCGGACCCAGCTACCGTGGCGCTGGTGGGCACGAACATTCCCACCTGGCGCCTGACCTACCCTTAGGTATCGGGCCAGTCAATCAGCCCGGCGGCTGGTCGGGACTTACCCGGTAGCGCTGTCCCATGTAACTGGCGCTGGCCCATAGCGCCTGGGCCAGCGCCTCGCGGGCAAGCAGCGGATCCACATCCGTGGGTGACATCGTTTCGGTAGCCCGGTCATAGGCGAACTGCACCGGCGCGCTGTCCGGCTGCATCACCAGCAAATCCGTGCCTTTCAGGTAACCCTGGTTATCGCTGTACTGCATCACGGCCCGGTCCGGGTCACGCTGGGTGAGGTCGGCGCCTGGCATCGGATGCATGCAATCGATACCCATCAATGAAAGCAACGTAGGCGGAAGATCCATCTGGCTCACCAGCCGTTCGTCGCGTCGCGGCGTCACGCCGCTTCCCACGATCAGTGCCGGGATATGGAAATGACGCACGGGAACCAGGCTCGCCCCGTGCACGCGGGCGTCGTGGTCCGCCACCACCAGGAACACGGTGTTCTCCCAGTATGGCGAACGCTTCGCGCGGTCAAAGAACTCACCCAGCGCCCAGTCGGCGTAGCGCACGGTGTTGTCCACCGTGGCCGGGTCGCCATCGGGCGGTATGCGGCCCGCGGGATATTCCCACGGCGTATGGTTGCTCACGCTGAATGCCACGCTCAAGGTCGGCTTATCTCCATCGTGCATCAGCCGATGGTGCAGTTCATTGAACATGTCTTCGTCGGACGCGCCCCACGAACCGGTGAAGCCAGGCTTCACCGCGAACTTCGGCAGGTCCACCACATCGTCGAAGCCATTGCCCAGGCAAAAGCTCTTCATGTTGTCGAAGTGGGCCTCACCGCCGTAGATGAAACGCGAGGCGTAGCCGAACTGTTTCAGCAAGCCGGCGATGGTGAAGAAATCACGCTGGCTGCGTGGAAGCTTCACTACTGCTTCGGCGGGCGTGGGAGGAAAGCCGGTCATCACGGCTTCGAGGCCGCGCACCGAACGCGTGCCGGTGGCGTAGGTGCGGGCCAGCAACCAGCCTTCTCCGGCAAGGGCATCGAGCCTGGGAGTAAGGCCACGGCCCCCCAGGCAACCGACGAACTGGGCGCCCAGGCTTTCCTCGATGATGATCACCAGGTTCGGCTTATCCGCACGCGTCACGCTGGGCACCTGGCGTTGCTGCATGTCGCCATCGGAACGGCCCCAGGCTTTGGCCACCGTCGCCTGCATCTCATCGGCGGGCATGCGGCCGTACACGGCCGAAGCGGGTTTGTCGCTGCGCATCACCATGATCGCGTTGGCCACCACGAAAGCGGAGTTCAGCGGCAACTGGTTGATCATCGCGTCACTGCAGAACGCCACCTGCGCGGCGTTGAGCGGCCGGTGCCCAAGGCTGCCGCGGCCGAGCGCGAACAACACCACGAACAGGACCAGGGTAAGTACCGCCTTCTGCCACAAGGCCAGTGCGGGATCCGGCCCGCCGCCATGGATGAAGGCAAGCCCGGCCCAGCACAGCAACGCCGTGACCACCACGCCACCAAGCAGCATCGCCTTGAAGCCGCGCCACAGCATCGTGGACACCTCGCGGGGATTGCCCAGGTACTCGATGAACAGGCGGTTGGGCCGCGTGTCGTATTCGATGATGAACTGCGGCGTGCAAACCTCCAGCAACACCACGATGCACCACCACACCGAGAACCACGCCCCGACGATCCATACCGCCCATGGCTGGCCGCCAAGCCATGGCGCCAGCAGGAAGGGAAAGCCCGCGACCATCGAGAAGAAGCTCAGGTCGATGCGCAGGCCGCCTCGCATCACCGGCCACAAGCCGCCGGCATCGCGCACGCGCGCGCCTTGCCAGAGGGCGAACGCCAGGCGGCAGACGGTGGTCAGGACCACCGCGGCAAGGAAGAAGCGCCAGCACAGGGAGAACAATTCAGGTGGTCCTTGAAGGCAAT
>Ga0307510_10003932_pt1 | contig 17420 bp, 24 predicted proteins | sample 12_EM_MG_FD_207224 | JGI IMG/M metagenome (GOLD analysis project Ga0307510, IMG submission 207224) | Populus trichocarpa ectomycorrhiza microbial communities from riparian zone in the Pacific Northwest, United States - 12_EM | ecosystem: Host-associated > Plants > Roots > Unclassified | place...
GGGATGAGGCCACAGAGTTGAGACCTGCCAGAGTGTGTTTGCGAAATGTGATGCCTCGAGTCATACAAGACAAGGGCCTCTGGGATTCCCACGACCTTGATCCCTCGCCAAGTGCTCCACGCTACCTTTTGGACTCTGATACGGTAATTGTCTTGCCATTTTGATTTTGTCCAGAAACTTACTAGCATCTCGGTCTAGGATAATCGTACCCTAGCAGAGATATACAGTGACCTCCCTTCCCCCACTTTGAATCTGAGCCCCCAATCATCCGAATCTTCTAGTTGGCATAGAACCATATGTGGAATCATGCTTGGTCAACAAATCCCAGGTCTACGAAGCCGGCTTTATCCATACCAACGAGAATCGGTGTCAGCTATGCTTCTCAGGGAGATGTCTGAGGCAGACGCGCCCGATCCTCTGTATATCCCGGTCACTGGCCTGGACGGGACTGTTTTCTATTTTCAACCTGCTACCATGGAAGTCCTACGAGAACGCCCCTTGGTTGCTGCGCACCATGGAGGCGTGCTGTGCGAGGAACTTGGTACGACATTCTCCTGATTTTCGCCATTGTATGAGACTATTGACCGGAGTCTTCTGCAGGGACTGGAAAGACCATCATGGTACTGGCTTTGGTATTAGCGACTATAGACCAACTCTCCAAACCCGAAGAATCCATCCACGATGCACGACCAGTCATGACCCCGCTAGCCTTGCGCCATTTTCCTCATCCTCAATTCGAAGCTGCCCGGAAGCGCATATCCACCCGTCGCCCACGAGCATTTGCCCACGATGAGAATTCGTTTCCGCGTCTGATGGAAATCATGCTGCATTATGTACGAACATCCCCGGACGGCCTCCACCTTCGCCAAAATGTGGAATGGTTGCAAAATCGAGGACTGCAGTCTCTCATAGACCTCAACGTTCCCTTCTACCTACAAAGCCAGGAGCCCGTGACGTTGGCACGTCCACGAAGGAAGAACGCTGATCGTGGCTTCCGTACTATGTACCTTACTTCGGCAACATTGATAGTGGTTCCTCCCAACTTGCTCGCCCAGTGGAACTCGGAGATCTTAAAGCACTGTCTCGGACCGGAAGAATCAGACGATTGCCTTCGTTTCCTTGTCATAAATCCTAAAGACGAGCTGCCAGCGGCAAGGCTTCTTGCGTCGGATTACGATGTCAGTGTTTGAATTTTGATTTAGTTTCTAACTAACGAGTATGTCATTAGATCGTCCTTTTAAACCACGATGGTGAGTCGTCCTCAACGATGTTTTGTCCACAAATCTGTAATGCACGATAGTCTTCGCTCGAGAGGCGTCTAAATTTGACCGTCCAAAGGCGTACTCCGAGTTTTGGGCCGTCTGTAAGTGTCCTGGCTCCAAAGGTAGTCGCGTCCCGGACTGCAAATGCGATCCACCCAAGTTCTCTCCGCTCTTTCAAATACGCTGGAAACGGCTGGTTGTTGACGAGGGTCACGTCCACGGAACCGACAAAACCAATATCAGTAAGGTTGCGAGCCTTCTGAGCGTAGAGAGGAGATGGCTTGCCACTGGCACACCTACTACGAACCTCCTCGGTATTAACCTACGCAGCCCGGAAGACAGCGCTGAGCTCCAATACCCGGAGGGCCAGTTCGGAGCAGACGATCTCTTGCCACCCTGGGAAGACCTGGATCCAAGCACCCCTGACCAAAATGGCGTCCAGAATACCAACGGGGAAGTGCTCGCTCCTCGTACCTGGACGAGATACGACCGGGAAGATCTTCGCAAGCTCGGAATCATGATGATCAGATTTCTTCAAATCCCGAGATTCGCTGCAGAGCCTCCGTTGTTCAGCAACCTCGTAGTCCAGTCGTTGTTTGGCGCCAGTGGTCCTCAACCAGGCGCCATTCAGGTCCTGACGCAGGTCATGAATAACATCATGATCCGACATCAGTGAGAGTTTACTCTGGTTTTATTGGAGCTATCCTGTAATCTCCTTTCAGGATTCAAGACATCGAAGCTGACGTATCATTACCTCCGCTGACGGAAGAGACCGTGCTGCTAGACTTGGATCCGCTTGCCGTGAAGTCATACAACGCACTTCAGGCCGCGATTACGGTGAATGCTGTCGATTCGGAGCGCAAAGATCAGGTGAGCGACTTCTTTTGTATCTATTAGCACGTAGTAAACAACCCATTCTTTCAGGACTATCTATTCCACTCAAATGTGAGTTAAACGATTTGTCTATGGCTATTCGAACGCATTGGCTGACTGCATCTAGAATGCTGCATATCTGAAACAACTCGTGGACAACATGTCGCAGTACGTCCACTTGGGCACTCTCGTTGATTCTGTTGCCTAATCTACGACAGGTTGATGTTCTGGCACATCGACGAGAGGCACTACAACGTTGACGAACTTAGCAATGCCACAGAAAAGATGGTGGAGAAAGCCCAGGAAAGAGGGGTTTCTGTGCAAGATGCAGAAGCGCTGCGAGAAGCTAAGAAACATATGTGAGTTGTTTACTGACAATACCTTTCTTGGTTGCACACATATCATCTACCATATAGTATCTTGGCCGCAAGCGACAACCTATGGCGCGAGCTTCAAGCAAGCCCCACTCCAGAGGTACCCTTTGTTGTCTCCGGAATCCCACATACAGTATTGGAAGTATGGTCTGAGCATCATCACATCACAGCCCCTACGTCTCTTCAGGGCCCATCACCGGCATCATTCCTCATCTCTCCCTTCCGGCTCCTGAAGCTCCGTGACATTGTTTTTGCCCGACCTTTCATCAATGAAACCAAACTCGTTGAGGCTGGCCATGCCCAGGTGAAGGAGGACCAAGCCCGCAATGAGGCGTTCTTACAATCCGTTCGTAAAAAAACTAAAGGAACCAAGAAGCGCGTCGCCGAGGAGAACGTGCGGGAGACTCGCAAGGCCGAAGAGGCCGCCCGGCAACGACACGACAAGGTCCTCGAGATGCAGAACGAATTACGTCTCGCGACGGAAAAGCAGGTCCCCAAGAACCCTGCTTCCACCCAAGGCGAAAAGGGCGTGACCGTGCCCCGCAGATCCTCAGCCTCCACTTCGGGGATAACGATGTCGAAGACACCGATAGCCAATGCTCGCGTGGTTACCTCCAGGTCTTCCAAGCTCAACTATTTGCTGAAGGAGGTATGGCGTGATTGATTGATTTTTTGCTTGTTCCCCATCGCTAACCCGGCCTAGATTCTGGAACATTCCCAGACGGAGAAGTTTTTGATATTTTCCAACATGCCTTTGACGCTAGCCCACGTCGCCGATGCCCTTACTCTCGTGGGCATCATGTTCCTTCAATACACGACTGCCTCTCCGGTGCACATCCGCCAACAATACGTAACGACGTTCGAGACGTCCGACAAATACAGGGTGTTCCTCATGGAATTGAAACATGGTTCCCGTGGGTTGTGAGTCACTCATTCCTCGCACTCACACGTACTCGTTCGATCTGAGACTTGAACCCGTGCAGAAACCTGATTTCAGCGTCTCGGGTCATATTCTGCGAACCGGTTTGGAAGGCAGACGTGGAAGCACAGGCTATCAAGGTAATGTAACAAGCTCGTTCCAGAAAATTATGGCGTCATGTTGATCCAACGACTACCAGCGGGTCCATCGAATCGGCCAGACCAAGCCCATCACTGGTAAGTCACGACCTTCAAGCTCATGGTGTTCTTGTCCCCCTTACCTGTGTTCGCCATTACCACAGTCAAGACCCTTGCCATTCGTAATTCCGCGGAGGAACTGATGATATCCCGCCGCGCGCAGCTCAAGGGCCAGGACCAGAAGGTGTCTTCGTCATTGACAGACGATTTCACCATGAGAAATTTCATCGCGGTAAGCTCCTGTCCTCCTACACGTTGTACCGTCCGACAGCGTTGGATCTCACATTTTATCCTTCCTCCTTCCCTTCCCAAGAATCCGAGTTTCATGCAAGAGACCGCGTATGAACCTCTGATCTTCGATGTACCGCTCCTGGGAAGGTCCACCGACGAGACATCGCGCAAGGCTGAGTCGGTACTGATGGGTACAGTTGTGACGATAGAGGACGAACACCCCTCCTCCCTACTAGAAGCGCAACAACCAACAATAGAGGAATATCCTCCATTAAAGAAGAGACGGACCATCAGATTTGCGGAGTGAGGGGGGGGCTATCCCAGCTATCTATCTATCTATCTATCTTTGATTGCTTTATTGGTGTTTGCCTTATGATGGATATGTTACGTTTGCCTATACGCTATACGCACTGGATCGTTCCATGAACACCCGAGTTGTGGTCTGGTATCACGTCATTCATCATTCATCATCAAGGACGGTATCGGCAATTGTCCCCGAGCATTCAGGGGAGAGGATCTGAAGATCTTCCGGGAATGTCACCCCTCATTACGCATCCCGCACGCAGATAAAGGTAATGCGATGAGAAATGAGGTGGAAGAAAACCACCAGCGTCATTATTTCGTTAGAATGATGGTGGTAAATTAACTACAGTGCGAAAAACAACACGCTCCGCAAGATCGAGGGGGTTAAAAAATTACAACGTGGGAGCGAAGTGCAAAGATCGTATATATCATGAGCATGATGAGCCTGCGTCCAGCCAGTATGAATGAGTAAAAAAGAAAAGAGTGCATCAAGAAAAGAAAGAAAGCAGCTTGGGCGTCGCGAAAAAGGTTTACACAAACAACAAAAATCGTTCCTCCAAATCATGATTGGTGATCCCCAGGGGGCTGCTTCCGACGGAGCGGATGGCGCATCATCGAGCGTAGCATGTTGGTCCCGCGCTTGCGCCCGTTGGGGGGCGTATCGGTGGGCACAACGCCCGACAGGTTGCTCTGCATGCGGCGCATGGCGGCACCGCCGTCCTCCTGCGCGAAGCTGTATCCGCGCGACTGCGAACGCAGGCCGGTGGACATGTCGATGTGGCTGCCCTGCGTCGACGTGCGCACCGGGTGACCGGCGGACCTCGCGCTGTGCGGCGTCGTAGGTTCCTGTATGGGGCTGCTGCTGACGTCCTCCTCCGGTTCGCCGACCAGGATGGCTTCGCGGATGATGTCCATGTTCGGCCTCATCTTGTAGTTCCAGTTCAAGATGTCCAGGTCGTTCGGGCGGAAGCCGAAGGTCCACGCTTGGTAGAGGTACCTCGGAGCCAGCGCAAGTATGACCGTGATCAAGATGCCAAACCAGAAGATAGGGGATCGGAACAGATAATGGTCGTTGCCGTAGACGGGAGTCGAAAACCATCCGGGAGAGATGAGCGAATAGATAGCCTAGAAACCCGTCATTTAGAGCAAAACTCGAGGAGAAACAGGAGGGGGGACGCACGGTGTATAACCATACGAGAACAATGCCAATAAACACGGCGACGAACACCCAAACGGTCCAAACCCTCGTAAGGAGTCCGTTAAACAGATTTGCGGTGATAGCTGCGGAGATGACCATCGCCGTCGAGAACTCGTAAAGCGCGACGCCATATCCGTCATTCCGCGCGGTTGGGGAGAAATAGGCGTAAAGGAGAATGAAGTAGATGGTGGCGGACTGGAAGGTAATGCTCGTCAGCACTCATTCATGAATTTAGGAGGACGATTCTCGACTCACCTGGATAACGCCTTCGGACATGAACACAAGAAACAGCTTTCCGCTGAAATACTTTCCTTCTCGTCCATACCGATACAACGCCGGGAGCGCCATCAATACATGGTCATCTACAGGGCTGTTAGCACCAAATATCGCTTATAGGTTGTTCCGTATACTACGCACCAGCAATCCGGTCAAATAGACCGATGGCAATTACTGGGAATAGAGTCCAGAAAGCATTCCAGAATAGGAGGTAGGTGTACTCGAATACGCTTCAAAGACAGATCGTTAAAGGACGTAGTCCGAAAGGGTGGTATTACTCACTAAGTCGATGACCAAGCGCAGTAAATCATGAACCACCATAATACGCCGATACAGACGATGTTCTTATAAAAGAAGTTATTGATCCTGCCAAAAAAAAAGCCGCTCAGTAATGTTTCATCATTGGTGTCAGAGAGTGCTCACATGTTGCCGTTCCGCGCATATGACCAATGTCCGTGGACCAGTAATAAGCGTTTCAGGAACCGGAACTGCGCGATCGAGTAGTCGGACGCGTTGACCGCCTGCATGCCCTCCTCGCCGGAAATACCGACGCCGACGTCCGCCGCCTGGATCATGCTAACGTCGTTCGCACCGTCGCCGATCGCGAGCGTCAGAGAATCGAGGTTGTCGCGGACGAGTCTGACCACCAGCGCCTTCTGTTTCGGGGACACACGGCAACACAGCACGCCTTCACACAATATCGCAAGACGAAGAAGTACACTCCTGTGGGCCTCATCCTTGAGAGCCTATCAAAGGTGGAACCCGCATCAGCCGTTGGGGAGATAGATGATGGAAAATAAATAAAAAACTCACATCAGTCAGGGCTAATCCATCGATGACCAACATGTATCCACCAGGCCGCTGTCCGTTCATGGAGCCAACCAGGGATGTAACACCGGTGTTCACTCGTTGTAATGGATACGTCTGCCCGCCATTCTGTGCAGCGCTCTCCTCGTCGCGGGCGCCGGGTGCATCTCCGCTGCCTTCGAGATCGTCGTAGATATTGCTGGCCGGGAAATACTCCTCGACTGCGCGCAACATTTGAGTGTAAATACTGGCGCCTTCACCACCGCCCCGAATAATGATGATATTCGCGTCACGACCAATGAGGTTCGTGCTATATCCGATGGCTAGTCACAAGCGAAGGCATCAGTACCAGCCAATCCACGATACGACAATAATAGCGATGTGAAAACACGCACCGATGGCAGTCTCGAGCTTGTCACCAGTCAAAACCCATATTTTGATGCCGGCACTTTTGAGATCGGCAATTGCCTCGGGTACACCGTCCTGCAGCTTGTCCTCGATGGCCGTCGCACCCAAGAGCAACAAATTCCGCTCGATCTCCTCCGACACGCGCTCGGTCTCACCCTCCCGATCCTCGATAGACCCGAGAGCTTCCCGATACCGCTCGGCCCACGAGTTGTATTCATCCTCCGGCACGATGCGGTACGCAAGCGTAAGTGTGCGCAAACCCTCGTGCGCAAACGAATCGAGTTGCTCCTCCGTCGCCGCCTTGAGTTCGTCTCCACCCGGGGCAAGCCGCTCGAAGATGACGTTATCCGCACCTTTGCACAGCAATAATATGGGGTTGGTTCCCGGCTGGCCGTCTTCCCCGAGCTGGCGAACGAGGACGCTCATGCGCTTGCGCGCGCTGGTGAACTCGAGGATATTGAGCAAGCGGAAGCGGAGGAGCTGGTGTGCAAACGGGGTGCGCAAGGTCAACACGTCGCGTTCACGGCCGCGGAACTCAAAGCCAACGTCAGCGGCAGCTTGAACGAGGGCAGCTTCGTCCGGACTTTGCGCCTTGTACTCGAGTAAACCGCTCCTTGGATTGACGCCAGCAAGGACGGTGTGACAGAGAGCGAGGGTCGTCCAGTATTTCCCGTGACGATCGCGGTCCGGAGATCGAGAGTCGGCGGCAGCTGCTTCTATTTCGCGAGCAATTTGGGAAGAACGGAAATGCCGGAGCACGCCGCCCGAGAGTTGTATGCCGCCTTCTGCCTCGATGGGATTCGCCGTTTCTTGTGGGGTGCCAGCACCGGGATCCGAACCCGATGACCCCACATCGCCGGAAGTGACATCGCCGGAAGTGCTGGATGGATTCGGGGACTTGCCTATTATCTGCGGTGTTTGCTCGGGTTCGTCGTCGACATACGTTTGACCCCCCACAGAAGCACGTCGGAAAAGCATCGCATTCTAACCCTATTAGTTGAAATGAACAAGCATGAAGAACCCACTCAAAAACCCACCTGTGTTAGCGTCCCGGTCTTATCCGAGAAAATGTATTCAATCTGCCCAAGGTCATCCGCCAGTGCAAAATTCCGTGCCATTGCAGCCTGCTCTGTTTTCTTGTAGTAAATTTCCGTATCGAAGTAGATGAATGCTGCTTGACAACCGCGAACAACTTCGATTGAAATGTAGAGCGAGATGGGGATGATATTCTGGAACCTGACGGCATCGGGATGTAGGTCAGTACGGAATGAAATTGGGAGTGAGACGAAGGCACGAACGTGATGAAGGCAAATACGAGAGTAACCAACCCATTAATTGATGGATTGTCATCACTCTGATCGTCGGCGAACAACCAAGGCGCCTGTCTCGGGTAATAATGATGTTCCAGGACGGAATCAACGATGCCGCAGACGACGGCCATAAGCATGAGAATAAGCAAGTTTGCCAGGACCATAGGGTTCATCTGCCGCTCCACCTTGCTCCGCTTGCTAGGAGTGCCTCCAGAATTGAGCACGAGCTTGGCGTCGAGGCCAGTGTACATAACGATGCCGATGACCCACTGCGTATTCCGCAAGACGGTACCGCGGAGCAACGTCGTTTGCAGATCGACGGGAAAGCGCTCGTCGTTGATAACGACGGTGGCGGTAAGCTTGTGCATCAAAACCTCAGGGCGGTCGCACTCGATTTGGAACCTGCTGTTTGGGCTCGCGCAGGCTTTGGCACTGCGGAGGTGGGTGAGCGCCGGGGCAGCATTCCGCGATTTGAGGTTGGTCTCGCCGTCCAGATTTTTAGTTTCGACGAACGCGACGTTGTCGTCCTCGCTCGTCGCGCAAATGAGTATGTCAGCCGGGATGCTCTCATGGTCCATGATCTTGACAAAGTCGCCGACGCGCAGGTCCTCCCACGTGGTGCCCTTCCAGCGCGGGTGGTTCCCCGCGCCGGGTTCGCCGAGATTGTCGTCGTCGTATTCGTCATCGGGGACGTCGCTAGGTGGCGGAGCGGACTTTTCGTGAGTTTCGGGTGGAGCAGGGTTCGCGGGCGCTTGGGCGTGCTGATTTCCCGCCTTTGTAATCCTCCGTCTGCGGATGCGCTTCGTTAGCGCACGGACAAAGGTCCTGCTCTTGGGAGCCATTGCGTTGTGATTCGCATACTCCGGGCCCTCGAGGACGTGAGCTTCAGAGAAGTTGACCCTCCTGTCTGATTTATGCCGCTTAATGTCCTCGTACGCATCCTTGAACCCGGTCATGCCCAGAACAACGAGTAATGGAAGGATGACCAGTCCAGGAGAGATGGTAGAGAATTTAGGGAAGAACTGGAGAATGGCGATGACGGTGAAAAATCTAGACGGATACCGGGAATGGTGAGCGAAGAGGAGGCGAGGCGATATGGGGTCTTACACATTAGCTATCCGACGGTACTGCTCTAGTAAATTACGAGGAAGGAACGTGAGGAGGGTGTACTTTGAGGTTATGACTTGGTTTGGGTTGTACTTGTGCTCTTTGAGGACCCTGTGTTTCTTGTCATAATAAGACTCGGGGAGGGGCTGATTGATGTAAATCGTGCGGGACGGTCCGGGAGCCCGTTTGCGTACGAAGAGATCCTCTATGGAAAAGGAGGATATGAGCCTATCGTACCAGGCTATGAAGCCTGTGCGTTTTGGCATGGTGGAAGGAGGAAAAGGTAGGCGTGTGGATGACTGATTGAAGGCTTGTAATATGAGGGGAACCGACCGCACTGGCCGAGCGCTGACTGCTGACTGCACCCCGTTCCGAGATGATGACATACGGCGCCCGGTCCGTCGCTCAACGCGCTCAACCCTCCACACGCTTTTTTTTCCCAATAATCAATCAAAAAATATTTTGTCCATGCATCAATTGAGATCGACGACGGTATAGGGCAATAAACGAGCGCGGAACAATATCAAAAAGGTAACTTAACACAAGTGAGGTTCGCACTTGGGCGCAAAGGGTATCCAAAACAAACAGGCACACACAGACCCACGCTATATTCGCTAACGCGCCCGATCAAAAATAGATGCCGACAAAGTCTCGCCGAAACCCGGAGAGCTCGAGTTACCGGTTTGCTGCGCCTCACGCCTGCTGTGGTCGAGCGTTCTCTTTAAGGGCGAGGAGCTGCTTCGAGCGGAACGCTTCATAGTGGATTTGAGCCGTAGTCTCGATCAGGTCTTGCAAGTGAGTCCTGAAAAAGTGGTCATTCGTCTTTGTTGCTGCGCCCGCAGAAGCTCCTCGTGTTTCCTTACCTGGTCAAGAAATTGCGCAGCGACACGAACTCGCAATGTGTCTCATCCTCGACATTTACCACACCCCAGCGGTTTTTCCGACCGCGCACGGCCTTCCCGCCGATGATCACATTACTCTCCGAGCCAACCACGGCGAATGGGATCATGTTCTGAGCACGGACCCAAGTCAAGGCCGATAAGTAATATTGATCGCCGACTAAAACTGAAACGTACCCGAATGCTCTCGTTGAGCTGCATCTCCTCTTCATCATACTCGTCTGTATCAAACGGATAGAGGCGGATACTGTGGTGGAAGAGCTCTGCCCGGATCTGTAATCCGGTTGATAAAGCTGGTCAGCAACACCACCTCTCCACTTTTTTTGACGCCGTACTGACTTTTTGTTTGAACGACTCGCGTTCCTCCAGAGTGAGACTGTCCGCTTTGGCAATAACGGGGACGACATTGACAACCTCGCTAAGCTTTTTCATCACAGTCACGTCTATGGGGCGGAGCGAATGGCCGGTCGGGTTGATAAAGTACAGGCAGCAGTGGATGCGCGTGTCTTGGATGTAACGGTCACGCATCGCCGTAAGCTCCTTGCGAAGGTACGCGCTGTGCTGGTCCTTGATATACTTCACAATTGGGTCCCAGCTACAAGACCAACAAATACTCCCATCAATACCCGCTCCCTCGAAACGGGAACAGGAATGTGACGCACCAGTTTTCATTGTTCACCTGGTCACCGTAGCCGGGAGTATCGACGATGTTAAGGCGGAGTCGCACCCCGTTCTCCGTGATAACTAAGTCAAGGTATACGTATGAGTGACGCCACACGCAAATTTACAAAAAATGCTGAAAAGTAGCAGAGAAAAGACCGCACCATGAGAAACCGTCTGAATCTCCGTAGTCTGACGCACAGGCTCATCAGCCTCACGCCTGCCCTTCGAGTCGATGAGGTGTGAAGCAAATATAGTGTTGATGAGGGTCGACTTTCCCAAACCGGTCTGACCTGAATGACCAGAACACCGTTAAATAAAAGTATTTCTCTTACGCAGATCGCAGCGAGTCTGAGAGATGAGAAAGAGGCTGCGGGACGCACCAACGACGATGACATTGAATTGGAAACCGCGCTTGAGAAGTTTGTGTTCGATTTGCTGGGTAATTGAGTCGAAACCGACATAAGAGGTAGCACGAATCTCTTGAACGTCTGCGGTGGCCATTGCGAGCGTGGCGGTTGGTAACTGGAAGAAGAGAAAAAAGAGCGAGACCGAAAGCACTGAGGAAGAAAGAACGACTGGCGTGATTTCGATTTCAAGACAAAATTTGACCGTGTTTGGCGCGGCCACACCAAACCGAAAACGAACGGTGTTTCGCGTCGCCAACAAAAAGTCGAAGAGTGAGACAACAATTGTTATTGTACATCCATTTTCCCTTTGTACACCACCATTCTATATTACGCTGCCTGTGCTCTCACCCCCATCAGACTTCTTGCATCACCTTCGCTTCAATGCTTGCTGCGCGCGTCTACCTCTTGAGGGCCTTGCTCAAATGAAAAACACCATGACAATTACAGCATCGACCCCAACCTGTGTGTGTATATACGTACGCTCAGCGCTTGGCGTCACAAATTACTGAGGAGGGGGTAAACGGAAGTATGGGACGAGAAATGCAGCGCCAGCTACGAGCACTGCAAATCCAAGCGACATGACTAGCGGTGACAGTACAGGTGGCAGCGCCGGCCCCCGACCCTGCATCTTCCCGCTCGTCCGTCCCGAGGGTGGCGGTAAGGACGGCGGGGCAAGGATGAGCTGTACGTACCCAATAGATTTGAAACCATGGATGCTTCGCAATTTCGATAAGTACCACGTCTTGACCAAAGGAGGCACCGATGTGACACGTACTAATACCCCTCAAGATTCCGGCGCATTTCATCTTCCATACCCGTGGGTACACCATCGAGCGTGAAAGTGACCTTCGTCGAATCGGTCGATTGTTCAAGTACCGTGGTTAGTGTTGCCACATGTCCTATACACGGTCATCAGATGATGCTCCACCTGAAACTCACAAGTTTACCATCTGGCCAGGTCGGGCTTTGAAGTGCCCAAGTTTGTTTGATTTCCTTGCCGGGTGTAAGTGAGATATACTTGCCACGCACGCCGCCGCCAAATAAGTCATACTCTGTATCTGGTGCAGCCGCGCTCTATCACGCGTTGTCAGCATATATTAGTACGCCGTTTCTCCTCTATCCTGAAGTTACCTTGGCTGGCGCACGCGACCACGTCGGAATCCGCTTCTCGTCAGTCAACAAAGCAAACAGATCATCAGCAGATGCTTGGAACGTTCCATCGACCTCGACCGTAGACGTGTTGATCTTCCGTGACGATGCAGCAGCCTTCTTCGCAAGCCCTGGGGCCCCACTGTTGGCAGATGCAGGCAGGGACGCGGGCGCAGGAGAGCTGGTCCGACTAGGTTCGTTCGAGCCGACAATGATGTCCTTGCCATGGGTATCAACCAAATCCACCGGGAATGCAGCAAATTTCGCCTCGAGAGCTGTCGGGAGCTTCTCCTTCGCGAGCGCATAGAGCGCCGCGATCTCCGGCGAAGACTCCGACGTGAGAGACCATTGATACTTTTTTCGGACGCTTTAGTGAAGACACGGGGTCGTGACAGGCGTGAAATGAAGCACATACGGCGTAATCCGAGATGCCATCGAGTGTGATCTCGTGCGAGACCTCGGGAATCGTGAGTTTCCCCTTGGCTTCCGTGCCGTCCGCAGCCGTACCATTCCAATGCAAGACGACCTTGCAGTCATAGATGGTGATCAGCCTGCAGGTTACACAAGTCAGCCACGTTGTCGACGCCTCGCACCTCGGGGAAAGTGAAAGTGCGCGTCCTCGCGGTGTTGCGGAGGAAAGGCGGCTGAGAGAGATGGCTCGCACATACTTTGACTTTCTCCGCCCCAGCTCGACGTCACCGTCCACCTCAATGACGTGCTCGACTGAAACGACGGCGCCATCCGACCCTTCAACTTTAATGGTGGCGAGCTCTCGCTCAAACCACTCCTTGGCCCATGGCGTCACAGTCTTGTTTTTCCAGTGCCAGTTGGCGGTGCTATATGCCATGGGTGTCACAGACATATTGTTAGTCTAGACGAATCAGAGCCGATGATTGCGACGTAGAGAGGCGGATGGGTGAGGGTGCCGTGTTGCGTGGGGCAGTTCAAAGCGAGGTTGATGAAAGAGCAAGTGGTTGCCCTAAAAATCCCTGTATGCTGCTTATGCGATTCACGTGCCGGCGCCGGAGAGAATATTCCAGTCTTTTCTCACTCGTTCACACAAAGACAGCAGTTCCACTGTCTGCCGCAATACGCATAGGATTCAAGTTTATTATACACCATCAAATGGGAAAGTGATAACGACGTCGGTGTTACAACGAGGCACGACCCATCGCCTTACGAAGCTATCCTACAACTATCATCAGGCTTCACATCGTCGGGCTTCACATCCAACTTCAGGCGTAGATTGCTTAGTGCGAGTTCCCGTCTTCAGCATTTTCACCTTCATCTCGGCGCTGCCTGATCATGACATACGCATCGCCTGCTCTTCCAGTGCTAATAGCCTCCACGTTTCCGGGTACAGTACCCTCTGTCTCGGGATGGGTGCCCCTTCTCTGTGAACGGATTAGTTCGAGGTCATGTGCGAGAAGGCCATGGCCCGCGACGGGACCCCAGTAGGATATGCTGGCAAGTGTGCCAATGATACACGTGCCGACAAGGACAGAGAGGTAAAAGCGATACTGAGAGTACCATTTGGGCGCTAAATTGCAATGCACCAGTCAAACTGACAGCTCACACCCAGAAAACGTATACGTACTCCATCCTGCACTGGTGGCCTTGAGGTCTGCATACCAGAGGCCAGTAAATCCGACCCATTGAACAATCAGAGCCATGGTAGGATCCAGAGCAAGTGTCGGCCAAGCGTAAATTACAGGTGCGGCACCCAAGGCAAGACGCGAATAGCCCTTGTGACCTCCCAAGCCCGCGAATTCCATTCCCCAGTGCAAAGCCCCTGTTAAATCCCATAAGCCCATACATGGAGGAGCGCGCACAAATACACACCGAGGAAGGACAACATAACGGCGCCGTAAGTGACTTGCACGCTCAATGCTTGATCGAGGATGGTAAGTGCGACGCCGGGATCGATGTTAGTGAGCACACCTGCGCATGATGAGGTGCGGTCTTCAGCAGGGGTTGGGGTTGGACATACCAGAGGTCGCCAAACCAGCCTGCTGAGCGAGATAAACGGTTGTGCTAGACGCAGCCAAGTAGGGGATTCCGCCAAGCAATCCAAAGACCACATATGGTGTGGGCACCGAATGTGCGACGGCGCTCGTGATTCCAAGCTTTGTACTCTATCTCAGTCTATTGCGTCGCCGTTCCGGTATTTACTCACGAAGGTTTCGCGGTCCTGCTTGACGGTGTCGGCTGTGAAATTCCCGCCCGCGATCACCTTGGCCCAATCTGTAGTAGAGTTACCGACCTCTTCACGAACGTTGACGGCGGCCTGGGAGATGGTCTGGGAGCCTGGTCTTCCAGAAACGTGCGACGCTACAGCACGATGCTGCTGAAAGCCATTCGTGATCTTGATAATGTGTGAGGGGTATGGGCGAAGTGGCGCGAGGGCCGTAGGGTGGGCACGAGGTGCGGAGGGACGCAGGACTGTCGCTCTGAGTAGAGGACGAATATTGCGGATGGGGTACATGATGGTTATATTGATAGATAACAGAATCCAACACTCGACTCGCACCTGCGACCACCTGCGCTGCGCCCACTCTGCGCCTTCACTTCGATTCACACACCTTACGCCTGCATCCCCATGACGTCATGCACCCATACACCACATGATTCCAATCCATGCGCACAGCGACAGTTGCAGATACAGATACATCACATAGACAAAATAGCGCTTGCTATGAGCTGGTGAGTATGCTTATCCAAATGGCGTTCGGTAATGGAACCACAGCGGGAATCTACTTGAAGTAAGCCCCAATCGAGTGTCTATCACTGGCAGTGCAGTGTTACCCTTCTGTAGTAGCTGCACGTTACGTTTGAACATCTGAACCGCTGACAACTGGTATATAAGGGAGACATACTAGAAATCCGATGCCGAAAGAGGGTCCTCGTTACGTATTGCATGAGCGTTCGTGTTGTACTGTAGGGACCCAGATGACCCAGTGATGTAGGAACCGGGACGATTGAGAATGCCGGGGCCGGCCATGTCTTGCCACTTGTCGCCACTCCACTCACGCAACTTAAACTGGATTTTCAGATGCTCACGACGGGCATCAGATACTCACCGATTTCGGTCACTGATTATCATAGGTTGCCGCAGGGCGGCATTGCTTGTGGCCACATATCCGTATAGCGAATAGTCAGCCTTCGGCTCCTCGAGTGGGTGCTCCCCGAATACAAATGTCTACCCGAGTGGTTGAACAAATTGTCATCGTGACTATCACATAAAAAGGTCGTGGTTGAGTCACCATGGTGGTTATCATGAACAACTATGTCCCACCACATCCACCGCAGTGCCCTCACATTACCCGAGTTCGTAGACCGCCAGCAGTCAGAGCCCCTCGATATTTCGTCTGCGTTGGACGTCGAACAGCTCGATACCAACTTGTTTCGTTCGAGAAGTCTCTATCTCCCTTACAACGCTCGTGGGGTCTTTGGCGGCCAAGTGATCTCACAAAGTCTCGTTGCAGCTACTAGATCTGTAAAATCCGAGTTTGCTCTTCACGTGAGTTGTGTTTATGTCCTTTCCAGATAACAACGCAAACTGAAGGGTGAACCTTGTAGTCATTGCATGTACGTCGACTCCGCTCGCCTATCCTTTCGAACCGCTGACACGTAGGAAGACGTACTTTCTCCTTGGAGTCTCTCCCGCCATCCCTATGCTCTACTACGTCGATCGTGTGCGAGATGGCAGGTCATATGCCACTCGCTCTGTCCGCGCGGTGCAAGGCGGGAAAGCTGTATTTGTAATGATGTGTTCCTTCCAACTCCCTGAACACCAGCAGCCGTCACGTTTTTGGCCAATGCCCAAGGTCTCACCACCTGAAGATTGCCCGGATGAGGTCGAGCTTATAAGACGCATGGCAAAGGAACAACCTGACAGAACTGAGGAAGCAAGGGCTTGGCTTCGTGGTTATGCTCAAGTGGGTCATCCATATCAGTCGTGCTAGCCAGCTTTGTCATCCACTCATATGTGTGGTTGCTTTCATTAGGCACGAGAAGATAGCCCAGTTGCCGTTAAGCACGCGGGCCAAATTGTAGACCCAGACGGTAGAAGAACATTCTTATATTGGATGAAAGCGAAGACAAAGCAGAAGCATGCTTCTCCTCTCCAGAAAGTCCGTATCCCCCAATTTGTCTTGTGCGACCCGTCCGCCGACATGGCCTGTAAAAGTGCATCCTGGCTTACGTTTCTGACCTTCACTTGTACGTCTCATCCAATTTATCAATTGCATCCTGAAAATGCATTGACACCTTCAAGCATGGGCCCCGCTATCACGAGCACGGGTTTAAAAAGAAGCCATCGTGACGGGGAGCCGAATGCCCTCGCAATGGCCGTAGGTCTTCTTATCTCTTGTTGTCAAATCATCCCCAGTGATGCCTCTTAAAAAGTCGAGCCTTGATCACAGCCTTGTATACTATAGGTGAGGCCTTCGACTTTCCTGCAACCACATTTTGACACGCTCGTCCAGCCATGATTTCGATTGCAGTGAATGGTTCCTGTACGCCGTACGTATACCACTTTTCTGCATTGTGTTGGTGGTCACTCAACGAAAGACCCGTAGATGACGTCGCCAGTATCTGGTCACGGGCGTGGATACGGTGTAGGCTTGGTGAGTACCGTGTGACTCTATGAGTGACTTCGACGGCACGGTGTGTGTCCTAATATTGCCATAGTTGTACGCGCGAGATGGCACACTGCTCGCAGCCGCTAATCAAGAAGGCGTCCTTCGCGCTAAGATCCCGAGTCATCCTCCCAGGAACACTAAGACTGTGGAAAAAGCGAGAATGTAAGCAAACGGCGTTCGTCGTTGTCGTGGCATGGGGTGCCTGGAACTCTGGAGGCTCGTCTGGGACGACGGGGTTTGTTCTACTAGAGTTTTTGAAATCGTGTCGTTATTCATCGAGCAGATGTAATGCTGAGGAATGTATCAGGAGTGTAACAGGCCCAAACGTCCCTAGATCTCAGCAGTCCATGATGTATTATCGTTCATAGTGCCACCGTTCCGCGACAGTGACAGT
>Ga0307510_10003933_pt1 | contig 17419 bp, 16 predicted proteins | sample 12_EM_MG_FD_207224 | JGI IMG/M metagenome (GOLD analysis project Ga0307510, IMG submission 207224) | Populus trichocarpa ectomycorrhiza microbial communities from riparian zone in the Pacific Northwest, United States - 12_EM | ecosystem: Host-associated > Plants > Roots > Unclassified | place...
CTGAAGCATTTCACGGCGAAGAAGCACCCTTCGCTGCTCGAGCCAGGCGACATAATCTCCGACAGTTGGATACACCCTGTGGCTATCCCTGAAGTCGGAGCGGATCCGCGCAATTCCGTCCTGCCTGAGCTCCGGGCCGGAGTCGACGAGGACAAGGGCAAAGACCTCTGCGGGCCGAGCCGCGGCAATCCGCAAAGCGATGCTCCCGCCGAGCGAGTGCCCCACGATGGCGACGCGCTTCAAGCCCAGTTCGTCGATCAGGAAATGGACATCCCTTGTGTAGCAATCGGCATTGTATTGCCGCGACGGATCCCAGTCGGAATCTCCGTGTCCACGCAAATCGATCACGATCGACTGGTACTGCGGAACGACAGTTGGGGCAAAGTCGTCCCAGATGTAGCTACCTTCACCAAATCCATGAAGAAAGATGCAGGCTGGCCCATCGGAGCCCCAACGATGTACCTGAAGCCTGCATCCATCGTGGCTGATGACCTTCGTTGAGAGAGGAGACATGTTATCTGGTGACAAATCGCCCGCTCCACGAAGTACACGCCGCCGATCTCTCGCGGCCCCCGCCACTGCTTCGCTTCGGCAATGGCAGAGGTCACCTTTCGCGGACCCGCGGGACACCGCTTCCCGAAGGCTGCCGATAGCAGGCCAACGTATGCGGATCGACGCCAGGCGATGTTCACTCGCCCGCAGAGGCCTGTTTGTTGCATTCGAACAAGATCGCCCCGCTCCTAGCGGGTGCGTATTTCGGCAATCTTGCTGGCCGAGACACCGTTGACGATCGTCCGGTTTATCATCGGATGCTCTTCGTGGGTCGGACCGAAATCGCTGTCGGGATGGTATGCAATCACAGTCATCGATGAGTCTTCCGTGTGAAAGCTGTGCAACCCGTCCGTGGGAATGACGAAAACGACGCCCGGAGCCAGGATGGTCTCTTCGTACGGGGTCACGCACCAGCCTCTGCCACGAACCACCATTCCGACCCGCATCGAGGGATGCGTATGCTGCGTTTGATGAATCTTCGGAGGGAAAAACAGCAGGTTCAAGCACGGATCACCAAGCATGATCGGAGGAATCAACAGGGAGTCCGTGCAGCCGTCGATGTACTTGAGGCGCCCGACCTCTTCCACTGGACCACCCAGCTGAAAGAACCCACGATAGCCTTCACGTGAAGCAACGATCCCTTGCCCTGCTCCATGAACCACCGCGGCACCAGGAACCGAGAAATACATGCCCGGAGCGAGCGGAAATCTGTAAGGCCCCGTCTGCAGGGTTGGATGGCCCTTGTAGACGTAGCCGAGATGGGTTGCTCCTCCCGGCAGATTCAACGAGTCGTAGGACCACGCGCTCAAGGACGTCGGGAAGACATCGCTCTTCATATCGGCCAGGATTCCGTGCGAGAGCGGATATGAGATAAATGCCGGGTTCGTCACTTTGGTCTTCTCGGAAACCATATCCATCACTATCTTCCCATGTTCTGAAGTTCAGGTCGCGCGTTCGTGTTCAGGTTCCACTCGTCGTTGAAACGGACGGCGCCGGACCACGGCTGAAGTAATCGTTGTTGATGGCGACGAAATGCATCCACTTCCGTGGGACCTTGTTCTCGGGATAGATGGCATCCACCGGACAAACCGTGGCGCAGACATCGCAATCCACGCACCGCTCTGGATCGATGTACAGTTGACGATCGGCGGGGCTGCCTTCGATGCAGTCGACCGGGCAAGCCTCCACACAGGCGCCATCCTTCACATCGATGCAGGGCTCGACGATAACATATGACATCAGTTCTCTCCGCGTTCGCCGTGGATCGACTCGGAAGCTCCGTATCTGGATTGCCAACACGGCAATTGCGATCCGCGCCGCAGTCGCACTCACACAATCATAGTGTTCGGAAGAACTGAACTCAGCCAGCCGCCAGATTGGATTCGTTCGTCAGCAGTCGCTACAGTTGGTCGTAGCAAACATGTTAGGCTCATATGCTCATGCGCGCGCGGAGCACGTCGCATCGCGGCAATGTATCGTTCTGATCCCGAGCGCCACGTCACCAACGTGCAGGGCGACATTTTAGCCAACCGGAATTCCTGCCTGGATCTCGCTTCGTCTCATCCAGTAGATTCGCCAGACTTCGCCGCTTGGCGTGACAGTTGAGCAGGACAAGCATAAGCCGAGAACGACGAACTGGCATTTCGTGTGCCAGCACGGCGGGCTGAGCATGCGGCAGACCGCCCTGCCTCTCGCGACCTTCTCACGGGCTTATAGTGACGGTCGATGGCCTTACACGCCGACGCTTGCTCTGCCGAGCGCATCCCGCAGATCGGTCGAACTCTGTTTGGCCCGGACGCCCGACCACCCTTCCTTATGCTGCTCAATCGAAAACGGTAGACAGGGCGTGCGTTCCTCACGCCCAGCGACGTCAGCCAGCTATTCTCCAAAAGCTTCGCCAGTTGGTCGATGTGGCAAGGTTGGTGCCACACTGTCGCGCAGAACACCCTGCACTCCGCATCAAAAGGATCGCGAAGCTTCACGCAGCACTCCGACATCGCCTTCACCATGCGAGGAAGGGCAGCCGGAAAATTCGTTGCTACCACGAACGAAAATTCATGCCTGACCACAAATCCGACACTACATTTGCAATTTGTCGCCCTGACATCCGACAACGAGGGTGCCTTGCGGTCATCCGGATAGCGGGTCTAGGGAACTTTGGGCCTACAAATCCTGCGGAATCTCTGGAGCAACACGCAGTGATCGCTCTTCGCTTTGCAGCGACGTCTCCGTGGCCCGCACATATGAACGAGATAGATCTAGTCAAATTTGCGACTTTGCAGGTCGGACCACGGGCCAGATTGCGGTCATCGAAATTCTTTGCAATCGCTTTCTAGTTGCAATATCGGGTTCGATATATTCTATTGTTTCCAAAAAGGGGGAAACACGAATGACCAAACGCTACAAGCGACGCTAACCGCTTCTGCCTGAGAACATCATCAACTGACTATGATCGTCGTTCCTTGGAATGTAACGGAAGTCGCTCTATGTCTTCATACGTAGATGAGTCCTGCCTAAGAGAGACCGGCCGTATATTGGTCCCGACGGAATATCGGTCAACTACTCGCAAATTTGAACGCAGTTTCAGAGTGCTCGTTTTCGACCCGAGCACGCACCTTAGCTTGCCGATCCACGTTGCGAGTCACCTGTTGCCCGAACCAATGAAGGTCCACTCCAGATCGCGAATCGAGCCGATTGACGATGCGGGAAGCTTCGATCTTGCATTGTTTGATATCTCCGTGGGACGCTCCGATGCATTGGGGATCGCCGGCGAGGTCTGTGCAAGCGACCCCACGCTTGAATGCCTTTTCGTGACCAATGATCTTGCTTCGCCCATAGCGGCGGCAGCTCACAGCTTGGGAATTCGGAGGATTGTAACAGCCGATCAACCGATCTCCTGGTGGTCCTCCACCCTGCAAGCTCTTGCGGAACTCACCAACGCCCGACGGGCACTCCGCGACGCCGAGCGTCAGGTCCCACCGATTCCCTCTTCTCAACCAGGCGAATCTTTGCGGGCGCTGCCGTTACCGGAAGCGGAACGTCAATTCCGAATTGCATATCTTTCCAGGCTCGTTCGCGAACACAGGTCGCACAAGCGCGCTGCCAACCGGGCCGGTGTCCCCTATACGACCCTGTGCTCGATGCTGAAGAAATTGGGATTGGAGTGAAGACGGTTCGCTAGCTACCGCTAGTGGACGTCGCAACACTATGTTGATCTGCGCAGAGCATTGCGCGGCATCGCCTGAAGAGGTTGACTGGCGCCTCTCATGTAGTCGCCCGTCGTCTACTCCACAAATGGGAGGCGATCGTATGGGACGTTTCCCTTTGTCAGAGACGTGACCATTCGACGCGGTTCAACGCACGACACAACTTCGACGGCTGCGAACGACTTGAGAGTGTGACGGTGAATGTTGAGCTACTTGTCTTGGTCGGATTTGGCCTCGTGACACTTGTCCTGGTCGTAAAAAATGCGCGTCAACGCTGAAGCAGGTAGCGTTCGCCCGACTATTCGACGTCAACATCGATAGAAAATACAGCATTCCTCCGTCCCTCCCACGGCTGCACCTGGCCATCATTTCCCAATGCACGCGACAATAGACCATGTCTCCCGCGCACTCTGGGAGTCCATCGTACGGAAAATCTTTGCCAAGCCCGCTGCGAGCGAGCCTCCAGCTCGGCGTGAACCCACGACGCTCCGCCGTCGACGCTCACCTCGACCGACCTCGCGCCAGCATCCGACCAAGCCCAACCCCATATTTCAACCGCCTCGTTCCGGATCAGCGCTTCATTGGGGACAGGAGAAACAATGATGGATTGGGGCGCGATCTCCCAAACCGGGCGGGTAGCTCCATGTACAGCATCTTCGCCGTTTTCAGGCGGATCGTTGTACCAGATAGTCGTGAACGGACTGGACGCGCGAGTCGCCGCAAGCGTCAAGCGAGTTAGCCACTTGACACTATTTGTCCCATAGTACCCTGGCACAACGAGCCTCACCGGATATCCATTCTGAGGGCGAAGCGGTTGGCCGTTCATCTCGTAGGCAAGAAGCACGTCGGACCCGACCCGATCGATCGGCATATCTTTGGTGAAGGATTCGCACTCCACACCACCAAAGCTGCCGTAGTCCGCTCCCGCTGACCATACGAATTTGGCTTCAGGCAAGATTCCGCACTCGTCCAGCACGTCCTGTAGCCGGGCTCCTCCCCAGACGAGATTACAAACGCGCTGGGTTGGCACACGAGGGCGCAGGGGACTGCCTGCACACTGATGCACGCTTTCCAACTCGAATTTGGTGAAGCGCTTCAAATCCGGAAATTTGAGCGTGGTTTGATGCCGCGCCAAGCCGTCGATTTGGAGTTGCCAATCGCTTTCATGAAGAAGTGGAATGCCCATGTGACACAGGACGATACACTTCCCTATCGGCGTAATGCGGTCGACAAGGCCATGAGGCTCCGACGGAATTTGCCCGACAAAGCCGGACACCGTCATATTGACCCGCTGCATGCTCCCGCTCCTGTTCAAACAGCTCGCGACGCGAGCTACAACCAGCCAACATCTCCATGCTCTAACCGCCCAGCCACGAGACTTCTTCCGAATCCACCTCTATTCAACATTCGATCTAGGGTAGATATTTGAAACTATCTCAATCCAGCTCGCAACTTGATTGCGACGCAAAGGACTCGATAAGTTGACGCCGAAGCGGGAAGAAGTTTGCGCCTGGACAATGACGATCGATGCTGCATCGAGCGCAACCGTCGAAAACTGGCGGTCGTGCCTCGACCAGGACGAATTGGCTCAAGCGGATCGCTTCCGTTTCGGAAAAGATCGTACTGCCTATATCGCGGCACACTGGCTGGTTCGCAACGCGCTGGCGATAGCTGGGGGGTTGCCGCCAGCATGCTGGCGGTTTGTCAGGGGGCAATACGGTAAGCCAAAGGTCGATCCGGCACTTGATCGTCCCGGGCTGCAATTCAACCTTTCGCATTCGCAAGGGCTAGTCGCGTGCGCCGTTACTGTCGGGACGGCAATCGGAATCGATGTTGAAATGACTTCGCGGCGGGTCGGCCTCGAAATCGTCGAGCGCTATTTCAGCCCGGCCGAGGTTGCCGTCTTTCGTGCGACTCCGCCGAAACAACAACGCCAAATGTTCTTTCGTTTGTGGACCTTGAAGGAAGCGTTTGTCAAAGCTACGGGCGAAGGATTGCGGCGACCGATGGATAGCTTCTCGTTTTCCCTTGATCCGATTTCCATCGCCTTCCATCCCCATGATCCGTTCGAGGCGAACAAATGGACTTTTTTCGAACGTCGACCGACCATGAACCACGCGCTGGCAATCGCGATCCGGCGGCCGCCGAGCCCGCCCGTAAGTTTGTCTGTTTTTGAGGTAGTCGCTTCGGGGTCGGGAGAATGCCGGTTAAGCGCTCATTGCACGCTCGACGTAGGGTGATGCCGCCGCAGTTGGCCGACTCTGCAGTGACGAACCAACCGGCTCAGTCCAGCCAAGCAGGCAGCCGCTGTTCGTTCAAGCACCCGAAACGTGAATTGACGGAGTGCGAAGGTGCCAGCGGTACTCAGCCTCCAGTACGGCGGCCAAGCGCAACAACAAATCATCGCGTCCGAACGCCGATACAAATTGGACGCCAATCGGCAATCCAGTAGCACTTTGCCCAAGCGGCAAGGAGATAGCAGGCGAGCCTGTCGCGTTGAACACGGCCGTAAATGTTGCCTTGGTCTGGAGATCTGCGAATACTGTATCGACCGTGTGGTCTGCGCGATCCGGGCTATAGGTCCCTATCGCCTCGGCAAGTATCGGGCAAGTCGGCGTTACCAGCACATCGTAGAGCGCCAAGAACTCGCCAACCTGGCGTGTGACAACGTCATATTCTGCAAGAGCATGTATCAAGGCCGTTGCGTTTACGGACTTTCCTTGGCGATAGAGCGCGAGAGTGGCTGTCTGCAGGTTCGTCTGGTCCGGCTCACGCTTCAACAATCCCGCCAAAACGTCGATCGAATACGCAAGGTGCGCGGACCAGATGATCTTTTGGGCCTGGAAATATCTATCGTAGTCGAACCTTGGGCAGGCTTCCTCGACCGAGTGTCCCAGCGCCTCGAGGCGGGGCCCAAGTTCTCGCGTGGCTGCTATCACCTCCGGCTCTATGGGTTGCCCCGACCAGGATGCGGTGCAGAGAGCAATGCGAAGTCCCGATGGCGGTCTTTCAATGACTTTGACATACGAAAGCGGCGGCTGAGGAATTTCATAGCTGTCACCGGCAACGGGCCCTGAGGCCAAATCCAGCAGGGCCGCGGTATCGCGTATCGACCGCGTCAGCATGAACGATGCGCCCAGCCCGAGGAGCGGAGCATTCGACTTTGGCGCGCCGCTCACGCGCCCCCTCGATGGCTTCAATCCGACGATGCCGCAGAAGGAGGCCGGAAGTCTGATTGAGCCGCCACCATCGTTACCATGAGCAAAGGGTACGATCCCGGCCGCCACCGCCGCGGCGGCTCCGCCGCTCGACCCAGCAACACCAAGAGCAGGATTCCACGGGTTCCTGGTCGATCCGTAGAGTGAGGTTTCCGTGGAGGTCGTGATGCCGAACTCGGACGTCGTTGTCCTGCCGAGATTGACCAAACCACCGGCCTTCAACTTGGTCCAGAACACGTAGTCCTGTTCGGGCCGGAGACCCTTTGCGAACACGCTACCTAATTCTCCACGGCGGCCGGCCTCCACCGGAAAGTCCTTGGTAAGCGTAGGGACAGCGTGGAAAGGTCCAAGATCGGATTGGAGAGAGAGACCTTCCAGGGCATCCTCATACGTCTCCACCACGGCGTTCAACGCAGAATTTGTGGCCGCAATGCCATCAAAGACGCATTGCCCGAGTTCTCGCGACGTCACCGCACGACCTTCGAGGAGTTTTGCCAGTCCCAATCCGTCATACGTTGCGAAGTCCGCAAGCTCGATCATTGGTTACTCTCTCGGCATTGACAGCGTCATGAGTCCGCCCTGTCTGCGAAGGATTTTAGTTGCGCAAGATCGATCCATCAACCATATAGATACCGAGCTGTAACTATCAATCTGCAGGAGAGTCCAGGAATTCGGGTGGTCGACGAACGGCATCACACAGTCGAGCTGACAATGCACCGCCAGCCGCGGTGTCACGATCAAGTCAGGCAGAAACTCCGAATGTCCAGGCTTGGAATTTCGGCGATTTGTGCAAATGCACGGAGCTTTCAATGACATTGTCAGTTCGGCCCATGAACTCATCCGAAGTCGACATCATCATCGACTATTTCACCAAATCGAGCTGCGAACATCTGGAGCTGTTGGGCGTGGATCCTACACGCATCCCCAGCCGAAGCGCTTTTCGTAAGGGGTTTCTGTTTGAATTCGAGCGTGCCCTAGATCAGAGATCGAACATGCTCGTCGGCTGGTACCTCGATGAGAATCCCATCGGATTCTCCACAACGGACAAGATCGTCTTTGGCGATCATGCATACATGCACCTGCATTTGATCAAGCCCGAAGACCGGAAGCGGGGCACAGGAACTGAATGCGTGCGACGCAGCGTCGATATCTATTTCGAAACGCTGCATCTCAAGCGCCTGTATTGCGAACCGAATGCCTTCAATACGGCTCCGAACCGGACGCTGCAAAAGGCCGGTTTTCGTTACCTGAAAACACACATGACCGTGCCCGGGTATCTCAACTATCATCAGGCTGTTACGCGCTGGGTGGTCGAGCGATGACACCATTTCTCCGGCAGAGTCTGCTGACCTAGTCGCCTGTTGCCGAGGCCACCGCCTCCAGGATGAGATCCCGTCCGTCGCGAATGACCTGATGCAGGAATGGCCGCCCGATCAATTCGCCTCGCGCATCAAATCTGATGTCCTGACCCGCTCCCGAAAAGTCGATCGTTTCACCCTTGCGCACGAGCGGCAAGGCTTCAGGACCAGTCGCGACCCTGGTGCCGGGACCATTCGCGACAACGACGATCTCATGGGCGAAATCGATCGGATTTGCTGACCTAGCCTTCTCAATGGCGACGGCCAGAATATTTATAGCGTCGTATTGCAACGCCGCAAACGGAAATACCGTCCCATCCGGCGCACCAAGCGCTTTGACGAACATCTTGTACTCAGGGCGGTCCAACGGACTGATCGGCTGCACGTGTTCGATCCCCTCCGCAACCTCCTTGCCAACACTCTTGACGAATGCACCGCTGCCATCAATTCCGGCAGAGGCCGCTATGGTCAGCGTAAGCACCTTGCCTTTGTAGCCGCCGCGATAGATCTCCTTGGAGATCGGAGTGAACTGGTTGATATAACACGGCACGAACACCGCTTCCGGCTCGGCGGCGTAAACCTTCTCGATTTCGGCGCGATACGACGGCTGATCGGGCTTGAACTCCACATTCGACACCACCTTGCCGCCTCGCTCCTCGATTGACTGGAGAAAGCGGGAGGTTACGCTGTTGACAAAGGGATTCTGGAGACGCAACAGACCGATTTTCTTGTATCCGCCTTTGAGAATGCAGCGGGCCGCCGGCTCTCCCCAGTCCGACGCGCGAGCCTGAAAGCGCCATACCAATCCCCTGGTGTTTCCCTCCGTCGCTTCATCCGCCGATGCGAGCGTTGTGAGCACCACATTCTTTTCAAGCGTGAGCGGGCGAACGGCAAGCAGCGGTGCGGACCCCCAGAGCCCCGTGACCGCAATCACCTTGTCGATATCCAGCAGTTTGCGCGCAGCCCTGACGGCGGCCGTGGCGCTGGTTTCATCGTCCTCGACGAACAATGCGATCCTGCGGCCTCCGAGCACTCCCCCCACGGCGTTGATCTGATCGGCGGCAAGATGGGACGCTTTGACGATGTCCGCACCGTAAGGCGCCCCGCCGCCGGTCAGCGGCGCCAAAACTCCGATTCGGATCGGCTCACGCGTTTCCGCCCGCACGAGACCCGGCATTGCCGGTAGCGCTGCCAGACCACGCAGAAGCGAACGCCGCGATACTGCACGCATCATGGGATTTTCCTTTTCGACAGAGCGAAACATTGTCTTCCGGGCGGCACCTGGACCTCGCGTCCGCGCGGTGGCACAGTCCGCGCGTCTCCGATACGTACCGACGTCCCGTCGCTGCCTGCGGCCCTCATGCGCTGTCCATCCGATGTTCTCGTCGGGGCGGGGCTGCCGGGTCGGCGTGCTCTCGGATCGAGAGACGGTATTCGCTCACGAGTCCCTGCGGCCTGAGGATAAGGGTCAGGAGAAGTCCACCCCCGATCAACATCAGGCGCAGAGATGCCGCCTGCTGGCTTCCGAGTATCGGAATGAACTCTTTCAGGAATCTCGTTCCTTCCAGGAGCATCATCACCATGCACGCACCCGCCAATAATCCTCGATTGGACCCCTTGCCACCGATGATCACGGCCATAAGGGCATAGATCATGACAGATCCCGCGAATTGTCCCGGGTCGATGTACGTGAAATAGAAGGCGTGCAAGGCACCGGCGAGGCCGATCACGGCGCCTCCAATGACAAAGGCCTTGATTCTCAGCACCTGAACATTTTTGCCCAGCGTGGCGGTCACGATATCGTCCTCGCGCGCTGCGCGCAGCGCGCGCCCGAATGGCGCACGGAGGACGAGCTCGAGCAGCCCATAGACGATCGCGACGATCGCCAGGCAAGCCGCCAGAAAGGCGGCTTCATAGTGATTACTGCCGATCACGTCGAGCAGCGGTCGAGGAATGTCGCGGATTCCGTTGGTGCCGCCAGTGAGCCAGGTCTCGTTCATCAGCACCAGGCGGACCACTTCGGCGAACGCCACGGTACTGATCGCGAGACAATCCTCGCGCAGCCCGATCGTCACGAACGACACCAGTGCCGAGACCGCCGCGGTCAGCGCGACCGCTGCGGCAGTCGCCGTAAAACCATCGACCCCGTGCTTGGAAAGGATCGCCGCTGCATAGGCGCCGATTCCAAAAAAGCCGGGGAGTCCGAAATTGAGCATTCCCGCCTGGCCCCATTGCACGTTCAACGCGAAGCCCAGGAGGGTACCGACTGCGACAAAGGTAAGAATGGCGATGAGATAGTCGATCATCCGCGAATCCGCGCCTTTCCGAACAGGCCCTGCGGACGCAGCAGCAACACCAGTATCAGGGCCACAAAGCTAATTCCCTGGCGATAGGTGGTCGACACCAGAAGTGCCGACGTCTCCTCCGCGAGACCTATTATGAGCGCCCCCGCGAAGGCGCCGAGCGGCTTGCCGATTCCGCCGAGCACGGCTGCGGCAAATATCGAGACGAGATAGTTCCATCCCATGAGCGGCTCCACGACACCGTCCAAGGCGATCAGCATGCCAGCCATTGCGGTCAAGCTTCCCGACACCGCCCACGTCGCATCGATCGTCCGCCGGCGCGATATCCCCCGCACCTCGGCGAGCTCCGGATCGTCCGCGATCGCACGCATGGCACGGCCGATCTGCGTGCATTTGAGCAGAAGATTCACGGCTCCCAGTGCCAACGAGGCGGTGACGACGATCAAGAGCTGTTCGTGGTTGAGACGCAGGCCATTCCACGAAATGGGTCGCGCGACGGGCACGTCAAGCATCCGCACGTCGGCGCCATAGACCAGCCGGACGGCATTCTCCAGTACGAATGCCACGCCCATCGACGCTACCAGCATGGTAACGTGGCCACCGTCCTCGATCTTCCTATAGACGCCGTGCTGGATAGCGATAGCGATTGCGGCGAGACCGATCGCAGCGAACGGAGCAGCGAGCAGCATCGGGGCGCCGAGGCTCGTGTTGATCCAATAGGCCAGGTAGGCACCACAGGTGATCATCGCGCCGATGGAAAAGTTTGCAAAATTCAGGACCCCGTAGCCGAGCGAGAGCGCGATCGCCGGCAGTGCGATCAGAAGGCCCGATATGACGCCGTTAAGCAGCGCTTGCGCCATCGCGGGATGCTCCCTCGCGGCGCATGGAAACGTCGGGATTGGTGTCGCCCAGAAACAGAGACCGCACGTTGCGGTCGGACAAGAACGACCTCGCGCTCCAGACGCCCTCGACTCGCCCTGCGACCAGCAGGACCGCGTCGTTCGAAACTCTCATCGCTTCGACCAAATTCTGCTCGACCATCACCACCGTCGCTCCGGCCTGGTTCACGGCTTGCACCGCGTCCAACATTCTCCGCACATAGGGCGGCGACAAACCCGCCGAAGGTTCGTCGAGCAACAGGATCTGCGGCCCCGGCATCAACGCGCACGCCATCGCCAGCATCTGCCGCTGGCCGCCGCTCAGCGTCCCGGCGGTCTCCTTCATTCTCGGCGTGAGGTCCGGGAACAGTTCGAGCACCCGGCACCGGGCAACAATGAAATCGCGCGGCGTCGCTTTTGGACGAACAAACTCGAAGCCAATCCGCAGATTGTCATCGATGGTCAGGTTCTTAAAGACGTTACGCTCCTGAGGCACGTAGCCAAGCCCCGCCCGTGCCCGTTCGGGAGGAGACAGCGATGTGACATCCCGATTGCCCACGATGACCCGGCCCTGCCGGGGCCGTAACGATCCCGCCAGGGTTTTCATCACCGTCGACTTGCCGGCACCATTGGGACCAGCAATCGTGGTGATGCGCCCCCGCTCCATGCGCAACGCAATGGACCGGATGATATCCAGGGCGCCGTAACCCGCCGAAACATCCACCATCAGCAAGCGCTCGGCACTGAAGATCATGGTTTTAATCCGAGATATGCCTCGATGACGCGGACATCCCGAATGACCTGTTTGAACGAACCCTGCGTCAGGATTCTTCCGGCAGCCATCACGTAAAGATGCTCGCAGAGCGTCGCCATGACGTCGAGATCGTGGTCGACGACGAGGAAGCTCATACCCTCTGCGGCAAGATCGCGAACAGTACTGACGAGGATATTCTTCATCGCCGGCGCAACGCCGGCCGCTGGCTCGTCCAGCAAGATCAGGAGCGGGTCCAGCATGAGCGCGCGGCTCAATTCGAGCAGCTTCTTCTGGCCGCCGGACAGGGTGGCGGCCGGCGCATCCGCAAGCCGCCATAGATTGACCCTCAGCAGTGCCGCCCGCGCCGCCTCGATGCCCGCTTTCTCCTCGGCCCGCACGCGCGCACCTCGTGCAAACAGGCCGAACAGCTTTTCGCCGGTTTGCCGCGGGCGGGCCAGCAGCAGATTTTCCAGCACGGTGAGCCGGCCGAGCTCCCGCGAGACCTGGAACGTGCGGACCAGCCCATGTGCCGCGCGCGCATGAATCGGCAACCCGCTGATGTCGCGGCCATTGACCAGCACACGTCCTGAGCCCGCCCGCTCCACGCCCGAAATGATGTTGAGAAGCGTCGTCTTTCCAGCGCCATTAGGTCCGATCAACCCGGTAATCCGGCCACGTGATCGGAGATCGACATTCGCGACAGCCTCGAGGCCACCATAGGACTTCTGCAATCCCAGCGTCTGGAGAAGTGGCACCTCTGCACCTGCATCCGCGCGATCGACCGCATCATCCTCGAATCGTTTCGCGGCCGGCAAGGCACCTGCTTGCTCAAACGCGATACGTTCCTCACTTGTCTCGAGCGACAAACTCATTGGACGAGAATCGGCTAGGCCGCGTCGCAGTCGGATCTCGACTGGATCGGGCTCTGGAACACGACAAATGGCGCTTGCGACCTGAGGCGCCCTGGGGCCGTCATGGTGCTCTTACTTGTTACGTCGTGACCAGGAAGGGAACAAAAGCAGACGGCAGCTGGCCGAGGAGCGTTGCCGCCGCTATCGATCGATCTCGCGTTCATAGGCGGGCTCCGGTCACTTCCGGCGAATAGTGTGGTCGCGGAAGAAGATCGGCCAGACGAATGTTGCGATTCGTTCGTCGAGGAGCATTACCATTGATCGTAGCTGGAGTGCATGGCCAGCCATTGCGATCGCCGCGTTGGGCACGACTCTTCGATGTTCGGTCACGGGCCAACCTCGATTGAGCGCGTTCGCACCAGAAACAAAACGGCTGTCGCGCTCACTGCCCCTATCGAGAGGCATTTGTTGTCCGTCTCACGCGAAATTTGGAATGGCCACGCCGCTTCATTTCGCTTCTCCTATGCATCTTCTCAGATCCGAAAACGTGACCCGATCGACGCCGCCGATCATCAGGAGCCATCCATGACTGCACGCTTCTCCTCGCTCTCACTTTCCCGGCGTCGCCTGTTGGTCACCATCTCCGCGGTGGCAACCGCCGCCTTGACGGCAATGGCGGATCTTTCGCCGGCTCAGAGTGCCGGCGGTCGGCAGAATGGCGGTGACATCACCTTCCTGATCGACTCGCTGGGCAGCACCTGGATCCCGAACAACAGCTCCATCTCCAGCTTCCAGGGCCACATCTGGGGCCATGTGACCGACAAGCTCGTCTATGTCGATGCCGACGGCAAGGTCAGTCCCTGGATCGCCGAAAGCTGGGAGCAGAACAACGACGCCACCCAGTTCACCCTTCACCTCAAGAAGGGCGTGACCTTCTCCGACGGCACGCCGCTCGACGCGTCGGCCGTCGTCGCCAACCTCGACATCTGGTACGCCGGCCGACGGAACGAGGGCATCAACCCTGTGGGCCTGTTCCCGAAGACCTATGACCGCGCCGAAGCAATCGACGCGACCACGGTGAAGGTTGTCTTCAAGGCGCCGACGCTCGGCTTCATCCCGACCCTCGGCTACCATGGCTCGATCCTGATCTCGCCGAAGACCCTCGCGCAGCCGGCCGCGCAACAGGCCGATCTTTCCAAGACATCAGGCAGCGGCCCGTACCAGGTCGCTTCCTGGAAGGAGGGTGACTTCGTCAAGCTGGTCAAGCGCAAGGACTACAATTGGGGTCCCGCGGCCGTCGGCCACACGGGTCCGGCCTTCCTCGACTCGATCACCTATAAGCTGGTGACCGAGCCATCGCTGCGGGTCGCCGCCGTTCAGTCCGGCCAGGCTGACATTGCTTACAGCCCCTCGCCGCAGGAACTGAAATCGCTCAAGCAGGCGGGCTTCACCGTCGCGACACCGCGCTACCTCGGCTTCGTCAACGGTCTGGCGGTCAACACCAAGCTCGAGCCCTACAACGACGTCAAGGTACGCCAGGCGCTCCAGGCTGGAATCAACCGGAAGGAGATCATCGACACCGTCTATACGCCTGACTGGAAGCTGGCGACGTCCTTCATCCAGAGCAATGTGCCTGGTGCGACCGACCACAGCGACCTCCTGGCCTACAACCCCGGGAAAGCCGAGAAGCTGCTCGACGAAGCTGGCTGGATCAAGGGCTCCAATGGCATCCGCACCAAGGACGGCAAGCAGCTGACACTGACGCTCTACTCCAACCCCTATCTCGCGACCGCGAAGTCGATCGACGAGCTCATCGCCCAGCAACTCGGCAAGATCGGATGGAAGGTCACCATCCGCGCCTACGACGTCGTGACGTTCGGCGAGAAGGTCAGGTTCGGCGGGCCAGCCGTGCCGGCCTACGAGGTGACGCGCAGCTTCATCGACGCTGGCACCGTGGCCAGCATCCTCACCGACGCCAACAACGGCGAGAACTGGTTCAACCTCGGCGACAGCGACAAGAAGCTCAACGAATTGCGCGACAAGATCGCCGGCGCCGCCTCGACCGAAATTCGCAATCCGCTGCTCGACGCGTTGCAGACCTATGTGCTCGAGCAGGGCTACTTCATCCCGCGCACGCAGATCGTCCAGCGGATCTACGTGCAGTCCCCCAGGCTCAGGGGCGAGGTCTACAACGGCGTCGCTTACGCCAGCTATTACACGGCCACGATAGGCGAGTAGCAGTGCAACCCAGCAGCGTGAGGAGCCAGCCGGCATGAGTAATGCCTACCTGCACTATGCCGCAAAGCGTCTTGCTCAGGCCGTCGTCGTCATCCTGCTGGCCTATGTCTTTACCTTCGTGGTCGTCAGCATCCTGCCGGGCGACCCCATCACCAACGTCCTGCGCGACCCGCAGAACGGATTCACCGAGAACCAGATCAAGGAAATCATCGCCGCCCAGGGCCTGGACCAGCCGATTGCGGTCCAGCTGTGGACGTCCTTGTCCAACTTCGTGACTGGCGATCTCGGCCTGTCGATGCGGTCCAACCGGCCCGTGACGACCCTGATCGCCGAAGTTCTCCCCTCGACGCTGCTCCTCGCATCCGCGGCTTTCGTCATCGCGCTGCTGCTCGCAGTGACGATCGGCTACGGCACGCAGTTCCTTCCGAAACGATTCGGCCAAGGCCTGTTGCGGGGCTTCCCGTCGTTGTTCCTGTCAGTGCCCAACTTCGTGATCGGTCTGGTGCTGATCCACGTCTTCGGCTTCCAGCTCGGCCTCTTCCGCGTGATCGATCCCAACAGCTTCTGGGCGACCTTCTTCGCCGCGGTCGCGCTCGGCGTCCCCGTCTCCGCGCGGATCGCCGAGGTGCTGATCGCGAACCTCGACAACGAATCCGAGCAGGAGTACGCCGCCGTCGCGCGCGGTCGCGGTCTCACGCAGATGCGGCTCTTCGCAAAACACCTGCTCAAGCCGTCTTCGCTCCCGGTCGTCACCGTGATCGCACTCGCCATCGGCGAATTGCTCGGCGGTTCGCTGATCACCGAGACGGTGTTCGGACGCACCGGCATCGGCAGCCTGGTGCAGCGTTCTGTGAGCACGCAGGACCTGCCCGTCCTGCAGGCAGTGGTTTCGCTGGCGGCGGTGGTGTTCGTGCTCGTCAATTTGATCGCCGACCTCGTCTATCCCCTGCTCGACCCGCGCGTGAAGCTCATGGGCGGTCGCAAGTATCGCCCAACCACCGCTGACGACAGCTCGGCTGGTGTTTCCCAGGCGGTAACGTCATGACTCTCGCTTCCTTCTCCTCCGCCTCGCGCGTCACGACGATCAGCCGGCTGACAGCCGTTCGGCTGCCGCTCACTGTCGCGCTTTCGTTCGCGGTCATCGCGCTCGTGATCGCCTGGTCGCTGGCGCCTGGCCTGTTCACGAGTCATAGCCCGGTCATCGGCATCCCAGCCGACAAGCTGCTTGGCCCCAGCACAGCGCATTGGTTCGGTACCGACCATCTGGGCCGCGACCTCTACACCCGCGTCGTCTATGGCACGGCGTCCTCGGTGACGAGCGCGCTCATCGCCGTCGTCATTGCCACTGTTACCGGCGGCCTCATCGGCCTGCTGGCCGGCTTTCTCGGCGGCTGGGTGGACATCGTGCTCGCCCGCCTGGTCGACGTGCTGCTGGCGATCCCGAACTTCCTGCTGGCGGTCATCGTCGTCACCGCGATCGGTTTCGACACCACGAACGCCGCGATTGCGACCGGCGTGTCGGCGGTGGCCGTGTTCGCCCGGGTGATGCGTTCGGAAGTCATCAAGACCCGGCAGGCGACATTCGTCGAGGCCTCGTTCCTGCTGGGTGGTTCGCGCTGGCACATCCTGTTGCGGCACGTGCTGCCGAACGCCTCGCGCTCGGTGCTCCCGCTCGCCGTGCTGCAATTCGGCCTGTCGATCCTGGTGATCGCCAGCCTCGCTTTCCTCGGTTACGGCGATCCCCCGCCCGCCTCCGACTGGGGCCTGCTGATCTCGATCGGCAAGGACTACCTCAAATGGCCGTGGCTGGTGTACGCCCCCGCCTTCGTCACGATCGCGACCGTCCTCTCCGTGAACAGGATCAGCCGATGGCTGCGCAAGACAAACTGACCACCACGCTCGCCCGCGCCGAGCTCACCGCGCCGGTGCCGCTGCGCCCGATTCCACTGCTCCGGGTCGATGGCCTGTCGGTCGCCTACGGGAAGCACGAGGTCGTCACCAAGGTGGGGTTCGAACTGGGCCGCGGCGAGAGCCTCGCCCTCATTGGCGAGTCCGGCTCGG
>Ga0307510_10003934_pt1 | contig 17417 bp, 22 predicted proteins | sample 12_EM_MG_FD_207224 | JGI IMG/M metagenome (GOLD analysis project Ga0307510, IMG submission 207224) | Populus trichocarpa ectomycorrhiza microbial communities from riparian zone in the Pacific Northwest, United States - 12_EM | ecosystem: Host-associated > Plants > Roots > Unclassified | place...
CGTCCAGGTTAGCTTGCGCAGACACCTCTTCGCCGAAAGGGTTGCCCTGTTCTGCGGCCTTCTTCACACTCTCGGCTTTCTTCATCCTCTTCAATTCGGCTTCTTTCTCCTCCCTGGCCTTTTTTGCCAAATAAGCCTTACTGCCAACGACTTTTTCTGGGTTCTTGCAAATCTTCAGCCGTCGGTCGATCTCGCGTACAACGTCTACCGGTGGAGTATCCCCATCCTGAGTGATCACCCGCTTGATGGATTCAACAGCCTCAAGCGCGGTATCAGCATTCTTCGACCGCGCCCAAAATGCTGCGATTTCGGGGTGAGCAAGTGATAGACAGGCCAGAGCGATCTGAGAAGGGGGGTAAATAAGTTCCACGTCAGTTAATCGAGATGTGCGGATATGCTGCAAGGCCGTGTCATAAATTCGCTGTAGTTCTTCATGCGGGGGAGATTGTGGTAAATCCTGACATGACATCATTAAACAGTCGGTATAGAAGCAGGCAAAACCGAACTTGTACGTCAAGCCATATTCCCCATAACGCGCGATGAGCATGCCATACGGCGAATTCGAACGCGAGACTTTGAGCGACCAAGAATTCGAGGTCGAGGACGTCTGACGCATTTGTTCGTGGTATGTTCGAGGTGTACGATTCGAGCGAGATCGGGTGGTTGGTGGTTTTGGTGGCGAGGAATAGGGCTGTCAGCCTGAAGTGACAATGAATGAACGTGAACACCGAGCCGTTTGGACGCGCATGGATCACAGCCTTACATGACATTCTTGGGATGCCAATCCATCACCGTATTCTTTAGATAGAATCGTTTCAAGTAGGTGATTCCGGTGGCCTCTACTTCCTCCGGGAAGCGAAAGTGGCCGCACAATTGAGATATTTTGGTGATGTACAGTTTGACGAGAAGATGCTCCTCATTGGCGTCAAGGAAATGGACGTCAGACGACGAACCAGGCTACATATGAATGGGTTCGTCTCAATGGCCGCGAGCACGATCCGTCAACTACGACATGTACACACCGAATCGCTTTCGAACGTGTTGCGAATGGCGGCCACTGCGCCCTGGTTCAGCGCCGTCCTGGTCGCGTTTAATTGCTCGACCGAAAATCGCCAGTTCTTGTACTGGGTGCTGTTCTGAAAGAGTGGTATTTTCGCGGCCGAACTAGCGTCGGGAGGGGTTGATGATTGCGGCATGGTTGATGGGTGTGGAGGGTGGGGGTGCGCGATGATCCATAATAGCTTGCCGCGTTATAGTCATAAGCGTAAGCACAAGGTCCACTACCTTACACACTGGCACATGTCTCACAAAAGTTTATCTTGTCTCCATGGCCATAGCTATCAAATTGGTCCAAATTGTCATATCGCCTGTCTACGCAGCCCCCAGCTAGCGCTAGCGATCACTGAGCGCTGATCACCTGAATTTTATGCGGTCAATCCAAGTATGATCGTGGCGCTCGGCTTGAGCGATTTTTTGTCTCTGTTGCCAAGATGAAGTACATAAAAAACATTGTAAATGGGATCAAATATAAGAGTGAGACCGGAGTAGAAATGGATGGTGCAGCGTAAAAATCATGAAAAGATAGATCAAGACTCCTCCATTTTTGCTGCTTTTTTCTCTTTCTTGAGACGTTTGCGCTCTCGTCTTGCCTCCTCATCCTCCTCATCTGCCTTGACCTTTTTCTCCTTTTTCCGCTTTTTCTTATCAGCTTCTTCCGCACCATCCTCAGCCACTGTGATGGAGGTGTCCGCATCAGCGGCTTCAGACTTTCGTTTGCGCTTTTTTTCCTTCGACTTTTCCGGGGAGCTTCTTTCTGCCGCGCTAGGTTGCTCGACCTTCTCTACAGGAGTCACGGCCGGTGGTGTGACTGTTGACTGCCCTGTTGGCTGCTGGCAAAAATGTGTCAGATGCGTATACGCATTCATCTGAAGGGGGCTCATCAAACCTCTCGCGTGTAGTCAACATAGTCCTTGCTCCATTCTACGGGAGTAACGCCTTCGATCTTCTCACCGTGCTTGCCCAGTTTGCCCTCCTTTACCAGCTTCTTTTTCTCCATTGCCTTGGGCCCAAGACCCCAACGTCTGGGATACGTATCTCGTTCCATAATGCAACGTTTGACTTTCGCAACTACGCCGTGATCGCATGTGGCAAGTTCAACGGTCGACATCAGTGCAATGGCTAGAGCAATGGCCTCTCCTTTCGTAGTCATGAGCACAACTTCCTCGTGAACAGATATGTCTGCCTCATAGCGGAGAAGTCCGGGAATCATGAGCTTGGCACCGTAACAGACGGCGTTGACGGCACTGTCTTTTACCACAATGCGTTTGTAGCCAATTAATAAGGATTCCAATGGGCGGATAACGCGACGCAGGTAGGATTCTATGCAGCTACATTAGCGTTGTCGTTCGACAGTGGTGTACGGAACCCGTACCATCCCGTGTGTTGTCATATGTCCACTGAGCGTCCAACACATCGTGCATGGTGACCATATCATCATTTTCTGACAGAGCGCCGCTACGCACACGCCTGAGCTCTTGCATGTGACCGCCAACACCAAGAAGGAGGCCGAGATGTACACAGAGTGTCCGAATGTAAGTACCGGCCTCACATGAGACCCAGAATACGGCGAGGTTGCGCTTTTCATCAAACTCCAAAAGCTTAGATTCATGGATGGTGCGTATACGAAGTTGCCGTTTCACAGCAGAGATGAGAGGAGGACGTTGGAAGAGGGCTCCCGTAAGAGTCTCCAAAGCACGAGGAAGAGCGGTAGGATTGGGGAGCGCAGAGTGCAATCGTAAGACACAGACATACTCCTTACCTAAATAATATCATCAGCGTCATCGTTGTCGCTCATGGATACAAGCAGACCCACCAGCGCTCTGCTGAGACTTTACGAGTCTCGTTGCACGGTCGATGCAAACTATCAAACAGCCTGTAACCTTGGGATCAAGAGTACCGCTGTGGCCCGTCTTTTCAACGCGTAGGATTCGTCTGAGCCAGGCGACAACTTCATGCGAAGAAGGGTTTGACGGCTTGTCCAGATTGATAACACCAGACCTACAAGTGAAGAACGATCAGCTATACCCAAGGTGGATATTGCCTTAAACGCTGACTTGATGTAGGATGTGATGTCACGTTTGAGGGGACTACAACCAGAAGGAATGGGGGTAAAATGGCTTGATCGAACCAGAAGTTTGTCATAATTCTTGAGAAGGAGAGGCCAGTCTGCCGTTGACAATACTGGCTGTACAGTTTCTGGTTTTATGGAGAAATCACCTTGTTGTTGAGCGGAGGCGACTCTGGCTTGTGAAAGCGCGGTACTCATTGCGTGTCGCGCTCAAATATCTTTCGTGAACGGTGACGGCTCGGCTCGACTTGCAGTTCTGTGGTCGCCGTGGGAATGTCGGAAATCTCCGAAATGAGCTGCACAGTCGACAAAATCCAATTCAGCCACCAACCTTACCAGTTATACCTGATAGACACTCACATACAGCCATGGTTAGTGCATTGGTTTCGCTTTGCTGAGTTTCCTTCTCAGTAGGCTGAACCATGTTCTCTAGACCAAGGCCCCTACATCAAAAGCGCCTTCCGCGAAGCATAAATTCGTTGTTGACTATTCTCGTCCCGCGAATGACGATATTTTCGACGGAGCAGCGTATGAGAAGTTCCTCCATGACCGTGTTAAGGTCGACAAGAAGCCGGGCCAACTAGGTGACAAAGTCAAAATCACGCGTGATGGTCTGTGTTCCATGTGGGATTCTACTATGTCTGCCGGGGCTAACGGATCAAACAGAGCGTAGTCATAAGATCACTGTGACCACCAATATCCCCTTCTCAAAACGATACCTGAAGTACCTTACCAAAAAATTCCTCAAGAAGAATTCTCTACGAGATTATCTCCGGGTTGTTGCGTCAAGCAAGGACGTTTATGAGCTCCGCTTCTACAACATTGAGTATGTCGACCTGTTCTTCCCTTGGGTCGCGCTTTGTTCACTAGACACTTCTGCAGGGGACCTGATGACGATGAAGAAGAGTGATCCCTGCGTGGCTAGTTGTGTGTGGACGTGTAAGGTGATTCATGGTGCCAGCTGTTCACATATCATATCCTACGTACTACATTGTTCGTGGTATCGTTGAGGAGCATTAAAATCACAAGTGCGGCGGGGCCTGATCTAGCTGGTACATCATGCCACTAATTTGTATCATCATAACTCATCAATACTTACTTATCACTCACGCCCGAGGGAATGCAACATATCATGGATCTCGTTGGCGTTGACAGATGGGTAAATCGGCGCTCAATATAAACGTGTGAGCCGAGGATCCTCGCCGTAATTACAATAACGATCATGATCATGATAATATTAAGGGTGGGCTGACACCTGCATCACCCTCTCTCTCTCCATACCACCCAATGTCTCGTAGTAAGGCCGCAAAGCCCCTTCCCAAGTTTGAAGTCGGTAGGTTCTCGCTGTCGCCGTACCAGTCACGTCCAGAGTTAGATGCAATTTAGGTGACGACTACAAGCTCCTCCATAGTTTAGGTGAAGGCGCTTATGGCACTGTGGTCGCTGCTTTACACAAGCCATCCGGACGACAAGTTGCGATCAAGAAAGTGCTCCCCTTCGAGCATACCTTGTTCTGTTTGCGCACGCTGCGTGAACTGAAACTGCTACGTTTCTTCTCGGAAACATGTGTAAACGAGAATGTAGTTACACCCCTCGCCAACTCCCCATGCTATTGATTAACAAGTTGATGGTGTCTAGATTATCTCCATCCTAAGCATCACCAAACCACCTTCATTAGAAGAATTCAAGGAAATCTATTGTATGTGCACTCAGGCATTGACACATCGCCCCCTCATTCACAGTGTATGACAGTCATTCAAGAACTGATGCAAACTGACTTGCATCGCGTGATACGCACGCAGAAACTGACCGATGACCACTGCCAGGTGAGTCCGCGGAGAACATTTTCAGTGCTGATATTGACGTGATCCTACAGTACTTTGTGTACCAGGCCCTTCGGGCTCTCAAATCCATCCATAGTGCGGGCATCGTACACAGGGACCTGAAACCAGCCAACCTCCTCGTAAACGCTAACTGCGACCTGAAGGTGTGCGACTTTGGTCTTGCCAGGAGCGTAAAGGGGTCGGGCTCGGAGGGTGGGAAAGATGTTGGAATGATGACAGAATACGTCGCTACGAGGTGGTACCGCGCTCCGGAGATAATGCTGTCGTTCAAGATGTACACAAAGGTGCGAGCGCCAGGCCTGATTTCTTGCCAACTTGTTCCGATCTTACTCACGTACCACGTACGTACCTGCACATTTTCAGGCCATCGATGTCTGGGCGGTGGGCTGCATCCTCGCCGAAATGTTGTCCGGGCGTCCTTTGTTCCCTGGGCGCGACTACAGCCACCAGCTGGAACTCATCCTCGACGTCATCGGCACGCCTAGTCTGGAGGAGTTCTACGGCATCACCTCCCGCCGCTCTCGCGATTACATCCGATCGTTGCCCATCCGCAAGCGGCGACCATTCTCCGCGCTGTTTCCTCGCGCCTCGGTAGAAGCGATCGATTTTCTCAACAAGACTTTGGTAAACCTCCACGCGCGCTCTATCGCCCCTGCTTTGACCCCAACACACTTTTTGTCAGACCTTCGACCCGAAAAAGCGATTGACGGCGGAGGAAGCGCTCGACCATCCATATCTCTCATCATACGTATGTACCCTTTCCGGGTCTCTCGTCGTCGCGCGCTCAAACTCAACCTTATATTGAAAGCATGACCCTGACGACGAGCCAGCTGCGCTATTTTTAGACCCTAACTACTTCGACTTTGACGGTAAGCAGTGCGACCAAGTGCCAGGTTTCCCTCATCTCATATTTGCACCAGATCCGAAGGTTCCTCTCGACAAGGCCCAACTCAAAGGGCTTCTCTACGAAGAAGTCGTTTCTTTCGTCCCGTCTATTTAAACACTCGCACCTGCTTTTATTTTCTGCAATATCTAGTACAGTGAATTCGTCCTTGGGAAGACCAGTGGTGTGTTAGCATACCCGGATACCCATTGCACGCGTGTATTTATGTAACTTAATTTCGCACCTCACTCTACATATTAGTAGGTTTTGGTCCCATATCCGTGGCAAAAACATCGGTGATACATTCCCAGCTACAATGATAAGAATAACAATATGGATCGCAGTTGAGACGTTAATTGATCGGTAACGCTACTCCACTGATTAAAATCCTGTCCTAGCTCCTGTCCAGAAACCGGTGGCAACACCCTCGACGCCAAAATCACCAAATCTCGTGTCTCCTTCCAACTCGGTGCCATACATTGTGCGTCGCACCAGGACTGCCGGTGTCTCTTCAGCTCTGCTCGGTACCGAGATCATCCCTAAACCCACACCCACATCGTTGCTGGATGCTCTCCGCCGGCCATCAGTCGAATCGGAGTCGAGGCTCGGAATGTCGTTAGATGGGGGTGGAGGCGTACGTAGTAAAGAGGTAGGATCAATCGCAGATCCATGCGTAGCTGAGGAACCAGGAGGGTTCCTGCTTTCAGGCAGGAAACCGAAGGGGCGATATGCTTCACTTTGTGACGAACGTGTGGCGACAGCCCGGTGAGGTATTGGAGCAGGGCTGGGAGAATGCGGTCGTTCAGGATACGGAAGGGTGCTGAGAGCTGGTGAGCTCGACCGATCGGGTAATGGGCCAGCGGGAACCGGAGTCGAGGTCCCTGCGGGCTGTGTCACACCAGGAAAGGCGAACGAAAAAGGATGCAGATTCCCCTCTGCCTGCGAGGGATTCAACTGCGAGTCAGCTGGGTGGAGGTTAGTCGGGTTGTCGAAAAAGTCGAAATCTTGATCCGTGAATATCACGTCACCAACCACGCGCTCACTCGAACGCTGCCCCGAGGCTGCTGTTGTGCGTGAGGCATCAGGGTGTCTTGATAGTGTCGTTTCAGGAGGTGAATCGTTCCTTATTGTAATGTCCTCTGGTTGTTCATGCGCTGCTGTAGTCGAAGGGCCTGCAAGGGGTGCTTCGGATGCATCATCCGCAGAGTGCTCCAACTTTGCACGCTTTCGGCTCTGACGGTGAAGACCCATGCGAGACTCTTTGTCTGTTGCATCCTCCCGATCGGTCTCCAGAACAGCGGTGGTATCACAGTCTGCGGATCGCTGTCGCTTTCCCAAAACGCCCGTTTGCATTGGTACATCCCGGGAAGGTGGTTTCGTTGGCGATCCTGCGGGCGGTGGCGGGTATTCGAATGCAGGGCTTGATTGGGGTGCCCGTGTATGTCTGGTTGGCTCGATTGGCCGGTGCGCTCTGTGCATAGGATGGATCACCAAAAAGCTCGGGCCATGAGTATCTATCATTTACCTAGCATTTGATGGATGAGAATGGCCATCAGGCGCTGAGCTTGATGAAGTAGGGAAGTTCGTAGGGTCATGCAGGGGTTCTGAGCTCCGACTCTGTCGAGCGCGGCTTAATTCCGACTGTAGTTTTTCCATGGAGCTTCTCAGGAGTTGAATGGATTCTGCGTGCCGATGTAACTCCCGCAACTCGTTCATTATTGTCGTAACCCTGTCGTTTAGCGCAGCTACTTCTCGAGAATGGGCCTCTGTCTGTTGCTGAAGTTGCCTCTGCAGTGATGCAACCGTGCGTTGTAGGGGCCGTACCTACGGAAGTATGAGAAAGAAGAGAGGTTAATGGAAGAAAACACACTTGTTCTTCTACAATTCGCCTGATACCTGCCTGGTCTGTATTGGTGTCCATAGTGGAAGTTCGACGAATACGACCATTCTCGATTGTCCGCGATTGGGAGGTCCCATGGCTGGACGGTGGTTGTGGTGCATCTTCCGGAGTTCCTGTTGTGTGCAGTTTGAATGTCTTGTCATCAATGGGACACAAACGTACAGACCTGTACAAGGAGCAGAATGTTGTCTGAGAAGGAAGTGACAGGGGGGATGAAAAGGCCCAACAAACCTTCCACAATGGGCGCTGGCGTGGGTTTTGCGCCACGACCATTCCGTGACCGTACGCCCTTCGCAACGCTGCTGGCCGATCTGGTCACTGTCCGGGGGCCACTTCCCCCGGCAACGGTGGGACGCCCAATGCCCAAGCGTAGCTGGGCATCGCGGGCCTTCCTGGTCCGAGTCATAGGACCGGGATGGAGACTCGATGGAGCTTCGGACTCGGGTTTGACGTTACGGTGGGTCTCATCCTCGTCCGTATCTGAGTGTACAATCATAGTACTCGTCGAGTGTAAACGTGACCGGGTTGAAGGTTGTCGAACGATGCCGCGAGTCGAGGGGGGACGTTGGCGTGAAGTGCGGCGAGGGGATTGTGAACTAAAAGATGGGTTAAGTCACCGCGAAAGGAGGGAAGGAGATTAGGTCCAACACGAACGGGGGAGAGTCGAGGAGTAGTTCAATCATCGCTTCGGTCTTGAGATTCGCTTTGAGGCCACGTTCCTGTGCGGGTTAAACGCGTGTGGATTAGAGTTGACGGAAGTGAAGTCAACACGCACCTTGCATACCCTCTGTAGATCCGTCCGCTTCATACTCTCGAGGAGTTCCCTTGTCAATAAAGACCGGTTTGTCATCTGAGAAACGGAACGGGATGTGAAGATGGAGAGGGAGGTGAGAGAGGAACTGACTCGTGACCTCATTGGACCCCTTCCTTTGAACCTAATCACGTGATCAAACACGCTCACCGTTTTCTCGTTTGTTCGATTTCACCGTTTTGGGGAACGTACGTTCAACCATGCCCTTTTGTCGTCGTTGTGGTGATATAGTCTCCGGTCCTCGCTGTAATAAATGCGGGGGTCTCCCCGTAGGTACGTTCTCTATTTTCTTTCTTTGTCCGAACCTGCCCTTAATTCTCTCAAGCTCCCGTGATACAGTGGAACAAACAGTCCGAGCAAGGCCCCAACAAGGACAGATGGTCTCAGACCTATGTAATTAAAACCTCGACCCACCAGTCTGCTCTACCGAAACGCGTCTTACCCCAGCGCCCTTCTTCATCTCATTACTCTCAAGGTGTCAAGACAGCACTCGGTTCTCGCGTCTCAGAACACATTGCTTCTGCCACCAACTCGCTCCCTTCCTCCCCCGTCAAACATAGTAGCGTCAGCGAGGTTGCTATCTTGTCAGCTCCCGACGTGATTTCATCCCCATACTCCTCCGAACTTTCCAAAGTCTACGGCTCAGTACTTCAGCCCAAGCAAACGTTGGAGAGCTTTCATTGCCATGTCTGCTTCGCGCAGTTCACACCAGATGCAACCATATATCCTGATCCCACAGACGCCTCTGGAGCACGCTATCTGTGTCGTTCTTGCTTCTCTCAGAATGGTGGGTCACGCGGAAACTGCGTCGAATGTTCCCGTCCCGTGTTAATCCTGAAAAGCGAGGGCGGGTTCGTCGAGAATGCTGGTCGGGTTTGGCACAAGAAGTGCTTTCATTGCTCAGGATGCGGCGAGAGTATCGGCGATAGTCCGGTGGTGGATCTCCTTGGTCGCCCATCCTGCGCATCGTGCTTTGACACATGCCTCAATAGACGCGATAGCCCTGGGAAGTCCAGACCCTCAGCTTCCAAAGACAGCGTTGACAGTTTAGGCGGGTCCTCCAAGTCAGCGTCAGCATCGAGTCCAGGAAAACCTCGAAAGGGCAGTTCAACTATCGAAGAACTCGTGCAAGTGCTTGGCATCCGACGTCGCCAATCTGCTGTTGGATCGAACCCGGATCAAACGGTTCCGCCTTCCGATGTGGCGTCAATATCGCGTCCTGACACTTCCCAACCTCGTTCTTCATCGCCCCTTTCACCACCCATCCCAACTGACAGCCCCTCTCGTCCCGCTTCGACTCCTTCAAAGGATGTAGGCCCGCCCTCACTGCTGAGCTCCGCTCCTCCGAGGCCCACTACGGGCGCGATAAAGAGTCCAACAAAGGCTACCCCGAACGGTATCGAAGCAAGGAAGAAACACCTGAAACAGAAGAGGTCACCTCCGGACAAGGGTGAACAGGTTACACCAACCCGTGGCGGGCGTCCCGACGGCGATGTGTTAGAGACTCCTACCAAATTACCAATGCGCTACTCAGACTTCCGCTTACTTCGTCATAAAGACTCCGCATCGTCGATAAGAACGGATCGAGATTCAATGCTCTCTCTTTCTTCTGCAGCATCGATCCCATCACTGACCTCCGACTATTCGGACACGGCGACAATTTCTTCCGGACTCTCTTCTCCTCCCCCCAGTGTAATAGGAGAACACGAGGATTTGTCCAGTCTACTATCCTCGTCTCCCCCTTCCAGTCTCTCCGGAAGATCAACCAAGTCTACTTCTAACATTAGACATTCGGATCTTAACAGCGAAATATTCCATGTTTCCACAAAGCTACCGCTACCGACTTCTAGCCGCGCCCATGCGCACTCCCCATCCCACAACGCGACGTGCGCAAAATGCACACTTCCTTTGTTCGACGTGGCGCATGGTGGAAGATATGTCTCAGTACCCGAACCTTCCTCCACTGGCTCGCTCCCTAGGACGTACCATGCGGATTGTTTCAGATGCAGGATCTGTAACGGTCTGTTTGTAGAAAAGGAAGCTGGCCGTGCGGTCTTCGTACGCGGTGTCAGAGGCGCCTGCCACCTAAACGTGAGGTTTCATTCTCATACTGGGAGGGCTTTGCTCATCCCCGTTTTAGTGTGCTCCGGTAGAGAGAACTGTTTCTCACAAGCCCGTGCCCGTAACTCCTCGTCTGAGTGTGCATCGCCTCTCGGGGACACCCTCGCAAACCTCTAAGGAAGCCGCAAACTCACCTTCGACCCCTCCGTCTACGACGCCCTTATCTAGTCGATATTCTGCACCCCTCCAATTTGCGTCTAGTGTCTCGAATCCTATGCCTCGTTTTGGCACGTCGACACCTTGCCCTGGATGCTCCCAGAGTGTATCACCTATGGAGCGTGGCGTCGTGCCAGGTCCTCAGGGTCAGCGATGGCATTCGTCGTGCTTGGTCTGCGGTGGCAAGCAGGCAAAAGGGCGTGGCGGTAGGAGGGCCAACGGTCAACCAGGTTGTGGCAAACAACTGGACAGTTCTGCCAAACGGGACACCGGTGCGGGGGGCGTCTGGTGTCGAGACTGTTTGGTAAGTGACCTTTCCATTCGCGCTCCCAGGGCTTTATGCGATCATCGGTCTAAATTCAGTTACTCCTTCCCCACGAGCTACGGTCCTCACAAGCATCCCCGACGCGTTCATCCCCTTCAAGGTCTAGGGAGCCCGATCCGGCCGCCAGTTCTGGTTTTGATCGCGTTTTACCTCAACACACTGGCCTCACAACCATTGCACGCCAATTCACGGGGTTGTCAGGTGGGACCGAAGCTGTTCTGGCTAGACATGTAACCGGCGGCCGTCTGAGCCCGACGAAGCAACTGGGCACCCCAACCAAAGTTGCCGTCCAATTCACTGGTGGAGGTTCGAAAGGAACACTCCGTCCCCGACCCAAGTCTGCTATTGGGATGAGAGGTGAAGGTCGCGGGATGTTTTTGGTACAGCAGTTGACAGGTGGCGGTGCGTTGTGAGGTGATGCCGATCTGGGTGAATGAAATCGGACTATTCATTGTGTGGGCGGCATGATTTTAAGCGCCTTATGTTTGTGTGTATTATCATTAATAGAATATCTCAGCGTCAGCGGATCAAGTTGAACCGGATGTGGATGTACGGATGTACTTGGCCTGTCCATGGAGACCAGATTGCGCGCCCTGTTTCAACATTGATAGCGTATGACTAGATGACTACCAGTGCTCTCTTTTCATCATTCTCATCCTTGAGTTTCCTCCCTCCTTTTTCTTCCTTCGCTCTCTTTCTCCTTTTTATTTCTTCAAGGCCTGGAAGCTTGTCTGAGACATCAGCAGGCTGTTGCCGCTTTTTCTGTATCGCAGGCCCACATCCAGGATCGGCCCAACCCGTACAGCGGTAGTTGTCGACCACTGCATCGTACACCTGGTTCTGGAAGTCCCTGCCATTCCTTTCTGACCAAGATGTCGCTTTCATCCCCGCGAGCGGTGGTCGATTTGTCGCTGGTTAACATGGGCCCGAAGAGTGCTGTAAGCACTGTATCGACCGCTATGCTCCTTAACGCCTCATCACTTTCTTTACCAGCTCGATAAATTACTAGCAGATATTCCTGCATTGTCTGTCGGGCTACTTGGTTTCGCTACTCTAACGTTTTTCATGATATTGAGGAAAGTCAAGCTGTCAGTTTTTTTCCCACATAGTCCACGCGAAAGCACACTCTCACTTTTCCTCCGTTTTCATCCAGGGCCCCCTTTATCGTTCTCTTCTCCGTTCTCTTCACGTTTTTTGCGGCCATAGTCGATCTCGCACGAATATCCCTTCGACACGACAATCGCGGTGGCGTCCGGACGGACACCGAGCAGGTCACCAAATCGCTCATGACGGCCCGCGAGGTTCTATCCAGCGTTGCAGCCGGTCTCCGTTTCCTCTATTTCTGGGCTTTTGTTGCCCTGCCCCCGCTCTGCGAGCAGGGCTCGGGCTCTTTTTTGCGCTTACACAGCGGGAGTTGGTTGCACTGGGGACTGACAGGGACGGTGTTGCGGTCGACTACCCTTTTGGCCTCAATCTCAATCTTGGTACTCCAAGTTGTTTGGCGTTTGGACAAGTCTCTGCGTGAATTTGGAACTGTCTACAATGTCGAAAGTGCCCTCGAGATAACAGCTTCAGTCATTTATATCGTCAAGTTGCTTCTGAATTCCACCATTGTAGAGCCAGCTTGTCGGCGGGAAACACTATGGCAGTACTCGACGACATTGTTTGCCTTGCTCATCAATCTGGGTGTGGGAATTGGGAATATCTTATCTTGTGAGTATTTTTTTTCCCTATTGAAGTGAGCCTTCGTTAACTTGTCCTATGAAGTCAGATTCTCGGACACGGCTCTTGGTCGCCTTCTACTCGCTACTGAGCTTTACATTCTCATCGTCTCGAGCATGGTCTTTTCTTTCTATACCAGGGACAATGCTGCACCCCCCTTACCCCAAATGCGCGACAAACGGGCGTCTTCGTTCCGCGGTCTCCACGTCTCATTCTACGATACTGGTCTAGGTTTGGTTGGAGATGATATCATGAATCCTACCGGACCGGGTCAGAGTACCTCGTCTTGGCTCAGCTGGGATGCACCGCTGAGGCGTTCCAGCCAGTTGGGGTCCTCGGATAACGACGGGAGACGGCCGAGGTCCGAAGAGGAGGCTGAACGCGGCGCCAATTCATTCCTTTCTGAGAGACTCCCCTCTATCCGAGGTGATGTCCCACCATCCAGTGTCGACTCATCTGCCACCGATCCCATTACCCGAGGAATTTCTGATGGCTTCTCCTCACCCATTGTTCAATTGCCCGCCAGTTCCGTGTATGACAATGGCCAGTCATCTACCCCTACGGCGGCGTCTATGGTCACTTCTCCGGACTCCCCAACTCTTCCTTACGGTGGTATCAGAGAGGCGCGGGAAAGCAATCGTCCTTCCCGGAGGAGAAAGCAACCCAGTGACGGATCTACTTCCTCTTCCCAACTGAGTGGCTTTCAGAATCTGTTGCGCGAGCAAAATGAGTTGGAGAGGAGCATTGCAGCCCTACGGGCGATGTATGTTCCGGGACAAAGTGGAGAACAACCAAGAGGGGGAAGTCCAGACACTGTTTCCGATCTCCCTGAGGGGAGCAGGTTCCGAGAATCCTCAACAACGGGATATGGACCTACATCAGCTTCAAACAAGAGTGACTTTTCCCTTAGCGTCTTTCCTGTACCACCCCAAGTGCCACAGATTACGGAGACACCTGCCAGAACAGGCCGACGATCCTCAATGGCGCCAGCGCTGACGCCTACCCAAATGTCTTATACTGAAGAACAAGTTTTACCTGTCTCCACCGCAGAGGATGAGGTCGCGATTTCGGCATTCGGGCGCCGCATAGAGTCCGCTGGGACGCACTATGACGTGACGTCGTTCATTGGAGGTGCGCCCCCCATACTTCCCTTTCGAGATGTTTCCTACTAAACTTCTCATCATAGATTTGACGGCTCCTAATCAAGGATCAGCCGCTCAGCTTGCGATGTACCTCCGGGATTCTTACACAGACTCAGAACCTGATAGTGTTGATTGGGCAACCATCGTAACCGTCGAACGGAGACCGTCAAATGGTGTGATCTCCCGGCCGCAGCTCGTGGATAAGGCATCACTCGTCCCCGGAGTCACCGTTTCTGCCAGTAGTTCTACCCCGGCTCGACCGCCTGAAAGTTCTGCTCGCGGTACTCCCTCTAGGCAGCAGTCCCCGTCCCCACCACCGCCAGCATTTACCCGAGCGCCCTCAGCGCGTGCATTGGTCAGCCAAACTGGACGCGTCGTGGGGTTGCCCCCTCGACCAAAACGGTGACAGCCCGACGGGAGATCAACAGATGGGGAATGTGCTCAACACCGCTGCATATAAAAAACGCTAGATGGGACCCTGCTGTTACCATGACACTACAATGGAATTATAGGACACTCCTTTTACTTGCGAGCAAGTGTATCTTGTATCTTGTACACTCCTGTACATCATCATTCGTTCCTTCTCAGCTGTGTATTTGTTTTATTTTCGGCAAATGGTACTGAGATCACATCACATAGCACATAGCATACAGTTCGCTCCTAGTTTGAAATGGTACAGCACGAACGGCCCTCTTTAAGCGACGATCCACGTCCATCTTGTGCTCCCCGCCCTCGGGATTTATCCGGATTTCTCCTGTTCAGACGCTGCTTGCACAGATGTGAGAGTTTCCTAGACGGGCATGCTATGTGACACCGGAACACTACGATGTGTGGGGCAATTGCCGTTCGCCTTGCCCATTGTGCCCGAGAATCCCCAGCACCCGCTGGATAAGGACCCTCCCCCCGCTTAGGTTGTTTAGCACGCAGTAGACAATTTGATTGGTCCCCACATCTTGGAGTACCGATATGTATGTATTGGAGGAACGTAGCTCGAGCCTGAGGCTCGGTAACCAGACGACATCGCGATCAATGAGTCCCATCAATCCCGGGTTGCAATAGATGCAATAGAGCCGTATCACGACAGCTGTGTTAACATCAAGAATTTTCCCCGTCCAGCCCACAGGTACAGTGCCCATGTGCACCGACGTTGATAAGACAGATGGAGAGCAAGTTTATTCCCACGGCCGTGCTACTCTACGTCGCCGTGCGCAGCCATACCTGATTTTCGGCGATTTCGGTTTCAAGTTTGACCCAAGAGATGCGTATTGCTTTGCTGGAAAAACGTGAGCTCGAATAAATAAATGAACACGAAGTCCTGTACTTGCCTACTTAGCTGCGATGGACACCGCGGGCAATTTGCTTGCTATGAAACCGACTGGCCAACGCCTGCTTGTATTCAAGAATGCATCGTGCTCCCTACCTTGCATGTTTGCTTGCTGTTTCATTGATATTGACAGGATGCTCTGCTCATGCGCTGGCATCGCTCTCAACACAACAGTCGTCCAGACAGCTTATCAAATAGAAGGGCCGCAACGACACTAGTACTCCAGCCACCATCTTTCAGTGGACTTGACTCATGTACATGATCGTTAGGCAACCATTCAGACATCCTGGACATACGGTCGGATCGATGATGTGCTTGATCCCATCGGCCATCGGTACCGCTAGATGTCATCCAGTCGCATGGTAGTCAACCCTTTGAAACGCTTTCACGACCAAATTTTGGACGGACTTGGCATCAAGCTGACAAGCTCTTGGGACTGACCGAGCGTTGATCTCACCCTGCATATCGCATAGAGGTACGGATTCCCGCAACGTGATGCAACTGGCCTTTCTGATCGATTTTTGAGTCTTGTTCCACTGCCGGCAAGCCGCGAATGTTCCGAGGATACATGAGACCTACTGGCTCAGACGGCCCCTTTGAGGCAGTCCTCTGGCGATGGAGAAGGTACTGTAGTCCAGTCCAACGCTGCGTCCAATCCAAAACCATGGACTGCTGATTAAGCGCTGATTAGTAATGATCGATTAATTTCTAATTTCTAATTTCTCGTTTTCTCTGACGTCATCCTTACCCCGGTCTGCGATGGCCAGTTTCCCTGATTACTATGATATCCTCAACGTCCCAAAGGATGCGTCAACAGAGGACATTAGACAAGCTTACAGGAGGGAGTCTTTGAAGTCAGTATACAACTCGCTATATCGTGTCTTGGCTCTCATCTATTGCTCCCCTAGGACACACCCAGATAGACTCTTCAATGCATCCGCCGAAGAGAAGAAGGTAGCTACGGCGAAGTTTCAGGTCAGTTCGCCCCTCCTGTGGGTTCGCCGTCCCAGATATTCATGATGGTCCTCCCCAGGCTGTCGCAGACGCGTACTATGTACTCTCTGACCCTCAACGCCGCCGCGACTATGATAAGTTATCCTCGAGCAGATCTTCCTCCGAGAGGACCAGCGACCCAAATGCCTCAACCAACTTTTTCACCACGTTTGCCAGCATGTTCAGTAGCGGCGCGAGCAGTGGACAACCCGGGACTGGCACCGAACAACCGGGGCAGAGACCAAATGCAGATCGAGTCTTTGGCGATGTATTCGAAGACGTATGTTCTCTACTCCCTTCACCTTTCTCTCCCCTCCTCCCCTATATTCCTTTATTCTTTCTCTCTCTCCCAACGGTAGAAGGGATGCACGACGACTGTTCACCCCTATTCTTCCACCTACCCTAGCTTCTACGGCCCGAGGTTGAGCGGCATCTCCCGTTGTGGACGTGGCTGGGCGCAGCATGTGGTGCAGGTCTAGGCTTTATAACCGCCAACATGCCCGGTCTTGTTGTCGGTGCGTATGCGGGGAATCGTCTTGGAGCCATCCGAGATGCAAAGGGAAAGAGCGTGGCTGCCGTATTCGCCGAATTAGGTGGCGCGCAAAAGGCAGAGGTCCGTCGAAAACGTGCACCGAGCTTCTCGCTATAACTCCGTTTTGATTTCGCCCTGCCCACAGATCTTGCGTGCGCTCGCCTTGAAGGTGTTGGGTGTGGCTTACACTTGAGCGAGCTTGGAGGATGACCGGTTGTGATACTATTCGTGGGATGGACCTTTTTGTACTCGGTGAATGCGCGTCAGGGTGGGTGGTTATGTCAGATATATCATATGGGCCAAGATCCGATATTTGGGCGATCTCGGCAGCATGCTCGACGGTCACCTAGGTCTGTTCTTTTGATGAATTAGATTAAACGGGGACTGCCGGGATTCTGCAGCATCATTGCGCGATTTTGGGTCAATTCATTTTTTGAAGTGGCATTTCGTAAACAGTCGGGACGCAGATTCCCATGCCACTGTTTTTTTGGGCCTCGACCGCGTACTGTATACTGTGATGCCGAGATAGCCCGAGTG
>Ga0307510_10003935_pt1 | contig 17414 bp, 20 predicted proteins | sample 12_EM_MG_FD_207224 | JGI IMG/M metagenome (GOLD analysis project Ga0307510, IMG submission 207224) | Populus trichocarpa ectomycorrhiza microbial communities from riparian zone in the Pacific Northwest, United States - 12_EM | ecosystem: Host-associated > Plants > Roots > Unclassified | place...
CGGAGCGATGCTTGAATTAATACGTTGCTCTCTTCTCTCCTAGACGGAGGACAGGAACTCTACGTATAAATCCATCCGACGAGCGCTGTGCAAGGTCTTCATGCAGAGTGCTGGGTGTGATGATAAGGGGCGTAAATTTCATCCGGAGTTGTTGGATGAGGAGATAAGGTGCGGGATTGGAATGGGAGCCAGTATCGCATTACTGAAACCCTGCGCTTCGCTGACATATAGGTCCATCGTGTTATCATCGGCCGCTAAGGAGCTAGAATTCTGCGTGCATTCGATGAGCGCCAGTCAAGCGGGATATGCAACGCGGGCGACCAGCGCGGTGAATTCCATCAAGCGCTTAACACGAGAGAAAGCTTGGCCACGGGAACAGGGCGTTGGTGTGGATACGGCATATGATGAGTGGGACGTCGCAGCCATCCTGCGACGGGCATGTCTGAGAGCCGAGGGAGGAAAGGAAAGGGCATAGTACTACTGGGTCTTGGAAGTGGGACAGAGAGGAGAGCGTTGGGTATAGAAATACAGGGGACGTCTACTATTGTCTATTGTCGAGGAAGGACCGATTGCGTGCGATCTATATGAAAGAAGGGCTAGTCTAGGGCTAAACTGCCTGCGCGTCAGAGCTCACAACATTTCTCTCTCTGTCGGCGGATTACAGGAACAGGAGGTCATCAATTCTGTGATTTTCGATTGTTAGATCAGGTCTATACAGTATAGATAGTCCCAGGACCAGGAAGCTCCCGAGGTAATTCGAGGGCGGTGGCAATAGCCATAGTCAGACATCCATTAGTCAGCTGTTGGCTACAGTAAGCCGCGTGCCCACTCCGTGCCCCTGCAATTGCCATATTTCATTTTATCGGCGCTTTCCCGGGCCCCGGGCTAGTGCAAAGGTAGGAATTCCCCTGCTGCAAGCACCGACATCGCATGCAGACTTGGATAGGCGGAATAGGTTGAATCATACTAGCCTACCGGAGGCCGTTTCTCGTGCCATCCCAAAACCACTGTGTGGCTCTACAATTGGTCCAGAGGTGCAGGGCTGTGCTCCCGCAATATGCCTCGTACTTTGAGCGGACACGTGTTGGAGGGCTGTGAGACTTGCCACCCAGCCTCAAATACCACACGGCTGCCGCCAGGCCCACCACTCGACAGCCTTTTGAGACTCTCACCTTTCCTCCTTCCCAATAGCCCCCACACCAAGTAATCATCTATCCCGCCGTGTGATGTTCCCACTCTCGAGTATCGAAGCATCAGTTGGGCTGCAAGTGCTACCGGTTCTCGAGGGAGAGACTCAGGGAGTTCAAGCACCTGAAATGAGTGAGATAAACGACACGGATGGGGATTTTTCTGGGTATAGCGACCAAGACGTTCCTTCCGAGGCATCACCAGTACACGAAGGTGTGGCTCTCATTCCCCTCGCCATCGTGCCCCAGTGAGATGCGCCATACTCATGCTTGGGCGAATAGAAAACTCTGACGGGGAAAGCCATAATAATGTGATGAACACTTCTCAGTCAGGGCTCGGCGAAACTGTGACGCATCTGCGGACACAGTCAGAATGGGGCAATAACCTTCCTATCAATGGCGCCACCGGTCCCCAGAGCGGTAGCACTTACAAAAGACCGGATGAAAACCGGATGATAGGGGATTTCGATGGCAATGACAACGCTCTCTGGACTCTCTACGGAGAGAAAGCCAAGAGCTATGATGAGGCCCGCATTGGAACTTTGAAGGATGATATGGATGGCGTCCTAATATTTGTCCGTTCATGTTTCGTTCATCAGCTTAACCCCCCTCCATCACGCTGACGATGACCCGCAATTTCATAGGCCGGTTTATTTTCTGCTGCCCTCATTTCCTTTATCATCGACAGCAAACAGAGCTTGAAAGTTGACCCCGCAGACCAAACGGTGTATTACCTCCAACAAAATGTTGCCCTCCTCGCTCAGATATCGCTTCAAATTTCCTCCATTGCTCCACAGGTTCCTATACCTTCCGCTGCACCCCCACCTTATTCTGCTTTTCACCCTTCGCCATCCGACATCCGAGTCAATTTGTTCTGGTTCATGGCCCTTGTCTTCAGCCTTTCTGTAGCACTCCTTGCGACACTCGTCCAGCAGTGGGTTCGGGATTATATGCACGTCTTCTTGTGGTACAATGACCCCCTGAAGAGTGCGAGACTTCGGCAATACTTGCATGAAGGCATCGAGGGGTGGTACATGCCCGTAGTAGCGGAGGCTGTCCCTGGTCTTCTTCACGTCTCACTTTTCTTATTCTTCGCAGGGCTTTGTGACGTGGTGCTGAGCCTCAACACGTCTGTCGGTGTTGGTACGATCATTGCTATCGGGATCAGTGGGTTGCTCTACGTCGTCGCAACTCTTGCGCAAGTGATATATCCACAAGCGCCATACAAAACTTCCTTCTCTGCTCTCATCTGGTATCTGATCCAGAAATTACATGTGCGAAGATACCAGGACGATGGCGCGTTGAAATTTGGGGGTCACATCATAGTTCAGCGACAGATACAACTTTCAATGGAAGTAAGAGAAGAGCGCAAGGGGAGAGACGAACGCGCGATCCGAGGGCTCATTGATGTCCTGACGGAGGATGCAGAAATGGACCCGTTTGTGGCAGCAATTCCTGGCTCGTTCAATACGACGTGGGGCGTGGGAGTGTGGAAGGGGCTCTCTAAGGTCATACAAGACGCGAGCAAGAACGCAACTGGGAACGATCTGCCACCTCCGGATGTTAATAGTCCCGTCACTACGCAGGTCGTTGTCCAACATTCTCCGCACACTAGCAACCCCATCACCTTGGCCGCCAGCCTGGTTAGGACTCATACTTTGAGTGGTTCCCGCACCGGTGGTATCCCACTCCTCCCTATCGTCCAACCATATAACGTTCCTTCGCACGGCGTCATCGCACATACTCAACCCCAAGGTGTTATCCGCGAGCTTAGCAGGCGTGTAGCTCACTTGTTGGAGACTTGCAAGAATCGTGGTCGTTTTACAAGCGAAGAGCTATGGCGGAAACGCACCCATGGATGTGTCGAGACTATGACGCTGCTCGTATCCTTCGCCGGCGCTGAACTCAGCTGGTTTGGGGACATTGGGAAGCTGCTAGAGGAAATAGGGCGTGTTGAAAAGACGCGGGAGTCATCCTTAACGGCAATGGACCGGTTGTTTGCGACGCGCTGGACTTGCCTCTCACTTATGGTCATTCGACCGATCCTGAAGTGCAACAGACAGCTACAAGACTCTGCGAAAAACGCTGTGGAATCCTTTTCGCAGTTCGAAGCTGGAAATGCCACCGGCGACAGACTAGCCGAGAAGAATGCTCAGAAGATCGACGAGAAATTCCAAAAGGCATGGAATCATCTATATGACTTGTATTGTACGTTGCCTGAAAATCCGACATCTGAAGAAGCAAGGGATATTCTTGTCAATTACGAGGAACATATATCGGAGCTAGAAGACATCAGCAGGGTTGCGAACCGCATGGAAGGAATTGATCAGAAAATCTCGGTCGTCCAGCATTGGTTGTCCCGTAATACTCATGGCATCGCTCGACAACTACCCGGAATCGAATTTGGTGATTTCCCTCCAAACCAGAACCCTTACGACAAAGCTCTCAATCTATTCATGGATCCTCTTAAACCACTGTTCATACTACCCCGGAGCAACCTCCAGGGGGCATGTTCCCTTTGCCCCGAATTCCGGGTCATTCTCCAGAGACGAGGTGATGACGCTGAGGGACATGCTGATGTTGAGGAACATGATGTTGCGGATTTTGGGAAGACCCTCGAGAACCTGAAAGCTTGGGAGAAGACATCGTACTGGCCGGAGAATCTGTTATCACAACAGTTATGGCGTCTGCAGGACTTGTCCAAAGGTGGCGGCCTTGGCTTCACCGTTGAGCTTTACCTTCTTACGCTTAAGCAATTACTATCTGACTATTCGCCATATGAATCCCACCCTGCATTGTTTATCCGCACTTTTCAGGCCATAACGTCTGACTGGGAAGAATACAAAGACTCACCCGGGACTCAAAAGGTTTTACTCGCCATCGCTTCACCATCCAACGGCATCATTTCCAAGTTTCCCTACCCACCCTATGTCACTGATCGGTTTTTGGAGCTACTAGAAAATGTTCTTAAAGGAAGGCGATCCTCACATGTTCGTAAAGCAGCTCGAGAACTTACAGAACATCTTTCGTCCCTGGAAAATCGTAAAGAATTTTGGTGCAAATTGTCAAAAATTATCTCCTAACCACAAGCAATTGAACTCGTAGGGCCGTGGCCGTATATAGTTTACGCATTTCCTCATTTTCTTGTAATGTTCTTCTACTATACCAAATTGAGCCGGGGTGATTGGCTCTCCTTTCAACTCCTTCGAGCAACTATTGGTTGCTCATGGTTCAAGTATTTAGCAATGATAGGGACTTTAATGTATAACACTACCTTCCTCCAAGAAAAAGGTGTGCTAAAGGTATGATTAGAGCCTATACTTAATTTTAGATCCAACCGGGTTCCTTGGTTCTGGTTTGCAGTTCTACCTATCCTGTTCCCCTACATTCTTCTGGTTCAAGATTCAGGGAAACACCTTGAACAACTGGGCTGAACTGAGCTTTGGCGTCCCTAAGGGCCCGGGGTTACCATATGTGGTTTGGGGCCAGGAAAATCAACTGGGTGGTGCAAGGTACTCATTGGTGAAGTCTCAAAGGACAATGTCAATTCTTCTGTTTTTAAAAAACTCTGTTGCCTGGTAGTGAGGTGTCGAATTTATCACGAAGAGGTGGAGCGGGTTGGAATCGCTCCCGTGATGACCGTCCGTGTTGACCGCCGTCACGTCCATAGGGCCAATCAATTTGCGCGCCTCAGGGTCCGACTCTTCCTTTCGACCGCCACCAGCCTCCTTTCTCATGGCTGCTGTAGCCCGACTTTCTCCATCAGTGCCACCCGCAACAGCGGACTTTGCCACCTCTTGGGCCTTCCTCGAGGAGGGGTTAGACAATTTCATGACCCGGTCCCCAATATCATACCCCAAGTACATGAACTTACGTCAAGTCTCTTACAACTGTTGCACTTTTATAAGTAACTTTACACGAGCAGACCTCAGTTGAGCGATGTCTCTCTTTCTTCACGTCCTAGCTCCATCATGCCGACATATCCCCCCCCAGCTCGCCGTGCCCGTGCGATGAGTTGCGAGATATACGATAGCCTCACTCAATACTTCGTACAACATTTGCAACATTTGAGAGATGTAAGTTGTTTTGCACATGACGATGGGATCGCAATTGACCCTTCCTACAGCACTCGGATTCACTACAAAACGAGCCTCTCTTGAGGCATTATGCCGCCGAATGGGATAGGTACACAGCAGCCGCAGGCGACATCAACCGTATATTCATGTATCTCAACCGGCACTGGGTCAGGGAAGAACGTGAGGTTGGCAGAAAGGATGTCTATCCCATATATACGGTGCGTGTTTTCTCTCCCCAGTCTGGGTTTGCTTATTCACAGACTTCATAGCTCGCCCTGGTCCAATGGCGCGCAAATTTCTTTCTCTATGTCCAAGGAAAGCAAACAAAGCTCGCCGGTGCGGTCCTGCGTCTGATCGAACGCCAGCGAAACGGCGAGACAATCGATCAGGGTCTGGTCAAGAAAGTCGTGGACTCTTTCGTCACTCTCGGTATCGACGAAGGCGCTTTGAACGTGGTTTCTCTCGACAACTACAAGGAACATTTCGAGGTCCCTCTCCTTGGTGCCACGGAGGAGTACTACAAACACGAGTCCGAGTTGTTCGTCGCCGAAAATTCCGCGTCGGATTATCTCAAGAAGGCCGAAGAACGCTTGAAAGAGGAGGAGGATCGCGTGGAACAGTATCTGCACACGTCTACGCGCAAACTGCTCATCACCAAATGCGAACACGTCCTCGTCCGAGCGCATGCAGGGCTGATGTGGGAGAACTTCCAGAGTTTGCTGGACTACGACAAAGATGAGGACCTTCAGCGCATGTGTTCCTTGCTCTCTCGGATTCCAGAAGGTCTGGAGCCCCTGCGGAGGAAATTCGAGGAACACGTGAAGAGAATCGGACTGGCGGCTGTTTCCAAATTAGTGGGAACGGATCCCGCTACAATCGAAGCCCTTGGACCAAAGGCTTACATTGATACTCTACTCGAGGTTCATACAAGGTCGTCCGAAACGGTCAGAAGGAGTTTCAAGGGTGAAGCCGGGTTTGTCGCTAGTCTAGACAGGGCCTGTCGAGAGTTTGTCAACTATAATGCGGCAACTGGCACATCATCAAGCAGATCGCCTGAACTACTTGCGAAGCACGCGGACACATTGCTACGCAAGAACAATAAGATGTCGGAGGAAGGTGATCTCGAGGATGCACTGGATCGCGTGGTATGTGGACTTCATTCTGGTTATCCATCACGAGGTACAGATCAAAACCTGTCCCATAGGTGGTCATATCCAGGTACCTCAAGGAAAAAGACGTCTTCCAGACTTTCTACACCACAAAACTCTCTAAGCGTCTTATTCATGGTGTATCGGCATCAGAAGAAGCGGAAGCGAGCATGATATCAAAGTTGAAAGAAGCTTACGGTTTCGAATACGCGAACAAGCTCCAGCACATGTTCACTGGTGTGCTCCTTCACTCCACAGGCGAAGCAGTTGCTCACCTATTGCAGATTCAAGGGTTAGTAAGGATTTGACAGACTCTTTCAAAGAGTACATGGAGCAGAGTCACAATGACATGGAAATAAACTTCAGTATTATTGTACTCGGCACTAATTTCTGGCCACTCAATTCGCTAAATGATGAAGACTTCGCCGTCCCAACTGACATCCAACTCACCTACAGCCAGTTTCAGCAATTCTACGGGACGAAGTACTCGGGTCGTAATCTCACCTGGCTTTGGAAATACTCTAAGAATGAGCTGCAGACCAACTATCTCAACCAAAAGTACATCCTTATGACAAGTGCATATCAGATGGCGGTGTTGTTGCAGTATAATGCCAACGAGACACTCTCACTCGATCAACTTGCTACGTTAACAAATGTAAGGAGGGATCGACTCGCGCAGGTGCTCCAACCCCTGGTGAATGCCCGCATTCTCATCAATGATATGACCGACCAGTATAACCTTAATCCGAGTCTGTTCTACTTCCTGATAAGGCTATGCTCCCGCTTCTTAACAAAGACCTTCAGGTTTCAAGTCGAAGAAGATCCGCGTGAACTTGAACCAGCCAAGTAAGGCTGAGGCTGAAGTCGAATCGAAGGCGGTTTCAAAGGCGGTCGACGGAGATCGCAAATATACCATCCAGGCGACTATCGTCCGGTGCGTTCTTCCCTATGTTCCCTTGCCAAACGCTTGTATGAAACACGTATGCGCAAGCCAGCATAATGAAAGCCAGAAAGACGATGAGAAACAAACCACTTATCCACGAAGTTATTTCACGTATGTCACAACGCTGCGAGCTCAAGGCTTCCGATATCAAGAGGGTCCGTTCCTTTCTCCTTTCGTCGTTGAGGATATAGAATAGTTGAAACTGTGCTTGATACAGGAGATAGATATACTCCTCGACAAAGAATTTATTGAGCGAGTGGGTGGGGTGCCGGATTTATTCACTTACCGCATAGGATAGAAGGTATATCATCCGGTCTTCCTTTTCGATTTTAACATCCCATTTTCTGTCCAGCTCCTTGGATACATGTTGTAGTATACCATTGCATCTTACTTTACCTATCTAGTCCCCATGTGTTCCTACTCAAATAGAGCTCCTTTACCCTAGAGGCTTCCTTGAATATATCTCGAACGCAAGCTCAGGCTTTCAGCAAATTTCGCAAGGGCTATGGGAGATTGATGGCCTGGCTGGATCCAGTAGTCCATATCCTGTTCGTCTCTTCAGGAGCACCTGGAGAAGGTATCGGGCTGGTAAGTCCCGCAGTTCATTGTTTAGGACTATTCTCCAACACCTAGTTCTCAACCATTCTCACCCACCAAAACGATCTTTACTGGTATTGGTGTTCTTCTCGGGGTGAGCCCCTTTTCAAATCTATTGTTGCGCATTCATGTGACGTCGGTTCTCAGGTCATGAAGGACGCTGTAGCGAGTCACGACACTGATTAACTTCTTCGAGCGCATTCATTTCTTCCTCCAATGTCTAAACAGCCACACTGGGATCCTGGCTTGACGGTGTTAGTTGGGATGAGTCTAGTGCCAGCCCTGCCGGGTGGCCACTGGCACTGGCTAGAGTTTATGAGGGCCAATTGTGCCTAGCAAAGCGCACTGTCTTGGAAGGAAATTTCTCTCGTGAGTGTCGTAGCAGAAAGATATCGGTCGGGATGCAAGTCAGAAGAGTTACTTAGCACTGCCCCTGTCCTATAGTCCAGTTTGAAGGTGAGCAGGACCCCGAACAAGCCCGAAAAAGCCGACACAGCGTCTAACCGGCAATATGTGCCGCAGTGACCCGGCTTGCGACTTGGTTAACGCCATTCTCAAAAATGAAGAAAGTGCGTCCCATTAGCCCATCGCCCACGCAGAGTATCTCTCTCACTCCTTTAGGTCCTTCTCGTGGGTGCATCGGGCAGCGGGAAGACCTCCATCCGCTCCCTCATCTTGTGCGTCCCGCTCCCTCACTAGACCCCGGTCACGAGAGCTCGCTGTTGAGCGGAATCAGCGGATGAACCGGACACTTTCTAGCTCGAACAACCCCGCATCGCTCATTTCGCTCCTCGGCGCGACAATTGACGTCGAGCAGAACCACGTCCGCTTCCTCGGAGGTCTCATCCTCAACCTCTGGGACTGCGGCGGCCAAGACGCGTTCATGGATTGTACCTCTCTACGCAGCGCTCGACGACCTTCCACCACGTCAGTGTGCTGATTTACGTCTTCGAAGTCAGCACGCATAGCACGGCCAAGGACGCGGCATACTACCGCGATTGCCTGGACGCGCTCCAGAAGTACTCGCCCGGTGTCTTCCTCCTCGTTCTCAAGATGGATCCCGTCACCGGGGACAGGATGGCGTTGCTGGAGCGCCGGACGCGGGAGCTGCAAGCGGAGAGCAGCACGGTGCTCAGGACGAGCATTCACGATGAGACGTTGTACAAGGTACGCCTACCGCCAGTGTTATCTCGCGTTCGTTCTCTTCTCTCCTCTCCCTTGATCCCCTTCCACTTCGCGTGTCTGGACTGACAAGCACAAGCATGGTCGAGAATCGTCCGCACCATTATCCCGAATGCGGCCGTCTTATCAAAACATCTGACGACGTTCGTGCAAGCCTGCAGCGCCATGGAGGCCATCCTGTTCGGGCGCACGACTTTCCTCGTCATCGCTACCTCATCCCCTCCGGACGGTCCCGATCAAGCGAATGACCAGAGCTCGACTCGGTACGAGCGCACGAGCGAGCTGATCAAAACCTTGAGATTTTCGCGCGCACGCATCCGCGAGGAGTCTCACGCGCTCGAGATGGAGCTGCCTGGGTCTACCGCGGTGCTGGACGATGACGCAGAGCCGTACACCCTGCTCATCGTGTATGGTCCCACAGTCAGTACGGCATGCCTCGTGCAGACGCGACTGCTGTGATATTACGATGATGTGGGTATTTGCGGAGGTGGTGGTATTAAGAACAACATCCATCTTGCGCGGCCGAAGTTCGAGGGGCTCCAGACTAGTCTCATTTTGCACAGATCTATGCTCTCTTACCCCTTCTTTTCTCAGGCTGTCTTTTTTGTAGCGTGTTGACCTTTCTTGATTAATCGCGGGAACATGCATTATATGAACGTGGTGATACGTTAGAAGTCAGGTACTGGATGGGCGACGTATTCACCCCCCGGTCAGCACTTCGCGAAGTTCTATAACTATTCATCTATGAAAAACCCTCAAGAATATCACGACGTCCTTATCTCTTGGCCCTTTGCGTCATCTGACCGGACTCGACAGAGCACCAGATATAGACGCGCAAGAGCTGTAATGCTCTCCGCCTTCTCTACGCCCTTGGTTCAACCTTGTGGCCGATGAAACCCCTGAAAAGATTCCGGTGGGTCATCTATAGAGCCATTCTTCAATTAATTGCTCTGCCCGCTCCCCCGGGTGGGGGACAATTCTATATACATCCGACGAGAACTTGCGAAGTCTTTATTCACCACGCTGGATGTGATGGCAAGCGGTAGTGGTACAGACGCCATCCAGAGTCGTAAGAAGAGACAAGGCATGGGATGGGAAGGGGGACCAAAACCAGCGATTTCACTGCGTCGCTGAGTTCCCGCATATCGCTGCCACATATTCCGTCGTACTATTTCTCAGTGGTCAAGGAGAATTGTGGTCCAAGCACGCAGTAGATTCTATCGAGCGCTTGACGCGAGAGGAAGTTGGCAAGGTGTGTGGGTTGGAATAATGTATAATGGGGATAATCAGTGGACGTTGTGGCGATTCCGTGATGAGCATATCCGAGAGCGGAAGGAGTGGTAAGAGCCTAATACTACCGCAGTATCGTGGCCATTAGTGCTGAGAAAAGGGGAGAGCGTTAGGCGGCGAGTAACAGGCAGTATACTGGAAATGCCCACTATTTTCAAGAGGGCCCATTGCGCAACTGACCTCTATACAGACGTTTTCGGGCAAAAGGAGGGAACGATGTGGTGCAGCGGAGCGAGAGACACGATGCAAGAGCAAAGTGGTGAGACGCAGTGTCGAACGCTGCCCGGAAGACGGACAGTAAGGCGATGGGGATGCAAGTGCTGGGCACGAAGGCGAGGTCAAAAAAAGGGTCAGATATTAGAGGGATCCGGACGAGCAACACGCGTCGCAGAGACGTTCGAGAAAACTCAGATAATATTATCAAACCACAAGCAAAGAACATTGAGTTCGACATTCTGGTCCTTTCGGTTTAAGTTTTGGGGGATTGCTTCATTGTCAGTACATCGAAAAGTGAACCTCGCTTGAGAAATATATATTGTTACACATACTTTTCATCCAGGAGTACTATAGCTCCCCGATCTTGGATTGGGCTTCGAGGAAAGAATATTGAGTTCAGTAAGAGGATCCGCCCACCACTGACTTGGATCTCGATGATGAAACCGGATCTGAACTTGACTAGAAAGGATTTCGCCCTACCGCGCTGATGTGGGCAGCTGTGTGCGAGTGATACTGCTGATACATACAGTATGCCACGTCACACGGGCACAGGCATTTGAACCTGACGATATCAATTTCGACGCCGTCTCCTCTCCAAGCCGCACAGAACTAGAGTTGACCTGGTCGTGCAATTTTCCCAGCGACGTAGACGACCACCCAACCATAGCATCCGTTTCGAAGACGTTCCAACCAAGGCCTATCACTTCACTCAGCGCACCGTTCTGAACCCGTTCACCATGCCATATCCATCGAGCCTTCATCAAGCTTCATCACCAAGTCACATGAGGAATCATGCATTGCGGCGTCTGTCACAGTCCTCGAGGCATTCTTCATCCATCGACGCCATCCCCTTAGCCCACCCTCGGTCACAACTTGCGTTCCTCACTGCCTCTAACTCTTTCGATGTCCGAGTCCGCGAGCTCCCAAACACCCGGTTCTTCCACCAATAACTTTACTGCCATTTTAAATACCGCCTCCACCGAGTACCACAGGGTGACCGGAAAGCGTCTAGACACCCACCCGTTTGCAGCCCTGCTTGATACTTGCAATACCCCAGACGCCGTCTTGAACATATTTCGAACCCAAGCACAGGATTTCAGCAAATTTCGCAAGGGCGACGAGAGATTGATGGCCTGGTTGGATCCGATAATCCATATCCTTTTCGTCTTTTCAGGAACACTCGGAGAAGGTATCGGGCTGGTAAGCCCCTCAGTTCATCGTTTATGTCTATTCTCCAACACCTTATTCTCAGCCATTCTCACCCGCCAAACCGATCTTCACCGGTATCGGCGTTCTTCTCGGGGTGAGTCTCCTTGCGAATCTATTGTTGCGTATTCATTTGACGCTCAGTCCTCAGGCCGTGAAGGATGTTGCAGCGAGTCACAACACATTGATCAACCTCTTGGAGCGCATTCATTTCTTCCTCCAACGTCTGAACAGCTACACTGGGATCCCTCTTACAAGCGGATTGGTGGAGTTACTTGGGATGATTATGGCGCAGATACTTTCTGTCCTTGCACTTTCGACAAAGGCAATGACAGAAAGGCGGATCAGTGAGTTGATCGATTCGTTGTGTTCTTTTTTGGCTGACTACGATCCAGAAACGTTTTTGAAGACACTAGTGGGAAGGAGGGAGGTTGAAGATGCGCTGCTACGACTGGACTCGCTTACAAAAGAAGAGTCTCTGATGGCGGTTGCTAGAAACTTGGAAGGTATGCATTGTTTTCTGTCTCCATGTCTTTACTGACCTTTTCTCACTATTGCACCCAACCACAGAAACGCATGCGATAAAACGTTTGTTGTTCCCTGATACCCATCTCGCTGAACGTCGGGGTTGATTATACCATCACAGGGAACCAGTTGCGAGACAAATTTCAGGCATGGCTCTCTCCCCCCGATCCATCCATCAACCATAACACTGCATGCAAAATCCGCCACGATGAAACAGCAGACTGGTTTACCCAGGGCAGCACATTCCAGGAATGGAAGGAGAATGGGTCTTTGTTGTGGATCCGTGGAAATCGTATGTTTCTCCCACCCTCATAACCTTTATGCGTATTAATTTTTTCCCGAATTTGCAGCGGGTTCCGGAAAAAGTATTATTTGGTACGTGTCGCACGTCTCTCAATGTGATTGGGCGTTTATATTATTGATAAGCTCCGCCATTATTGAGGACATCAAGTCTATGCAACAAGCTGGGGTGGCGTTGATAGCTTATTACTACTTCGACTTTAAGGACGCTTCGAAACGTGACGTACGCGGCGTGATGACATCCCTCCTCTTTCAATTGGGTGACCGCTCTGGTCGCTGTTGGGATGTCCTTCATCAATTGTACACCCAGTGCCGTGATGGCTCGGAACAACCAAGTGACGCTAGCCTCGTAGGATGTCTTAGATCGATGCTCGCACCGCCAGGACAAGTCCCGATTTTTGTTATTTTGGATGCCCTGGACGAATGTCCGAGTAACATTGGCACACCGTCGGCGCGCGAAATGGTCCTGGATTTTGTGGAAAATCTTGTTGCATCGAATTCTTCCAATCTATTCTTCTGCATGACGAGTCGCCCTGAGCAAGACATCCAAACTGTCCTGAACCCCTTGACATCTGCACGGCGCCGGGTTTCCCTTCATGAGGAACATGGTCAGAAGGAGGATATCTATCGATATGTCCGCTCATTCGTTCGCGGTGACAGAACGATGCGACGATGGAGAGAAGAGGATAAAGAACTAGTCATAAGCACACTCTCAGAAAGAGCTGATGGCATGTGGGGGACCTTTTTCCCAATAACTTGTTATCGAGGCTGATAATCCCGGACAGGTTTCGTTGGGTGTATTGCCAACTGGACACCCTACGTCGATGCATGCCTTCTAGTCTTCGCAAGGCTCTAAATGAGCTGCCAACCACGCTGGACGACACTTATGAACGGGCGTTGGAAGGGATCCCTAAAGAGAAGCGGCAACATGCTCATCGGCTCTTCCAATGTTTAGTCGCGTCTATTCGACCCCTTAGTGTTGAAGAACTAGCGGAGATGTTTGCAATCGACTTTGACCCAAGATCAGAGCCCAATCTATTGGAAGGTTGGCGTCCGGACAACCCTGAAGAGGCGGTTCTTTCCGCATGTTCGAGCTTAATCACAACCATCGAGGGCAATGACTCAAAGATTGTGCAATTCTCTCACTTTTCAGTGAAAGAATTCTTGGTATCGGATCGGCTTCAGGCGTCGGAGGTCGGAAACATCCGTCAATACCACATTCCTCTAGATGCCGCCCACACTGTTCTCGCGCGGGCATGCCTCACAGTACTGCTGCAGTTGGACGAAACCGTAGATAAGATGCGCCTGGCGAGGTTTCCTCTGGTGTTCTATGCGGCCGAGCACTGGGTTACTCATGTCAAGTTTGAAAATGTGGCCTCACGGTTTGAAGACATAATGGAACGTTTATTCAACCCAAAGTTGCCATATCTTGCAGCGTGGGCTTGGGTTCACGATGTAGATCGGCCCTGGGCTCGAAAAGCCATCGACGATCTCCCAGAGCACCCACCGCCGCCCAAAGCAACTGCGTTGTATCATGCAGCGTCATGTGGGTTCAGCGTGGTGGCGAACTACCTGATTGTTACGCACGCAGAGGATCTGAACGCCAATTGTGGTTATCATGGAACTCCGTTGCATGCGGCATTGTACGAGGGACACCTTGAAGTCGTCGATTTACTACTTAACCATGGGGCCGACATCGATCAGAGGGACAACGGGAATCAAACTCCGTTGGTAGCCGCATACGACTGCAAAAATGTCGAGGCCATGCGACTGTTGCTAAAGCATGGTGCCGCTGCCGACGTGCGGTACGATTCCTTTGGGCTAATATCGCATGATGCATCGTATCGCGGACATGTTGCAGTTATGGAGCTGCTACTGCAGCACAACGCCGATGTCAATGCCGGAGATGAGGACAACTGGACGCCATTGTTCTGGGCATCATCAGTAGGGGGACGTGTGAATGTTGTCCAGTTGCTCCTGGAACGTGGGGCCGATATCAACGCACAATCCACAGATGGGGCTACTTCCCTGAGTCAAGCGTCGCTACGCGGACATCTGGACGTCGTGCGCGTGCTGCTTGAGCACGGAGCCGACGTGCACATCCGACGAGTCGATGATCAGAAGACCCCATTCCAGGTGGCTACATCCGAAGGACACACCGAAATTGCAAAACTGCTGTTAGAGCATGGTGCGGAAGAGGGTAGGACGGTATGACATGTGTAACGGTACAAATACTGCACTTAGGCTCTATGGACTCTTCCAAATGTCCGATTTGTTATTTAATCATGTTTACAGACTTTGTACTGCCCTCTATATACAATGAGAATGGTTGTGTGTTCATGGATGTGATTCCCAACTCGCAGAATTATGATATTTATGCACAACGAAACAGGGAAGCGCACTGCAATGCCGACATTACTCTCATCATATGACTACACTATGACTACCCACACGTTACTAGAATGCTATAAAAATTCTGTGGAGATTGTGGCCCATAAGCTCAGCCAAAGAAATTCCGTTGGTGGACAGCTTACTATGGTAAAGTGACCCGAGATCTTTTCAAGCCGAGCGCAATGAAGGGGACTTACGTGAGGAAACTTTATCGAGGTCTGTGGAACCAAAATCGTTGTTTGGGTCAAGCAGAGGTTGTGGACGGTGGTATATTTCCCGATAAAAGTGTTTGACAGTAATAGTACAGTTCAGATTGACTCAGAAGGAAAAACATTTCGCCGGCTCTTCCAAGCGGAACCGAGGAACGGGAGAAGGGATGAGGAGGTCTTCACAGACAGAAGGTCACTCTGTACTATCACAATGCACTGCGAGCTAATGCTCTTCATTATCTTCATTACCCAGGCCTCCTTACCGGGCTGCTCAAAGCCAGGGTTTCGCATGGGGAGGAGCGCGATCCCTCGCGTGTCCGTTTCACATGAAGGGGAGTACAGTCGCACACTACCCGAAGGGACTGTCCTATGATGTCTAACCCGGTAGTCGTGCTGGGTGTCCAGAGTTTGTGAGGGCCGAGCGATTGTGCCTAGCAAAGCGCACTGCCTAGAAAAAACATGTTGCTCGTAGCGGACAGATCTCAGTCGAAATGCAGAGTCGGACGAATTACTTAGTTCTGCCCCAGTGTAGGTGAGAAAGACCCAAGCAGCGCGAAACATCTACCCGGATCCGTGGCGGGCCGGTGCGGAGGTGCGCGAGGCTGGCAACAACGTTTGCGGCTTGATCAACGCCATCCTCAAAAATGAAGAAGAAAGTGCGCCTCATTCGCTCATCGCCTTCGCAGAATCTCTCGCTCACTCCTTCAGGTCCTTCTCATGGGTGCATCGGGCAGCGGGAAGACCTCCATGCGCTCCCTCATCTTGTGCGTCCCGCTCCCTCGCTGGACCCCGGTCACGAGAGCCGCGCTGTTGAGCGTATAAACTGCCCACTTTTCTAGCTCGAACAACCCCGCATCGCTCACTTCGCGCCTCGGCGCGACAATCGACGTCGAGCAGAACCACGTCCGCTTCCTCGGAGATCTCATCCTCAACCTCTGGGACTGCGGCGGCCAAGACGCGTTCATGGACTCGTACCTCTCCACCCAGCGCTCGACGATCTTCCAGCACGTCGGCGTGCTGATTTACGTCTTCGAGGTCGGCACGCATGACGCGAACAAGGACGCGGCGTACTACCGCGATTGCCTGGACGCGCTGCAGAGGTACTCGCCCGAGGCGGGTGTCTTCCTCCTCGTGCACAAGATGGACCTCGTCACGGGGGACAGGACGGCGTTGTTGGAGCGCCGGACGCGGGAGCTGCAAGCGGAGAGCGGCGCGGTGGCCATCACGGTGTTTGGGACGAGCATTCACGACGAGACGTTGTACAAGGTACGCATATCATCTCGCGCTCGTTCTTTTCTCTCCCTTCCCCCCTCCCATTTCACACCGCGTGTCCGGACTGACGAACACAGGCGTGGTCGAGGATCGTCCACACGATCATCCCGAACGCGGCGGTCCTATCAAAACATCTGACGACGTTCGCGCAAGCCTGCAGCGCCACGGAGGCCATCCTGTTCGAGCGCACGACCTTCCTCGTCATCGCCACCTCCTCCCCTCCGGACGGCCCCGAGCAAGCGAACGACCTCAGCTCGACTCGGTACGAGCGCACGAGCGAGCTGATCAAAGCGTTGAAGCATTCGTGCGCGCGCATGCGCGAGGAGTTTCACGCGCTCGAGATGGAGCTGCCTGAGTTTACCGCGGTGCTGGACGGAATGACGCGGAACACGTACATCTTGCTTATCGTGCACGACCCCACAATCGGTACGATGTGCCCCGTACAAACCCGACTGCCGTGCGATGACGCTGAACGCATGTTTTGCAGAGACAGCGGCGTTACGGATAAACATCCGTCTTGCCCGGCCGAAGTTCGAGGAACTCCAAGCTGATTCCGTACTTGCATAGCTCCTTACGCCCTCTATGCACCCTCCCCTTCTTCTATCATTATATCTCCTTTGTGAATATGTTGACCTTTCTCCTCTTTATTGATCCCTCAGGCCTATTGCATAATATGACTCACCGAGATGCTTTCAGTTGTCGGAGATGTCTGGATAAATGACGCGACCGTCCTCCGGTCAGGGCTTGCCGCCGAGTCCCATATCGGACGATTTCTGCCTTTTGGTGCGGTTTTTGCTATACTTGTTCCGTGCCTCGCATTCGGGGTTTGGTACACGCCATCCGGTTTCCAACTTGAGTGTGATGGATGACGG
>Ga0307510_10003936_pt1 | contig 17410 bp, 17 predicted proteins | sample 12_EM_MG_FD_207224 | JGI IMG/M metagenome (GOLD analysis project Ga0307510, IMG submission 207224) | Populus trichocarpa ectomycorrhiza microbial communities from riparian zone in the Pacific Northwest, United States - 12_EM | ecosystem: Host-associated > Plants > Roots > Unclassified | place...
ACCTCCGGTGTGCTGTCACGTGCATGAAAAAGATTTCACGCTTTTTTTGCTTAAGTAACATTAAATCGTCCAAAAAAGGGGTGGCAGGGAACCCCAAATCGGGGACCCTCCTGTGTTAAATTTTTGATTGATCTGTCCTTTCGCTTCGCTTCTTCAATATGACCCAGGCGAGTCAGCACAATCTTTCGTAAGACGGTTCACACACTCATTCGGTCGGATCGATCCCGCTTTACTTGCTTTGCATGGGGGACGTTTGACCATGGTCCTCATCTATTTGATTACGGCCAGATGAGGGACGTCCTTAACCGCTGGTGAGGTCCAGGATGTATGGATTTTCTTGCTACTCTGCGGCAACGTGAACAAGTTGAATAAAATGGGATCTCTGTACCTAAGTACTGAAAATCGACCCCTTCCTTTCCACTATACCCGAACTATGCGCACGGTCACCGTACGAGATCGCGCGTGAACCTTGCCGCATGGGAGACCACCCTCGCCACGATCTAGCCAGATCAATTGACCGATTGTTACCTGGCACTCCCTTTACACAAGAATCTGTCGACGCGACGTGTTCTTTGGCCCCCGAAGTAGTCGTGGGGAGTGGGAGCAGGGTTCTACGAGAGAGCGGGAACACTGGGGACGCATAGAGACTGATGCGGTATGAGTGAGAGACGTAATTATCAACATGTAAAGACCCGGGCTGGAGGTTGGCATCGGCATTAAGTCACTTGCGATTGCAATGGACTTCTGTGACCTTTCACCGGCATCTTCCATTGTGTGCGCCAGCTTCCACAACAAGCCCCTGTACTCAACGCTCAGATATGATTTTTCCTTCAGAGAAGAGAAAATGGTGCTTCCTTCCGTGAATTTGACGACTACCACATGCACGCGGCCCGCACCTACGCGAAATACAGTACGTCGACTGCTTTACTCACGCTCCAATCCACGTCACGCGCGGAACGGACTCGGATGGATTAGCCAAGTCGGAATGCCTGTCAATGACCAACACAACAACATCGAATCATCCTCTTTTTCATAACTAGGGGTTTCAAGCCTAAGCCTCGATTTTCAATTGCATCACGCAAGACGACTCAAGGTCACCTGGCTCACCTCTCAGTACATGGACCCCTCCTCTTCCTCATCCCCCTCCACTCCAGCTTCCCGCCTTGTTCCCTTTCCGCATTTTATCTCGCTCTCGGACAACTCCGCTTCGCTGCCGCCGCGGCACGGTCGCCGTACGCCTTTTATATTTACTTTGATTCTCCTTTACCTCGACTGGCTCGCCCTCTCAAGTTCATCGATGGCTTTTCCACGACTTGCATATATGCCCACGCCCTCGCGCCCCTCTCTCCCTCAACTCTCTGCTTCCGGTCATTCACCCCCTATTCGTCCGTGGTGAACCCGACAAGGGGCTCGTAGGTATTATCTCATGTTGAAACTCAGTCTCAGAACTGCGAATACGCCGTCTCCACCTGGGTGTGTTCTCGAAGTCTTCCGCGTGAATGCCTTTCGCTCCTCTCTTCTCGTCGCTCGCTCCCTAATTTGGCTCTGCACTATGGAATTACTGCCCGAGTCATCCTCGCCGAGTTACTGTCTGTTGCCCTCCTTTCCCTCTTCTTTCTTTTCCGCGCTACTCTTACTGTCTGTCAATAACTGATAACTGCTTCCATTCTCTCCCAGCCCCACTATCGACGGCACACCCTCTCCAGCGAAGCTGATGCATGTCACGTGGGTCTATTGATTGGCTCCTCACCTTTGGTATTCATAGATTTGGGTATGGTTTACAGAGGGGCCGTCCTAGCTAGTTACTTATGTGATCGCTGAACCATGGCGGCCAATTGCACTAGTAGTGGTTCGTCAGTCAGAAACTTTTCGGAGGGTGTCGTAGTTGCGGTGCTCGCAGGCGCGCACTGCTACGACCAGGCCCGTGGTAACACAAAGATTTGGCCCTCTTGTGACGAGGTGAGGATCAACTCCCTTTCTACAAAACGGTAGACATGTACATGCGCTTCTTCAAGAGTTAGTTATGAGGTAACCAGACCAAATACTTAACTCGAACGTTCCTTGTGACATTATGCACTGAATACTGCATCAAATACACGACAAGAGGTAATTAAGAAAGTATTAGGCCAGCTCAGCAGTAATCATCGGCATTCCGTCGGTTTTCCTACAGCCCTGTATGAGCACCCTGCCTCTGGAAAGCCCAATGATCAGGCGCTCACGTATGGGGGGATGCCTAAAGAAGCACGTTCCGTTCTCATTGCATCAATTACTCGTTCTCCCGGGAGTGACGGAAACCCGATGCAAATCGACGGCTATGACACTGCGCCTCACAAGATCGTCAAAGGCGGGTGACTAATGGGCTAGGTTACCCAAGCCGCGCGACATCATCATCGATTAATTGTATGTCCAAGGCAGCGGAGCGGAGATTAGAGGCTCCATGAAGTGGCGAGGGACGTTTACAGAGCGAAGAAAGGCTGTATTCTGATGCAAACGTACTTGTAAAGTGGAACTGTAACAGCTACAATATGTCCTTGGTGCCATGTACCGACAACAATTTCATGATCTCATCATGTCCTCCATCCGAAGCAACCTGGTATGCGGTCCTGCCAGATCCGTCCACTGCCTCTACATCCGCGCCGTACTTGAGCAGCAGTCGTACGACCTCGACCGTCTCCCGGGACGATGCAAGATGTAAAGGAGTCGAGCCGTCATCGTCCTGAGCGTTTAGATCTGCGCCGTTCTCAAGCAACAACCGAAAAGCCTCGAGGCGGTCAACTTGAAGTTCCCACCATGGCAACGTAAATTGTAGTGGAGTCTCATTGGCACTAGACCGGGCATTGATATCCACCTTGCAATCGAGTAGTACTTGAGTTATCTCACTATCTCCATAATAGACTACGGAATGGAGCGGAGATAGCCCCCACCGACCCCGGGGATCCACGGAGGAACCATTTCGATGGAGCATCTGTGCCAATTCCAGATGTCTTCGTGCCAATGCTGCCACAGCTGGTGTCAAATAGTAACCGCCAGTAGCATTCACAAGGTGTGGATACTTGATGATGAGGGTTTCTACGAGGCCTTTAAATCCGCATAGTGCGGCATAATACAGGGGACCTGCTTTGCATTTTCTCCTGTCGGTAAATTCGTAAAGGGGCGAGGTGTAGAGATCCATGTCTACGTCATACAGCCGGAGCCAAGCCGCAAAGTATGGTTTGTCCGGGTCAAAAAGATATTCCATGGCATTTCGTACACGCGACGACACATTCTGGAACTGCGCATGGGCGACCCAGTGTTCAGCAGCATATTTGGCCAGAGAGGAGCTGTTCCCGACGCCATCCTCCTCGGCGCTATCCTCCAACCGCAGCAATACGCCCAGGCACGCTTGGGCCATGACCGTATGCGAAGGCTCGAGGTCGATATAATAACGTGAGACATCTCGACTTGGAGTGGTGAGGCGGGGTGAGGTCAAGAATTCTTTGACCGAGAAGTGCGAAAACTGCACAACCCGTGAATCGTCGCCGCCGCTGTAGCGGCCACTGCCTCGATAGATATCGATGTGATCGTCATTTTCGACGATGGAAATTAAACTTGAACATGACAACAGAAGTGCTTGTTCATGGTCCTCCCACCGCCAACTGGAGTTCAACTTCGGAGTCCCGTCTTCGTCATCGAAGTCGACCGCGAGGACTTCCGCAAGCTCCACCACCCGAAGCGGCCGGATAGCAACAACAAGGCATTGCAAAAGACGACGAGCGAAATCACTGTTCGGCTTCTTGATCTCTCTCAGTATGCGCTCGTACGTCTCGTCCAAAGATTCTGGGAGTTCCTTCAGGGTACGACGGATACTCGGTGGAAGACAGTGACGCAAGGTATCCAACTGGCAATAGACCCACCGAAACCTGTTTGACAATTTGAACGAGTATCACAAAGTAACGGCAATTCACTTACATTCCATTCGCTCTTTTGGAGAGTGTCTCAACTACTAGCTCCTTGTCCTCCGGCCGCCACCTCCTCATGATTGGTTCAGAATCAGAGTAGACGACAGATCTTATATATTCGGCAATATCTTCCTTTTGTCCAGTTTGGTCATGAAGGGACACCTTGAGAGAAGTGAGGGGATCAAGGACGTTTCGTATGTTGATCTCCGGCCTGCTGGTGACACAAATATGAAGATGTGAGAGGCGAAGCTCGACGAGCTCATGGATGAGCCGAAGAACCTGCTCGCAAGGTGTTGGAATCCCGGAGCTGTTGGGACACTCGTCAACTGCATCCATGATCAGGTAGATTGGGCGTTGGCCTGGGAGTGTAAGGATATCCTTCAGACATTCTGCCAAAACGCTGTCACTAGGCTGTTTATTCCCTCTTTCGTGGTCCAAATAAAGACGTGATAGGACGTTGAAATGAGGATCCGAGCTAGCAGAAAGTTGGGAGAGGAGGGAAGGAACCAGGTTGTGCAGGCTTTGCTTGTCGGCATCTCGAAAGTCGAAATAAAAATATGCGATCGATGCCTGTCCGGCCTTGCACATGGCTTCAATATCTTGAATGATCGTGGAACTGAGAGAAGAATTTAGCATTTTTATAAAGAATTTGTCAAAGATCGACAGACCAGAGAATGCTCTTGCCAGAGCCGGCTACAAATACAATGCATAGTCAAAGAGGGTCAGGCAGGAAGCAGCCAGTGTCTTGGGACACACGTTTTCCGTGAATCCAAATTAGGGAGTCCGTTGATTTCCACCCGGTAAACATCCCACCTCGGAAGAACCAGTTCGCCGTTCTCTTCTGATGGGTGCCACACGCAATGTTGTGGTTCGTGGACGGGTCTGGTGGAGAGAGCCATTTGTGAAGGCTATCCCACAATTGGTTTCCTGTAAGGACGCATGAGGCTCCGCGGCCAGAATTGACGATAATATGATATGACAAACGTTTGACTTGGTCTACGTTGTCGGCTACTTCCCTCACTCTGTCATCAATAGTGTGCGCAACCTTCAGAACTTGTGCAGTGGCCATCCGAGCCTCTTCTTGTGTCAACTTGTCCAGCCTCTTCAACGCATCTTCAATGTCGGTCCTCCCGATAAGCTTCTTCATATATTTTCCTGGAGATCATTCAGTCAACTTGAACGGTGACGTACTATGTACAAATACTCACTCGTTCGGCCTTGCTTTATCTCCTTTGTCGCGATCGCCAGAATAGAAAGCATCTCAACTAAAATCTTTCCAATCATATCCATCATTTCCGGAGTCGGGGGTACCTCGGTGTAGCTTTCAAGGCGTCGAAAAAAATTCTCTATGCGTTCGAAGATGTCAGCGAGAGTCTCTTGGCTCGCCCGAACATCCTTAGCTGCCTGGAGATTCCTGATATCAAATCGGCTTGTGCGAATGTATTTAAAAGGATACGCACGGATAAGAGGATACCAACTCCAGCAAATATCACTTTTGCAGGCGAGAACACCTGTAAAATGAATGTCAGACTGCGTGTCTCAGTCGGGTTCCTGTGAGACATACTAGGCTAACACCCTCCCCTAGTGTCTCAGAGAATGCATGCAGGACATGCACGGTTGGATCTAGCCACTTCGTCAACCCCTCGTTGCTACTGCGAGATCGATTGAGCTCCTGGACTTGCTGCTGAAGCACGGCAAGAATGGCGGTGGGAGAACTACAGGACTGGAGCTCGGCGGCGAGTGGATGTGCGAGAAGATCTTTCTTTGTTTGTTTCTCGTACGCTTTCAAGGCATTATTGAATATTAGTTGGAAGTTAGAGGATGAGGAGGGCGTAGGGTGGGTGTGAGACATGAGACCTGGAGTGGGGGATCCGTTCGTGGTGAGAAGACGACAGAGAGTTCGTGGACGATAGGGCGGAGGGTTAATCTGGCGTGGCGCAAAGGGACCCCATTTATGTACAGATATTCCCAGGATGATCTAGGGTCATGGACAAAATGCTGCTCATAGGCGCGCAATCCCTGGAAACTGTCGAAATTGACGGACGCGCCGAAGGCATACCCTCAGGGACTACGTGTGATCAACACCGAGTGTGGTGTCTCATAATTTGACGTGGGGCACCAGTCAGCCCGCTGATTACATTGTTTTGAATACAGCAAGTGTGGCTATGGTAAGGTGAGGCGACGGTCGACTTGAAGCTGATGATCGATGACCCGCCGCCGTCGGACCGCTGGCGCGTGTCGCGTGTCGCGTCCTGGTTTGCAAAACACTTACAAATAATGTCAACCAAACACTCACAAAATAGCGAATGTGCGGCCTGTAAGAGGCCAGTGGAAGGGGTCTTGTTTGTTTTCGATCGACCGGCCTCCCCGACATCCGGGTTGACCTGGTCCTACGTTGCGTGTGTATGCCTATGGTTATCAAGTAAGTACTCTGGTTCCTGCACATCGTCATGATTTTCTGTTTCTTTTCTCGCATTGCGAGCCATTCGTACCTTAAAAGTTCCTCAAGTCACTGTCTTTGGTATCTCTATAAGGGAAAAACTGAAGAGGGTTCATAATGCGCCCGACCATAAGACAGGCGCCAACGACAGAGGCGATGTGACAGCAAGTTTTTTAATTAATGGCAGGTACTTCCTTGATCCCGATTGACCGGGGTCATCGAAACGCATTCATGACTCAGCAGCCCGCTCCGGTATCTCGACAGATCAAGATCGACCGAGCTTTGATCAAGACTCAAGACTTCGAACCGCCAAGAACTTATGATGGATTGCTGGTGGGACTCGATGGGGATGACCAACTGTTCCCGTTGAGGGCAGGGTGAGCCTGGCGCGACGCAGCGACTCGAAGGCTCGTGGGCCATGATTTTGGCTGCATGTGAAATCGACAGTGCAATACGTGGTGTCTTCAGGTACTCATGTGCCTTAATACGAGGCGCGTGGTCACACGGGACCATCTACATGCACTCTTGAGGCTCCAATCCGGAGTGGGGTATAGCAGCCGGAGGATTTTTTGAGGAACTGAAAGCCGAGGATCACGCACTCTTTAAGGTCTCTTCCTGAGACTATCACGAGAACACGTTTGGCCGCTATATTGCTCAGGTAGTAATACAACGACCACGACCCGGAGCCTCGGGGCTCGACGTGTCCGCAGGTAGCGTTGAGGCCGAACGCAGGGGAGAGCAATGAGGGGCCACGAGGAGTGGGAAGGCTGGAGCGGTGGCTGAGGACTGGGAAGAGACCGGGATATTCTTCTTTCAGAAGACGAAGATGTACCCTTTGAGCGGGTAAATGGGAACAACTCTTGCGCCAAAGGCGGTATTCATGCTCATTCCCATCGTGCGGGGAGTACGGTACCTCCGAAAACCATCCATTTGCATCAATCTTCTTGTGGGTAATGTTCCGTGTTGGCTTCCATTCTCTCACTTGCCGCGCATCTATGCTGAAAAAGTTCATCGATCTAAGACACACTGAACAATTTTCCGGACTACGCACAGCATTTCCCAATAATCAACAACTTTTCCAGCTGCACCAAGGAGGCAAGACAAATTAGACAGATGCAGGTGATGAGTAGAAAATTTGAATCGAGAGACTTTCCAACCTGAGTTAACTCGGCATGTGCTTGGGTTCTGCCACATCATCATACACAAGATGTCGTGGAATGAGGTCCATAATGACTAGAGAATTCCTGGTCTTGGTATTATCGGGAACTTGAATGCCGAGAGTTAACGTTAAACTTCAGTCATGTCCTTCACCGATGTAGTCAATGTGTAAGTTACAAGACGCTTGACAAAAATTCATCGAAAATTTCGTCAATCGTCTTGTAGTTTACATCAATCGCACTGTCGTGTGACACGACACCAAAGAGTCACTATTGTAGTGCCAACCGTCACGCAAGATCTGGGACCATCAGGAGGGATAAAAGACTCGAGCGACCATATGAGATCTTACCTGATATCTCTATGATGTACCAGAGCGAACGGGTTTATTTCCCTCGGTACGACTCCAGGAAGATCGGGCCTGTCACAGAATGCAACGAGATGGGTTCAGGTGTGCCGTGGTGTTGTGAATATGTCTCAAGTCTCACTGGCATTCGCCACGTCAAACCAAAGACAACGTTTCCCACGCCCACGACCTCTGCTACACGTGACGAGGTAAGTGACGAGCTCCCGGCCCGGGAGTAGAATCCTTGTCGTGAGTCTCACAACACCAGATGCACGGACCTGGGAACTGCGTGGCGAGCGGAGGTGCGAGAATACTTCTCTTCGCGTGTTTTCTGTACGCATTGAGCATTGGAAGTTGGAGGATGGGTCTGAGATAGGTGCGGCTTGAATTTGAGATATAAGAGTGAGTGTCTATTCGTGGTGAGGTCGATGAGAGGAAGAGTGTTCTTTTGTGACAGGGTCTGGGTAAAGAGAAGTGATTCACCAGGCGCTGGGAGGATGAATCAAGGCACAAATTTCCCAAAGTACAACCGAGATGATTGACGCGCAAAATGCATGATAACAATTGAAAGCATCGTAAACAGAATAAATATACGTTAGCTCGACAGAAACGCAGCGCGAAACTTTTAAGTGGTACCAGCCTACATCCATCGAGGTTATGCTTACATCCCTACGATGACAAAACAATGAAAAAGTGTCGTAAACACAACTATAAACCCTTTGCGCCATGTTCTGACAACAATTTCGTGAACTCGCGACATCCGTACCTCAAAGCAACCTGAAATGCGGTCTTTCCCTCCTCGTCTTCTGCCTCTACATTCGCACCATACTCGAGCAGCAAGCGTGCCACATCGGGGCTCCCCTCGCGAGATGCAGCATGTAATGGGGTTGTGCCATCCTTAGACCGTGCGTTGGGGCTTGCACCGTTCTCCAGTAATAATCAGACGATATCGAAGGTTCTGGGGTGGGTATGATACGATGCAGCGATTAATGGAGTTGTGCCAACAAACTTCCGGGAGTTGACGTCGGCCTTGCACTCAAGTAGTACCTGAACCATCTCAAAATCTCCTTGCTAAGCAGCGGACGACAGCGGAGACCGCTCTCCCATACCGGGAGGATCCAAGGATGAACCGTGGTGATGGAGTAATCGAACCAATTCGAAGTGTCTCCCTGCCAATGCTGCCACGGCCGGAGTCAAATAGGAGCCACCTCTAGCGTTCACAAGGTGTGGATACTTGACGATGAGGCGTTCCACGAGACTTTGGAATCCACAAAGCGCGACATAGTATAGGGGAGCTGCGTCAGATTTGAACGGTCCATGAAAAAGTAATGGGCAAAGGCTGGAAAAGTGAAATCTATGTCGTGTAGCCGGAGCCAAGCCGTGAAGCATGGTTCTTCTGGGTCGAAGAGACATTCCATTACGTTCTGGACCTGCGCATGGGCGACCCAGTGTGCCGCAGCATAACTCACTAGAGGAGATCTATTCCTGTCCCCATTCTCTTCAACGCGATCGTCTAGCCATAGCAATACGCTGAGGCAAGCTTGTGCCATGACTGTATGTGCAGACTCGAGAACAATATAGTAACGTGAAACATCTCGACTTGGGGCAGCAAGGCGTGGCGAGGTCAGGAATTCTTTCACCGAGAAGTGCGAAAACTGCACAACTCGTGAATCATCGTCGCCCTCGACTACGGTGATTAAACTGGAGCACGAGGACAGAAGCGCTTGCTCTTCATCCTCCAACCGCCAACATGCCTTCAGCTTCGGGATGCCTTCTTCATCATCAAAATCAACTACGAGGATCTCCGCGAGCTCCTCGATACGCAGTGGCCGAATAGCGACAACAAGACATTGCAATAGGCAGTGGGCGTGATCTCGATTTGGCTTCTTGATTTCTCGTAAGACCCCCTCATACGTCCGGAAGTTCCCCCAGGGCACACCGAACACTTGATGGAAGACAGTGCCGTCAAACCTCCAGTTGGCAGAATACCCAACGAAACCTGTGACAATTCGAACAAGTATTAGAACCATAAAGCGATTCACTCACATTCCGTCGCCTCTTTCAGAGATCATCTCAATCACGAGCTCCCTATTTTCCGTCCTCCATCTCTTCATGGTTGGTTCCGAATCTGAGTAGACGACAGACCGAACATATTCCACGATGTCCTCCTTTTGTCCACTTTGGTGATGGAGGGGGACCTGGCAAGATGTAAGGGGTTCAAGGACGTCTCGTATGTCAATCTCTAGCCAGCTGGTGACACAGATATGAAGATGTAAAAGGTGAAGCTCGACGAGCTCCTTAATAAGCTGAAGAACTCGTTCATGAGGTGATGGAATGCCAGTGGTGTTGGGCCAGAGGGTATCAGGCTGGAAGTATGCTAGTAAGATGGGGCGCATGCTTCCCGCGAATCCAAAGAAGCGGTTCGGAATTGGTTGATTTCCACCAGGAGAAGATACCCCCGCTGAAAAACTAGCTTGCCGTTCTCTTCTGATGAGTGCTACACGCAAGGTTATGATTTGTGGACGGGTCTGATGGGGAGAGCTATCTGTGAAGGCCGTCCCACAATTGGTTTCCTACAAAGCTGCATGACACTCCGCAACTCAGAAAGGGATTAGGAGAAGACGAACGATTCATTTGGTTTACATTGCTTCGTGTACTTTTCTAAACGTTGTTCAGTCAAACATGACGTAGCGATATTACTTATATATGACTTACTCACTCGCCCTGCCTCGTTGTATCTCCTTCGTCGCGATCGCCAGAATAGACAAGACCTCAACCATAATCTTTGCAATGATACCCATCATTTCCGGCGTCGGCGGCACGTCGGAGTAGCTTTCGAGGGCATCGAAATGGGGTTCGATACGCTCGAAAATGTCGACGAGTGTGTCTTGGGGTGCCTGGACATCCTTGGCTGCCTGGATACAGTAAGTGTTAAACTGGTTCGCACGAAGGTGTTATAATACGCACTGGAAGGAGGACACCGACTCCAGCAAAGATCACTTTCGCTGGTGAGAATACCTGCCGAGAAGATCTGAGAGTGCACATCGGAGTTGAGTTCTGGTCATGGGTACCAAGCTGAAGCCCTCCTCAAATGTCTCAGAGAATGTATGCAGGACATGCGCGGTTTAACCAAGGAACTTTGTCAACCCCTCATTGCTGCGTTGAGATAGATTGACGTCCTGGACTTGCTGCTGAAGCACGGTGAGAATGGCAGTGAGAGAGTCGCAGGACTGGAGCTCCGCCGCGAGTGGATGCGCAAGAAGGTCATTATTTGTGTGTTTTTCGTACGCTTTCAAGGCATTATTGAAGACTAGTTGGAAGTTGGATGATGAGGTAGAGTGAGTGTAGAACATGAGGGTTGGCGCGGGGAGTGCGTTCGTGCTGAGAAGATGGTAGTGAGTTTGCAGATGACAGGGTAGAGGGAAATCGTTTACCGGGTACAAAGGGACCATTGTACTCCGTGTATGCTCAGATGATCCCAGAAGTGGATGACAGCAGGCGCGCAAGTCACTATGGCAATTGCAAAAAAATAGTGCCGCTCTGCTCCCATTTCGGCATTCCACCAAAACTCAACATTTTCGTCATTTTTTTGACACATCTAAGTTCTTGTATCTTCATCCGTGCGGAGTTTAACGAAGAAAAACGGTGCTACAGTTCTCTTATTTCTGAAGTTGCGTTTGTCACGCACGCCCATTCTCCCTCACTGTGAAATCGCATGACGAATTGTGAACGGTGTACTTTTCTGGGATTTGGCCGGCAACGCCCAGACGATCACGAGACAAAGCGACGTGACTCTACTTTCGAACAGCACCAACCAAATGCGCGTCGCAATCTGTTCTCGATTGAATATAGTGGGGCGTCCAGCTGATAACGCGGCACCCAATAGGCCTGCATTTTTTCTTACATCCGATTAGAATACCGCGGTCATCACAGTGTCAACAACCATTGCAACGGTGTAGGCCCGGGGTGACAAGAAATTGGGAGACCAAAATCCAGCGAGGGTGGAAGTACCACGGTACGTAGAGAGGACATTTGGGTCGGGGTTACAGAGGGCACGTGTGGCGGTGACACAAATCTGGGTCGAAAGTCTGAGCCCTGAGCTTGAAACACACCTCGGTCTCTTTGAGGAATGCGATCACGGCTTTTCCACCTTCCTTCGCGCTAAGAAAGTTGAGGGTGACAGATGGCGGGCGATTGGTAGGGGGTAGAGCGCTCGCACTTGGGCGTCGTGGGGGCAAAACTAGATAGCGGGACCGGGTTGCGTATGAGCCGATGGAGCCAGGTCTATGAGGAGGCGAACGAGGGTGGAGGAGGCAGTGTGAGAGCCGCCTGATATGCCCTCGCTGACAAGGGGAGCCTTCCCGGAGCGCGGAGAGGGGGCGGCAAGATACCCCGTGACGGCTGTTGGCGTTCATTTAATTCCCCGTGGTGGGAGGGCAGGAGGTCGTGACGTTGTTGGCGTTCAAGGCGGAAACAGGGCCCGATTCTCGGGATCGAGGATTCTGGACAGACACCACCCAAGTTTGGTATTGATGTTCTGAACACCGCGTTAGCATAGAGTAGAAGTTGCGGGAAAAGGATTGGCCTACATGCGGTCGGAGAATCGGAGATGGTAACAAGGGATGCGTGCCGTTGGTTGAGGTTTAGAGGGTGGCCGAAACCCAGGGCACGGGGGTCGGTATCGAACGTGGTGGCAGTGGAGCTCGAGTTATAAATACCTAGCTGGGCTCCCGGTTCTCGAGGTATAGAAGACCACCACCGCGGCTGATTGTAAGTCATCTTCCCGCCGCCAGTTGGATGAAGAGCCCCTGGCGAAGGATGGTGAGGTGGTTGGGCTTGGCTTGAGGTGTTGTGGATCGTCGCACGTGTCCAGTTCGGCCTCGAAGGCGAACATGGTAGTCAGACGTGAGGCGCTCAGGCGCAGAGGTGTGAGATTTATAACCTATGGTGGAGCGGCGAGGACATCAATTCGTAGGGTTTTTGAGAGGTCGGGTGTAAGGGACCGGTATTGGCGGGTAGGGGTTAGCAGGAGTGTGGTCAACTGCGTTCGCGTTTGGGCCGTTCCCCAAGGGCCTTCGACGTCGGGCCATAAACTGGGGCGAAGCGGATGATGTGAATAATACGAAATTATTTGTTACCCGTATATATGTTCGATAAGGGTCTTGTCGCAGCTGGCCTGCGCAAAGACCACCAAACACCGCGCAGGGGCCGGGCTATTCGACCTCGTTGATCTAAGCCATTCAACCCATGCATAGTGGCATCGGACCTCTCTAATCAAGCAGCATCTGGCTGCGCCTGGAAATCCCTACGCGGTACTGAACTTGCAAATCATCTTAGACTTACCTTAGGCTGGAGAAGACCAGATTTGCTGCTGCAGAATCCAACGAATTCATGTGTCTCACCCGCTACATGTATTTAATCCGTTCGATCTCTCAGAGGAACTGATATATCGACGTTATTGTACAAAATGTGAAATTGAAACTACGCCATGGGTGACATTGGGTGTTTACCAGGTGGAGCACCATACAACGACGGTATCATGATCAATTACTGTAGCCACTCACCACGCTATTACGTGCTTGAAGCGGCTTCGTTGTGCTGGGAAAGCAAGGATTCCTCAACGCGGGCGAGGGCCAGAGGGCAGCTTCCTCGCCAGTCCTTGAGGTTAGACACATCGTCTTCCTAATACTCTGACTATTTGCCTCGCTGTCATCTGCAGATCCATTGTTTCAGGTATCTCGAGTCCAGCATGTTCCCATTAAAAGGGATGTCACTGTACAATCCTGTTGTATGAACCTCAGTTCGGAGTGGTCAAGACGAACTGAATATATTAACTCTCTACCTGTTGTATGAACTACGCGTGATGAGTGAAACATGGACAATAATATAGAAAGTACAACTTACCCTCAGTTTGGAGTGGTCAAGACAAACTGAGGGGAGAAGCGAAAAGAAAGTCGTAGCCTGAGATATACGCATGGTAAAGTCACATGCCGAAATGTCTAAGTGCGACGATCCTAACGTGACCTCAACGCGATAGGTCTCAACAGCCACCTGTGATTGAAAGTCTAGATGACACCACCAATTCCTATCTTCTTTAGGGCTCGTCAGTGCATTCTAGTTACACAGGCGCCTCTGATAAGCGGGCAGAAATGACGATACCGAGAGGGGCTGTCAACTTGAAGGCTAGTGAGTGGGTGAAACGACGTAGTTAAATAGTTGAAGCAGCGCGTCTAGACAATACGATATCATCCCATGAAGAGGACGAACGAGAGCCAGATCTAGAAGCGATGAGGACCCACAAAACATGTACTTGGTGTGAACTCAGCGCAAAGATTACCCCAACGTATACCTGCGCTACGGCTATCTCACCCCTTGAAGAACCAGGTATTGTCTGTAGCGAAGAGATTACAGAGAGCGACGAAAGAAGACTTGTATTCTTGCGCTGGATAAAATACTGGAAAGAGCAGTAAATGCTACTATATGGGTCGTGCACCATGGTCTAACAACAACTTCATGACCTCGTGATGTCCGTTCACCGAAGCAATCTGAATCGGGATTCTGCCCTTGTCATTCTCCGGCTCCACTTCCGCACCGTACTTGAGCAGCAGGCGCACCACCTCCAGGCTCCCGTGGGACGATGCAGCATATAGCGCAGTTCTGCCATCCTCATCCCATACGTTTGGATTTGCGCCGTTCTCAAGTAATACTCGGACGACATGTAAGGTTTGGGGATGAGCTTGCCACGACGCAGTGATCAATGGAGTGACGCCGTGACGGCTGCATGAATTGACATCCGCTTTGTAGTCGAGTAACATCTGAACCATTTCAAGATCTCCACCATTAGCGGCGGAATATAGTGGAGACTGCTCCCCAACACCCGGGGGATCCAAGGATGAACCGTTGCAATGGAGGAGACGTGCAAGTTCGAAATGTCGCCCTGTCAATGCCGCCACAGCTGCTGTTTGATAGCAACCGCCGATTGCCTTCACATTGTCTGGACACTTGGCAATGAGATATTTTACAAGTCCTTGGAATCCACACAGCGCAGCATAGTAAACGGGGGTTCCGTTGGATTTCTTCCTGCCAACGAAGTACCGAAAGGGTGGGATGTGATTGACGGTGTCCATGTCATACAATCGGAACCAAGCCACAAGGTATGGGTTTTCCGGATCAAAGAGACGTTCCATAGTGATTTGTACATGCGAGGACACGTTCTGGAACTGGGCATGGGCTACCCAGTGTCTCGCAGCATATGTAGCCAGAGGAGAGCCGTTCTCTGAGCTGTTCTCCTCAGCGCCATCGTCCAACCGCAACAATACCCCCAGGCAAGCTTGCGCCATGATCGTATGCGCAGGCTCAAGCATGATATGATAATGCGAGAGGTCTCGGCTGGGAGAAGCAAGGCGGGGCGAGGTCAAGAATTCTTTGACCGAGAAGTGCGAAAACTGCACAACCAATGAACCGTCGTTCTGAATTTCCTTGTTGTAACTGTGACTGCCCACATTGGGGTCACTGTGGACACGGCTGTCAACAGCAGCATTTTCGACGATGGAGATCAAACTGGAGCATGACGACAGAAGAGCTTGTTCATGATCCTCCCATCGCCAATTGGGGTTCAACTTTGCAGTCCCTTCCCCATCATCGAAATCCACAGCGAGGACTTCCGCAAGCTCCTCCACCCGAAGTGGCCGAATAGCGACAACAAGGCATTGCAAAAGATGGTGTGCGAGATCTCGGTTTGGCTTCTTGATTTCCTTCAGTACACGTTCGTACGTCTCGTCCAAAGATTCCGGTAGTTCCTCCAGGGTACGTCGGATACTCGGTGGAAGACAGCGACGCAAGGTTTCCAACTGGCAAAACACCCAACGGAACCTGTCTGATGGTTTGAACAAGTATCACAAGCCAACAGCAATTCACTTACATTCCGTTGGCTCTGTTCGAGAGCGTCTCGATGACGAGTTCCTTATCCCCCGTCCTCCATCTCTTCATGATCGATTCCGAATCCGAGTAGACCACAGACCTAATATAGTCGACAATGTCTTCCTTTTGTCCAGTTTGGTCATGGAGGCACACCCGACGAGAAGTAAGAGGCTCAAGGACCTCGCGTATATCGATTTCTGGTCGACTTGTAATGCAGATATGAAGATTTGGAATGTGAAGCTCGACTAACTCTTTGACGAGCTGAAGTAGTCGTTCACGAGGTGATGGGATTCCATGCGAGTCGGGACATTCATCGAGGGCATCAATGATGAGGTAGACTGGATGTTGACCAGGGAGTGCGAGCATATCCTTCAAACACTGTGTCAAGACAGCGTCACTGGGTTGGCTCTTGCCACTGTCGTGGTCGAAATAAAGATTTGATAGAATGTCGCAACGAGAAGCTGAGCGAGCAGAAAGCTGAGTAAGAAGGGAGGGCACTAGGTCGCGCAAGTTTTGCTTGTCGGCGTCTCGAAAGTCAAAATAGAAATATGCCATCGAGGCTTGTCCGGCTTTGCATAAGGCTTCAATATCTTGGATGATTGTGGAACTGGGGGAGGACATCAGTGTTTTCTTTTAGAAAGGTACTTGTGTCGAACCAAAGGATGCTCTTGCCCGAGCCAGCTATGAATACGATATTTCGTCAGAGGGTGTCAGGCGGGAAGTGTAGGACCCACGTTTCCCATGAATCCAAAGTAGTAAATCGGAGTCTGTCGACTTCCATCCGGTGAAAATACTCCCTTGAAAGAACCGGTTTGCGGTTCTCTTCTGATGAGTAGCACACGCAATGTTGTGATTGGTGGACGGGTCTGGTGGAGAGAGCCATTTATGAATGTTGTCTCGTGACTGGGTTCCTGCAGGATGTATGAGCCCCCACAGTCAGAACGGATGGGGTTAAGATACGACGAACGTTTGATTTCGTCCATGACTGCTCTCGCTTCTTTTCCGTCTAGTTGCACGACAGTCAAACATTTCTTTTTGACGACCGACCGAAGATAGATTACGTACCATCGATGACTTCCGAAACCTTGGCAGCGACACCAACTACCTGATCTGAAACACCCCTCACTCGATCGTCAACAGTGTGCGTGGCCTTCAGGACTTCCGTAGTCGCCATCCGGGCCTCTTCGTGTGTCAGCTTATCAAGCCTCTTCAGCGCATCCTCGACATCCGCCCTGCCTATCAACTTCTTCATGTATTTTTCTGACCATCGTTCAGTTGATCGTGATGTATTTTCTTATGAATAACTCACTTGTCCGGCCTTGCTTGATTTCTTTCGTCGCGATCGCCAGAATAGAAAGGATCTCAACCATGATCTTATGTCCATCATTTCCGGTGTTGGCGGCACGGCAACATAGTTTTCAAGGCGTCGGAAAAAATTCTCTATGCGTTCGAAGATGTCGATGAGAGTGTCTTGGCTTGCTCGGACATCCTTGACTGCCTGAGGGTTGTAACTGTTAATTTTGCTCGCGCGAAGGTAATAAGAGGGATACGGACTGAAAGGAGGACACCGACTCCAGCGAAGATCACTTTCGCTGGTGAGAATACCTATCA
>Ga0307510_10003937_pt1 | contig 17407 bp, 15 predicted proteins | sample 12_EM_MG_FD_207224 | JGI IMG/M metagenome (GOLD analysis project Ga0307510, IMG submission 207224) | Populus trichocarpa ectomycorrhiza microbial communities from riparian zone in the Pacific Northwest, United States - 12_EM | ecosystem: Host-associated > Plants > Roots > Unclassified | place...
GAAGCTGCAGCGGCAGCTCGATCGGCTCGTGGCCATCATCGGCCCGGCCGCGATCATTCTCATCAGCGTCGTGGTGGGCGGTCTGATCGTGTCGGTGATGACGGCGCTGCTGTCGGTGACGCAGGTTGTCGGTTGAAAAGAGGAGGGCTCACATGATCGGCTTTTCGAGGAAGGGCCTGTTCGCTCCGCCGAGGCGACGCCGGCGACGTCGCGGCGAGGAAGGTTTTACGCTGGTGGAGATGCTGGTCGTCATCACCATCATTGGCATGATCATGGCGCTGGTCGGCCCGCGCGTGCTCAATTATCTCAGCGAATCCCGCGTGAAGGCGGCCAAGATCCAGATCCAGAGTTTCAGCAGCGCGCTCGACCTGTTCTACCTCGATGCCGGCCGCTTCCCGACTGGCTCGGAAGGGCTGAATGCGCTCGCGCGTCCGGTCAGCGGTGTGATGTCCTGGAATGGGCCGTACCTGAAGGGCGGCTCTGTTCCCAACGATCCGTGGGGCAACCCCTATGTCTACAAGCAGCCTGCAGAACGCGCGCCCTACGAGATCCGCTCGCTCGGTTCGGATGGTCAGGAAGGCGGAACCGGGACGTCGACCGATCTGTCGTCCGGACAGAACTGACGCAGCCGAAGCGGGCTTCACGCTGCTCGAAATGGTGTGCGTGCTGGCGATCGTGGCCATGCTTGCGGCAATCCTGCTTCCGCGTCTGCCGACCTCGACGTCGCGACCGCGGCTCGAGGCCTATGCGGTTGAAGTCGCGGCCTTGCTCAAGGCTGACCGCAACGCCGCGCTTTCGCGCTATGGCGCTGTCAACGCCGTGGTCGACGCGCGCGCGCGGACCGTCAGGTCGGGTTCGAGCGCATGGATCGTCCAGGTCCCGCAGGACGTGGTGTTCGATGCGTTGTTGCCCCAGCGCTGCAATGGCAGGCCGGCACTCTCGACCATCAGCTTTTTTGCGAGCGGGATGTCCTGCGGCGGTACGATCCGGCTGACGCGGTTCGGCAGCGCGATCGAGGTGCGTGTGAACTGGTTGACGGGAGGCGTGGAGATTGTCGCGCAGGATGTCATCTAAACGCAGGGGCGAGCGTGGCTTCACGATGATCGAAGCCGTCGTGGCCCTTGCGCTGGTCATGATCGGGCTCGCGGCGATCGGGACGCTGGCCGCGACCAATTCACGCGGCGCGTGGAAGCTCGAGCAGCACGCGGCGCTGGCCGGTGCCGCGCGGCTGGTCGCCTCCACGATCCCGCGCGCCGGCGCCCCGATACCTGAGGATCTCGCGGGAAACGTTGCCGGTCATCGCTGGCAGATGCGGGCGACGCCGTTCCTCGGCGACGTGCCGGAGGTTCCGGCATCGCGCTTTATTCCGCAGCGTGTCGAGCTGCGCGTGCGCTCGCCAAGTGGCGCGATCCTGTCGCTCGAGACGGTACGTCTGCAGTTGAAGAGCGGTGGCGGATGATCCAGTCCGGTGCCCGAACGCGGCGCGCGCAACGTGGCTTCACATTGTTTGAAGCATTGGTTGCGCTCGCCTTGATGGGACTGATCATGGGATCGCTGGCCTCGGTGACCGCGCAGTGGCTTCCGAGCTGGAATCGCGGGCTAGTCCGGGCGCAGCGCAACGAGCAGGTGACCATCGCGCTCGATCGCCTGGTGGCCGACCTGTCGGCGGCCGACTATGTGGCGTCCGGCCGATCGATCGGTCCGCTGTTTCGCGGTGAGGCGCAAGGCGTCATGTTCATTCGCTCCGTGGTCGGCCCCAACGGGCGTCCGGGCCTCGAGATCGTTCGGATCGCCGAGATAACCGACAGCCGCGGCCCGCTGCTGGTCCGCACACGCGCACCCTTCGCGGTGCTTCCGAATGGCGACCCGTTGGTGGATTCCATCCCCTTCGCCGATCCGGTCGTGCTTCTGCGCGCGCCGTTTCGGATCGCCTTCAGCTATGCCGGCCCCGACGGCAAATGGGCGAGCAAATGGCCTCTTGGCGACCTGCCCGCGTCGGTTCGCTTCGAGGTCATGGACGTGGAACGTGGGACGGTGATGTCCACGGCGGTAAGGATCCATGTGGACACGAGCGCGCCGCGGCCCGATCCGTCCAACCAGCCTGAAACCGCTCAGGCACAGCCAGCGAATGGATCAACGCGATGAACGTCACGATTTCGACCGGCAGAAGCGCGCTTGGATCGCGCGACGGGTTCATCGTCGTCGTCGTGTTGTGGATGCTCGCGGGGCTCGCAGGCCTCGCCACGATTGCGTCTCTCTACATGGCACAGTCTGCCATGGCTCTCTCGTCGCTCGATGCCGCGACGCAGTGGGAGATGCTGAGCTCGGCGGGTATCGAACTCGCCGCCTATGAACTTTCGGCTCCCGTGACGGTTCGTCGTCCGACGCATGGCGGATTTGGCTTCAGGCTGGGGAATTCGTCCGTCCGGGTCGAGTACATGTCAGAGGCCGCCCGGATCAATCTCAACATGGCGCCGCGAGCCATGATCATGAGCTTGTTCGCCTCGCTCGGCGCGCCGGCCGAGGCGGCCGATCAATACGCCGCTCGCGTCATCGCCTGGAGGAGCGCGCCAAGGCCAGGCGCCCAGGATGACGAGCAGGAGCTCTACCGCGTCGCCGAATCGAACACGCTGCCTCGGCGAGGACCGTTCAACAGCACCGACGAGCTTTGGCTGGTGCTTGGCTTGCCCGTCGCGCTGGTCGAGCGAGCGATGCCGTTCGTCACCGTGTATAGCGGTATCGCGGAAGTCAACGTCCTCGATGCGCCTCCGGAAGTTATCGCCGCGTTGCCGGGCATGACGACGGCAAGGCTCGAGGCATTCCTGGGTCAGCGCGATGATCTCCCGCGAGACGATCCTGCGTTCGTCATCGGGGCCCTCGGCGGCAGGCAGCCGGGTGCGACGACGGCGGCAAGCGAGGCCTATCGTGTCCGGATGCGGATCTCGCTTGCCGACGGCCGACAACGGACACCGGAAGCGGTCATCCAGATTCTGGGTCCCGGAGAGAAGGAGGCGTTTCGCGTGCTCGCCTGGCAGGATGAGATCGATCCATACCGGGGAGGACGGCCGGCGCCGTCGGCGAACCGATGAGCCTTCCCACTCAGATCACAACGGCGCTCTCTCTGTGGATCGAGAGCGTTGTGCGGACAGTGAGCGCATGGCGCGAGCGTGCGCAAGGTGCGCGGCGGATTGCGGTCATTGAGGACGAAGCGGATATCTTCACGTTCCGCTTTGCATCAAAGGCGAGGGGCAAGGACGGTGACTTGCCGTCCTGCCGGATCAAGCTCGTGGAAGGCGGCTTGGATGGACCGCTGCCGCCGGAATGGGGCGTGGCCATGCGAGGTGCGAGCGTCGAGCTGACCCTGCAAGCGTCGCGGTTCGTTTTCCGTCCGCTCGAGCTGCCGGGCAAGGCGGCCGAATTCCTCGACGGGATCATTCGCTCGCAGATCGACCGGCTGACACCCTGGAATGCGGCCGATGTCGTGTTTCATTGGACATCGCCACAAGGCGTCGCCGATGATCATGTCGCCCTGACCGTGGTTGCGACGGCCCGCAGCGCCGCAACTTCGTTTGCACAGATTTTCCTGGATCTGGGGGCTGTGGGCGTCGCGATTTCGCCGGCCTCCACTTCCGAGCGGATCGTCGTTTATGACCGGCATGTCGGGGGGCTTGCCGAATCCGGCCGCCTGCGGATCGCACTGATCGCGGTGCTGGCGACCACCGGCGTGTTGGCCATGCTGTCGGCAGGCATTGGCGGGTTCATCACGGATTCCTACGATTCGGAGCTGCAGCAGACCCAGCGCCGCATCGCAGAGCGGCGTGCAATCGCAAGGGGTAACCAGAATGGATCGGGCGGTTCGCCGTTCGACTTGCTGGTGCGCCGAAAGCAGTCGATGCCGTCGGCCGTCCTCGTGATGGAGGAGCTGTCGGCGATATTGCCCGATCACACTTACACGACCGAGATGCGCATTGAGGGCGACAAGCTTCAGATCTCGGGACTGACCCAGGACGCGCCGTCACTGATCCAGATCCTGGAGCAGTCGCCGCAGTTCGTCAGCGCGGGATTTTTCGCGCCGACGACGCGGGCCGCCAATGAGCAGCGAGAGCGCTTCCATATCGAGGTGAGGATCAAGCCGCAATCCGGTTCGGGCACATGATCAACATGCATAAGTTCGAGGCCATGCTCACCCGGTACCCGCTCGGCGCGGTTGCCGCCTATATCGTGTTGGTGGGATTGTTTGCTTTCATGACGGTCCAGACCGTGTTTGAGGTGCTGCAGGGCCGCGCCGCGGCGGTTTCGGCATCCGACATCCTGCAGACTCTGGAGTCGCGAAATCCGGTACGCCCCTTGGCCGCCCGCTCGGACACCAGCGTGCCGGTGGGATCGCCTTTCCTGGAAGGTCCGACTGTGTCGGTTGCAGGAGCAACGCTGCTGCAGCGGGTGCTCGCAGCCACCAAACGGGTCAACGGCAACACGTTGTCGTCACAGGTCGATCTGCAGGGTCCGCAATCGAAATCCGGCTTCGTCTCGGCGACGTTCAACCTCGAGGTCACGGCCACGTCGCTGCAGATGCTTCTCTATGACATCGAGGCCGGCATGCCGTTCCTGTTCGTCGATGAGCTCGTGATCCAGGCGCCGACCGGCGTGGCGGACGGCGGCAAGCTGCGGGTGGTCCTCGGTGTTTCCGCGCAGCGGCAAGGCACAAAGTGAGCCGCGAGATCGGTGGCGACTGCTGCCGGCGTCAGCCGCGAAGATAACCGCCGCTCATCGGCCTTCGCGCCAGGCCTTCAGCCGACGCGGGAACTGATAGCGGTGGCGATCTGGGCTTGAACAACAGCAACAGCAACGCCATCGCGAAAGTGTCGCCGAGGCTGAGGAGTTGCGGCTGGAAAAAGGCGCCGAACGACAGGCCAGCCAGTCCGCCAAACCGGGCGCTGTCGAACCGGCGCTGCTGCGGAGTCCTGCTTGCGGGTTTGCTCGCTTCGATACCGGCTGCGACAAGGCTGCATGCGAGAAAGAAGATGATCAGCCCGCCGCCGGTGACGCCAAATTCGAGCAGGAGTTTCAGATAACCATTATGGCCCGCCTCGTCCCCCAGCGCCCGCTTGAAACCGATGCCCCACGGATTGCTGGAGATCGCAGCCATCGCAAGATTCCAGCGTTCGTCTCGCCCGGAGAAGCCCGAGGAAAGACCGCGGGTCGGTTCATCGAGTGCCAGGATTTCGACGATCTGCGGCCAGAACACGATGCCGGCAACGATGGCAATGAGCAGCGCCGGCAGTTTCCCCGGGCTCAGCGGATTGAACGTCATTTCATGCAGGACAAGGGCGGTCATGCATCCAATCAGGGCAAATCGAGAACTGACCAATGCGATCATTGCCAGGCACAGGATCCGTACGACAAGGCCAAGGACGCCCGGCCGAAACTGCGAAAAAATGAATGCCGCCAGCAAGGGCGCGGCAAACAGATTTGGCTGGATGGCTCCGACAGTGCGGTCTTTTGGCCATCCCAGAAGTGCGATTGCCAAAATGCCGAACGAGCAAAGGATCACGGACGCGACACCCATGCATCTTTCGAAATCGGCAGGGTCGAGCGTCCAGAGAACGGACAGCGTCAAGATCGTGACGAGGAGCAGAGCGGTGTAGAAGATTCCGGCAAGCGTGGCTGGCTCGCCGTCGTGGAGCTGAAGAGCGAAGGAGAGGCAGATAACAAGGAGGATGGCGAGCTGCGGATAGTTCATGCGGCCGACGGTCGGGACGAACCGGGCATGAAAGGCAATGCACATCGTCGAGAGGAATAGTGCCAATCCGATCACCTGGTAGATGATCTGGGTGGCGCTGGTCGTAAATGCAGCCGCGGCCTCGGCGAAATTGACGTTCTCGCCGATCAGCGGATAGCTCAGAAGCGCGCACCATGCCCAGAACGCGACCGATGCCGCAATTCCGGAGCTGCGGGCGGAAGAACTGTTCATGCGGACGTCTCCGGCTCTGCCGCCTTCGGAGTGGTCGCTCGCGCCGATGCTGCCGTCGCGGCGACCTGTTGGTCTGCGGCGATGAATGACGATGGCACGCGAATATGGCCGGGTGCCAGTCCGGCCTGATGGCGATCCATCATCTCGGAATAGGCTGCTTCGATTTGACGAGTGAAACGTGCCGTATCGAACAGCGGCGTCGTGAGCCGCTGGCGGGCGAGCGTTCGCTTCAGGCCGGCAAGCCTGGCAGGATCGTTACCCAGATCGATGGCCAGCCTCTCGTAGTCCGCCATCGTGGTCGCGATCAGTTCCGGCAATTGAATGGCGTGCAGCAGGCTCGCTCCGACGCGACCCGCGAATGTGTCGCCGAGGCAGGTCATCACGGGCAGGCCGCTCCATAGCGCGTCGCTCGCGGTGGTATGCGCGCCGTAGGGAAGGGTGTCGAGGAAAAGATCGGCGCAGCGATGCCGCGCCAGATGCTCGGCGTTGGGAAGGCGGCGGGCGAAAACCAGACGTTCCGGCGCCACGCCTGCGGTCGCTGCTTCTCGCCGAAGATTGTTCGCAGCCGCCGGATTGTCCTCGAACAGCCAAAGCACGCTGTTCTCCACCGCCAGCAGGATACGCATCCAGCATGAAAACACGATCGGTGTGATCTTGTAATTGTCATTGAAGCAGCAGAAGACAAACCCCGCCTCGGGGAGCCCGTGCTCGGTCCGAACCGGCGCCGTGTCCGCGATCGGCCTGTTGCGATCGTTCGGCTGGTAGCTGTCGGGAAGCCAGGCGACCTTCTCCGCGTAGCAGTCGAATTCATGCTCCGGAATGAGGGTTCGATCCGCGATGATATAATCGACGAAGCCGGCGCCCAGGGTGCCGGGAAAGCCGAGATAATTGACCTGGATCGGCGCGGGACGTTTGGCGAGGATACCGGTTCTGGCGTCCTGGGTGTATCCCTTCAGGTCGACCAGGATGTCGACCTCGAGATCCCTGATCATGTCCGCGATCTGGTCTTCGCCGAGTGGCTTGGCTTCGACGAAGCGCTCGAAGGCCGCCTCGATCCGCCGCCGCATATCGGAATGGTCGTTCGGGCCGACCGAGATGGCGGTGACCTCGAATCGGGACCTGTCGTGATGTTCGAACAGGCCGGCCGTCAACTGCGCGGTCGCGTGCTGATGGAAGTCCGCGGAGAGATAGGCGATGTGGATGCGGTCGCGATCACGGCGCGCGCCGCACCGAGCGGTGACGCTGGCCGATCGGAAGTTACTCTCGATCCAGGCCCGGGCGCATTGCATCTGCTCGGGTGGGGTGGACGGGATGGCGATGAACATGAACGGCGCGATCGTCTGCCCGTTCCGGACCGACGATCTCGCGGCTTCGCACGCCGTCGCGAAGCCGGCCCAATCGCAAAGATGTTGACGGATGCGCAAGCACGCGGCCGCCACGCCCGGTTGATCCGGACTGAGAGCAAGCGTCTTCTCCCAGGCCGTGAGCGCGTCGTCGTAACGCTTCTGCAGATAGGCGACCTGGCCGCGCGCCAGCCATGCATGGGCAAGTCTCGGGTTCAGGGCCAGCGCCCTGCCGAGTGCCGTCGAGGCGCTCTCATGCAGTCCGAGCGCAAGCAAGGCCTTGCCGCGACCGATCCATGCATCGGCGAAGCCGGAATCCTCCGTGAGGGCTCGGCCAAAGGCGGCTTCCGCGTCCTGATGATGCCCGGAGCGAAGCAGGATATTGCCGCGCCCTGACCAGGCCGCAGCCAGGTTTGGCTGGATCGCGAGCGCGCGATCGTAGGCAATCGCGGCCTCCTCCGGACGATCGCAGTCGAGCAGGGCATTGCCGCGGCCAACCCAGGCTTCCGCATAGCCGGGTCGAAGCTTCAGGGCGCTGTCCGCGGCCGCCAGCGCCTCGTCATGCCGGCCTGACTGGGCCAGCGTGAAGCAGCGGCCAAGCCATGCTTCGGCCAGGTCCGGCCGCACCTTCAGCGCGCCATCGTAGGCCGAAAGGGCTTCCTGGAAACGGCGCTCGGTGAAATGGATGGTACCCTTGTCGAGATGCGCCTCGGCAAGATGCGGATTGAGCCGCAAGGCGTGGTCGTAAAAGCTGAGGGCTGCGTCATGCTGGCCGGTCTTGGCATGGGCTGAACCCAGCATGACGTAGGCGGGGACATGCGCAGGATGATGCGCGACGAGCAACTTCAATCGCGCGATGGCCTCGGGATGGCGACCCTGCGCAAGCAGCACAGCTGCGCTCGCGTGCAGCAGGATCACGCTGGCCGGCGCGGCCTGAAGGCCTTGCTGGCACAGTTCAATCAACTCCTCGTGCTGGCCGGCGCGGTGGAGGATGGCCGCATAGTTTTCGATGAACTGGACATTCACCGCACTCGACTGAAGCGATCGCCTCATGAGCGACTTGGCACTGTCGATGTTCCCGGCTGCGGCCTCGGCGACACCGAGAAAATGCAGCGCCTGAAGATTTCCGGGATTGGCCTTGATGACACGACGGTAGAGCTTGGCGGCGCCCGCGATGTCCCCTTTGTTGTGCAAGGACAGCGCCCGATCCAGAATTTGTCCGTCGTTACGCATCGCCGTCCGTCCAACCACGCCTTTACTAGGGGCGCATTTGAACAGAACTGTGACAAATCACAGGACGATATCAATCAATGTGACTTTGATATAACGAGATCATCATGCCCTGTCATCCGTTGATGATCTTCCTGCGATAGCCCAGTTGACCGACGGCGTCAGATCAGAATTGGTGCAGGTGCAGGAACTTAGATCAACCGGACGACCGGAGGCCGGGCAGATTGCGGCTGTGCCGCCGCTCCCTGCTGCGGATGCCGGGCAAGGCCGTCGCGTTATTCCTCATTTGCCGCATATCATGAATCTTGGACTGTTGATCGCCGGCATGGCGGTCGGTCAGGGCGCGATATTCGGCGTTCAGACCTGGCTGCTGGCGGACGGGCGGTTCGAGTTGCTCTCCTGGTTCGGCACCCACTATTCCTTTGCGATCTTCGGCATCATTCTGACCGACGGTGGTACGAGCACGATCCTTGCTCGCGACATGGCCCGCTTGTCGGGCAGTCAGGATTCGTCAGACGAATTCTGGCGGTCGTTTGGCGAGATCGTCGTGTTCAGGCTGTCGGTTGTGGTGCTGCTGAGCCTCGCAGCTGTCGTCTATATCGTGACCGTGGCAACCGACGGATTTTCCCGATCCTATCTGTTGTGCATCCTGCCCGGGTTGTTGTTCTGGGCCGGCAATGCGACCGGCTTGCTTGATGGACTGAAATTGTCGGGCATCGGCGGAATGACCGGCTCGCTCGCCTACGTCGCGTCCGCAGGCGCTCTGGTTCTCGCGCCGAACGCGTCTCCCGAGATGGCCGGCCTGATCCTCGGAGGCGCTTTTTCCGGCGGCTACTTCCTGACCGTGCTGGCGCAATGGACGATCCTGAGCCGCCTTGGTTGGGCGCCCCGGATCAGGAAAGCGACGGCGGCAGGCCTGATTCCGGCGTTCAAGAACGGTGCGGCCATGTTGTTCCAGCTGGTGCCGGGCCAGATCGGCTGGCGCGTGCAGCTCACCTTGAGCGCTGTCTATCTCGGCCCCGAGACGACCGCCGTGCTGACTTACGTGAAGCAGATCGTCAATGCAGTGACGATGATCGTCATGACGGTGGTCCGCGTCGATTTTCCCGGCCTGGTCCAGAAGGTCTCGCAAACGGAAGAACCGAGCTTCCGAACGATCGCTGAAGCCCAGAAGACGACGCTCTGCTGCGCCGTCGCCTTCACGGTCGGAGCGATCCTGGTCTCCTCGCTGTCTTATATCGTGCCGCAGAGCCGCTTTGCCGCTGCGGCCCACGCCCTCTTGATGTTCTCTCCCACGATACTGACCACCGCATTCTCGGCCATGATGGCGCAGGGAATGATCGCGCTCGGCGCATACACCGCGGTGGCGAGAATAACGGCCATAGGCGCCGCAGCCGGCATTGCCGCAAGTTGCCTGCTCATCGGACCTCTCGGCCTGTACGCCATTCTGGTCGGAGAGTTGGTGTCCCATGGTCTGGGATTTGTGCTGATGCATATTGATATATCGCGATTCAGCCGCCTTGCGGGATCGAGGTTCGAACGCGCTGCGATGTGATGCATCGAGGTTCGCGGTCCGTTCCGCGCGGACATCGTGCATGTCACCCGAACGACATGCCAGCGCGTTACCAATGATCGCTATATGATAGGGGCCTAACATTCTTCACCGTGTCAAACACTTCCATCTCGGCAAATACCTGCGTGCGGCGTCCACGCCCGATTTCTGGCCGGCGCTCGCGAAGGGCGTCATGCCGGGCATCGAGCATATCGAGGCCCTCGCATGCATCGATGTTCGCAGCGTGATCGACGTGGGAGCCAACAAGGGACAGTTTTCCCTCGTGGTCAGGTCCCGATTCCCCGACGCCGAAATTCACGCGTTCGAGCCGCTGGAAACCGAGTTCGAGATCTTCAAGTCGGTTGTCTCAGGACCGGTCAAACATTACGCGGTGGCGCTTGGCGCAGAGCCGGCAACGGCGAAGTTCTACGTCGCTTCGCGGCCCGACTCGTCGTCGCTCTTCAAGCCGAGCAAGGATCATGAGCGTGTCGCCGGCGTCACGGTGTCTTCGTCACAGACTGTCCCGGTGGTACGTTTGAACGACGCCGTAGACGTCAGATCTCTGGCGGGTCCCGTTCTGATGAAGCTTGACGTTCAGGGGGGCGAACTGGACGTTCTGAAAGGGGCGGCCGACGTGCTGCCCTTCGTCGATGCGATCTACACCGAAGCCTCTTTTGTAAGCCTGTACGAGCATCAACCTCTGGCCGGCGAGATCATCGGCTTTCTGGCAGAGCACGGGTTTGCGCTGCGCGGGGTGTTCAATCCCTCGGTCGAGCCGGACGTCGGCCCGATCCAGGCGGATTTTCTGTTTGTCAGAGCAAATGCCGAGGGTGTGCCGGCAGAAGCCCATCGCCGAAAAGATGTTCCGGCCGATGCGGTGGCTGCCCGCCGGTAACGCCTACGCGCAAAATCCCTATGAAAATTCTCAGGATCGTCTCAACTCTCAATCCGGAGGCCGGTGGTCCCGTCAGCGTATTCAGCGCGGCGGTGATATCCGTTGCCGCCGCGGGAGCCGAGATCGAATGCCTGACGCTGCTCACGCCCGGCAAGGATATCAGCAAATTCCCCGACTACGAGCGAATGGTCGAGCGCGGTGTCAAGGTGCATGCCTTCCGGAACGTTTCCGAGGCAGTCCTGTTCCTCGGTCGTTCGATAACGTCATTCGACATCGTGCATGTCGACGGCTGCTGGGATCCGCTGTGCGTCCTTGCAATCTCGATCGCCAAGCTGACGGGGCGCGCCGCTGTTGTCACACCGCATGAGACTCTCACATATGAGGAGCTGCAGCGGACGAAATCGACTTTTCGGCTCGCGATCAAGCGATTGCTGAGATTGTATTATCGTGCGCTGATCGACTGCATCGTATATTCCTCCGCGCTCGAGCAGCGGGATTCACTCAGGCATCCCAACGCCGTCGTCGTTCCGCATCCCGTGTTCGATGACACCGAGGGTGCAAGACCTGTCGCGATCCGCGAGGGATTTGCGGCGGCCGGCCGGATCGAGCTGGGCTATCTTGGCCGATTTCACTTCAAGAAGAAGCTCGAGACCATCGTGTCCGCGGCCGTTCGGACTGCAGATGTCGGACTGTTGGTCGCGGGAAGCGGACCGAAGGACTACGAGGAGTCCGTCCGCGCGCTGTCGAGATCGGACGACCGCGTGAAGTGGCTGGGGTTCGTGCAAAAGAACCGGAGGGAGGAGTTTTTTCGAAGCATCGATGTTCTCGTCCTTGCTTCCGAATACGAGTGCTTTGGCATGTCCGCGGCGGAAGCGTTGATACGTGGGATACCGGTGATCGTGAGCGAGCGGGTCGGCATCGCGGACGACGTGCGCGAGATGCGGGCGGGATTCGTGGTCGAGGGAGAGGTGGAATCCCTGGCTGACGCGTTTGCCGGATGTTCGAAGCTGGCATTGGCTCAATATCGCGAAATGCAAGAGAACGCGTTGGCGGTTGCGGAACGCTATTCCTTCTCGGCGCATGCCAACGCGCAGCTCGGCGTTTACGCCGCGTTGCGGACCTAGGTCGCGCCTCCCGGCGCCACGAATGGAGCCTCATGTGCAGCAACTGCATCTCCCCCCAACGTCTCCGTTCTGCGACACTGCCGATTTCCTGGTGTTCGACAACTTTCCCGGGACGCCTTCGATATTGAACGGAAAGCCGCCGGTCGTCGGCTCCGGCACGTGGAGCGTCGCCGGAAATCCGGATCGTTCCCTGTCGGGGAATGGGTATCTCTATTTCGGACCTGGAGGCGGTCTTGATACCGCCTACGCGCAGATGGCGCTCAACGAGATTCCCGGCGAGATCGGCTGCACGTTCCAATACGACTCGGTGGCGCCGACGCCGACGTTGTCATGCTATCCTGCCCTTGGCGGTTTCTCGCAAAACAACTTTCATTTCCAGGTCGGGCCAACGCAATTCGGCTTTACGTTCTGGAAGAACGGCGTTGCCTCGAACATTCCGGCCTGGAATATCAGTAACCTCTACAGCCTTTTGCCGAACGAAACCTATACCTACCGCGTGTTGATGGATCCACCCCACGCGCAAGGCTTCCTGTTCGATTCCGCCGGCACGTTGATTGGTTACAGCAGCATCGACGAGCCCGACATGGCTGCCGTGATCGGGCCATTCATGTTCGTCCAATTGTTCAATAACAGTCTTAGATACCGCTCCGTCTGGGCCCGCAGGAAGGTCGTCAATTCCGCCTTGGCCAATGCATCGTTGATGCGCGCCGGGGCCCTTCACATCGGCGGGGGAGTGCCCTCAGGTGTGCTCTCGGCGCGTTATGATGGATCGACCGAAGATCAGGCGCCCGCGATAGCGGCGACGGCTCACGACGCCGAACTTGCCATAAAGGCCGAAACCCCCGGATACGACGCACGCCTCATCTTATCAGGATCGGTGACGCCGATCGCGATAACGGCCGCGACCGTTTCTAGCGGCGGTTCCGGCTACCAACCCAACGATCTGCTGGCGGTGAACGGCGGCACCGTGCATTCGGGAGGCGCACAAGCGCAACTGAGAGTCGGCAGCATCGGTGCCGGCGGAGCCGTGACGGCGGTATCGATCGCGGTACCGGGTCTATACGATGCGCCACCGCCTTCTGACGTATCCGTGACTCCAATCACGGGGGCAGGCGCTGGCGCAAAGTTCAGGCCGACGTTCATCGGTACGACGCCATTTTCGTCCAGCATCGAGCTTACAGCTTCGCTGGAGGTGATCTTCAAGGATATTGACGGAAATTCCTGGCTGACGAAGCCCTTGTTCAACGGGAATCCGGCTAGCAGGTATCCTCATGTCCCTGGTGGGGTGCGCATAGGCGGCGGCGCCGGGCCATTCTGGGTCTCGGGAGCCGGAACGCCCGAGGGCAACGTGGTCGCACCGGTCGGATCGCTGTTCTCCCGGACGGACGGCGGTGCCGGATCGACGCTCTACGTCAAGGAGAGCGGGGCGGGCGCCACCGGTTGGACACCGAAGTGACCATCACGCGGCTGGGCCGTCCAATTACATCCGGCGGATCTTGAGCCGCCACTTCACGGAATGGAGCACTTTGCGCGGAATCTCGCCCGCGACCGCGATGCTCTTTCGAAGTCCCGGAGACTGATACATGTCCGGAACGACCAGATCGGTCACGAACAGCTTGTACTTGTTCTCGAGCAGAAGCTTCCCGTAGAGCTCGGCGGCCTCGGAGTTTTTGACGTACAAGAGGAGGTTGTTCTTGTACCAGCCCAGCACATCGTCGTATTCGGCGACCTGGGGGCGAACGACGTCGATCGGCGTAAAGCCGTTGGCCATGAATTTCTTCGCCCAATAGCTTTGCCATTGCTCGTTGATGTGAGACGAGCCGCCCTGTTCGGGGATGGCCGCTCCGAACAGCACCCGCGGCGCAGCGGCGCAGAGATCGGCGACAAATCCGTCTGCCCGCGCCTCGGAAAGATGCTCTCCGACTTCACATGACATGGCGAGGTCAAAGGTCTCGGCAAGCCGAATGGGTTGCTCGAGCTCCATGGGCCTGAACTCCATGTCTGGGCATACCAGCATGTCGGGTTTGACCCAGTCTCCGTCGATCCCCAGTGCCCTGACGTTTCCGAGTTCTTTTGCTGCGCGCAGCCAGGCACCGGTGCCGCAGCCGAAATCGACCACGGACTTGATCTCGAGGACGTCGAATACGACGGAAAGAACCCTGACGGCCGACGCGTAAGAGGTGTCCTGCAGGTCCTGGTAGAAACCCGCGTTGTATGTCGCTGCTTCCGTCATGGGTACCTCTTTGTTGCGGCGTAGGTCTGGAGGCAGAGACACGCGCACCTCACTCCGACGTCGGCCGGTGAGGAAGACGCCGGAAAGCCCCGCTCTGCGCGAGCAGTTCTATATCCGGAAGATGTGACAGTCGTCTGCGGCATGACCCCTATCATCCGCAACGTTACTCTTTGCTCAAGCTGACGTTGCCGGTGTGACGGCGCGCGCGACCTGCGGCGATACGATTGACGAACTCCGGCCTGCGGCGACTGCCGGTCGTCACCTGCTCGATCGAACGAACAGGTATCGTGGGCTGGGGAGGGCGAGAGCCTCCGGCCGTTGGCCGTTGCGCAAAGGCGAGGAATTCGCGCTCGAGCGAGCTCACGATCGCTGCGCGATCCCATCTCTGTTCGGCACGGGCGCGCGCGACGGCGCCAAGGCGAGCCCTCAAGGCTTCGTCGCCGGCCAGCGCAACGATTGCGGATGCGAGCGCCCGCGCGTCGCCGGGAGCGACGACGAGACCGGCGCCCTCCGTTTCCGAAGCGATGCCCGTCCCGGGAGCTGCCATCGCAACGACAGGCCGTCCAGACGCCAGCATGCCCGCGAGCTTGGACGGCAGCATCAGGTCGGAGACCTGAACCTTTTGTGGCAGTAGGTGAATATCCGCGGTGCTGAGCAGTTCCGAGACGCGCTCGCTGGGTTGGAGGTCGAGGAAGTGGACGTTGCTCAGGCCCTCCGCCATCCGGGTCAGCGTCGGCTTGATCGGACCGTTTCCGCAGAGAACGAATTGCAGTGACGGATGGATGCCGACCGTTGCGGCGGCCGCTTCGATGATCAGCTCCAATCCCTGCTTGTTCGACATCGCTCCCGAATACAGAGCCACGATATCGGTCGGCTTCAGGCCCAGATCGGCGCGAAGCTTAGTCTGGTTGGAGCCGGGTACGATCACGCTCGTATCGATCCAGTTCCGGAATTTCCCCAGCCTTTCCGGCGCGATCCCTTTGCGCTGCAGACAGTCCATCATTTGCGGCGAGATCGTCGAAATGCGATCGAACATGCCCAGGATCAGCCGTTCCGCGCCGAGCATGAGCTTGTGTGCCGTGCCGGTCTTTCCGAGCATCCCGAGCTCGAGCGCGGCATCCAGTTCGAGATCCTGGACATGAAGCCAGGACACCGCCCCCGTCATCCTTGCGACGACTGCCGCGAGCGGAGCGGACAGCAACGACGGTGCAACCGCGAACACGACATCCGGGCGCCATCTCAGAGCCGTCGAGACGACCGGGATTGCAGCCGATACCAGGAATGATGCGTGGTGGAGCAGCCGTTTTGCTCCAGATGGCCGGCCCGGTACGTAGATGGGGGCCCGAATGACGGTAACGTCGTTGAGGCGCTGACGGCTGTACCATCCCGAACGATATCCCGCCGGGACTTTCCAATCGGGATAATATGGCGGCGCGGTCACCACACGCACGTCGTGACCCGCAGCGGCCAGGCTCTCGCACAATTCAGTGTTATACTTTGCAACACCGATCAGATCGGGAGCGTAATTTATCCCAATCATCAGGATCCGCATGATCGTCCTCACTTGGCCGAGCGAAGCCGTTCAGCGTCCGCGCGGCGGACCCGACTGAAACGTCATGCGGCATTTCCCAGGGCCTGGTAGGATCGACTGCGACGCCCCCAGCGCAGGCAGACTAAAAGATCGACGCTCCAGCACAGGTCTGAGCTGTTGCGCTGCAGGGTGATATCATTTGATGTGTGACAATATCATAATAATGATGCGAAATTCACAGAGCAGGTGAGCGCCCCAGCGTCAGGCGGTCGGGTTGCCACCACCGGCATCGTCAAACTGTAATGTGGCTCTGTTAAGCGTCACATCAAATATAACACGATGATGGCGGGGCTGGATTTTCAAGGGGTTGGACGAAGGTGTGTCGGGCCGCCGATCCAGTCGGGGGCTTGGCTGGTGATGCGATACGCCCGGCTTGCCGAGGCATGTGCGATCCGGCCCGACTGCGCACGCGGTTGATCCTGACGCGAAAAGGCGAGGCCGCATTGCGGTGCTCGGCGATCGTGAGCAGGCTTGTTCGAGTTCGCCGGCAAGGGAATTGCCGGATGGGTGAGGCTGCGTCGACGCCGAAGTTCTGACCTGACTTCCCTGCTTTCGATGAGTTCAGGAACGAGGCGTCGCAATGGCTTACACCTCCCCATCGTCATCCGCGGCGCTGCCGACGATTGAGCGAGAGCGATCGGCACTCGATGCGGGTCAATGGTGGAAGCCGGTCGCCGGCTTCGTTCTCCTGTTCGCGGCCGTGTGGTTGTCGCTCTATACGGCCTACATCTTGCTGCCGTTCATGCGGCCCGGCTCCGTCGTGATCGCGGATGCGAAGTTCGACACCCTGGTGAGGGGGCACATGTTCGATTCCGAGCACCGCTACCGGGTCATGGTGTTCGGTCACAGCAAGGCGCTCACCTCCGTGCGCCCGCGCGAGCTCGACGCTGCGATCGGCGCCGAATTCCGGTCCTATAATCTCGGCCTCCCCGGCGAAGAGCAGTTTCTTCCAATGCTGGAAGCTGCGCTGGAGGCCGGCAACGTCCCGACGCACGTCTTCCTGACGCTGCCCTGGGACAAGAAGCTCGATAGGCCGGGCTTTATGGACTTCCTGCGCAACGATATCGAGATCGCCAAGGTCGTGATGCCGTTCCGCACGTTTCCGCGCGATGCCGGCCTGTTCCTGTTCATGAACAGGAACAGGCTCGCAGAGGCGGTCCATGACGTCGGCGAGCAGCGCGACAACATGCTCGAAGAGCGTGGCTATTACTTCATCAAGTCGCAGAGCCATTACGCCAATGATCGCCTGCCGGACGACTACGCGCTGCCGTCGGATCGTCCGAACCGCATCGACCAGCGCAAGTTCCCGGAAAAATCCTACGCGCGCTCGCGTCTCGAGCAGCTCGCGACGAAATACGGATTCGAGATCATCTTCATTCCGGTGCCGCATCGGATCGGCGAGTTTGCACCCGCACCCGCCTCGGACAATGCCCGGCTGGCGACCCTGTCGGACCACCCGCGCATCCGC
>Ga0307510_10003938_pt1 | contig 17404 bp, 23 predicted proteins | sample 12_EM_MG_FD_207224 | JGI IMG/M metagenome (GOLD analysis project Ga0307510, IMG submission 207224) | Populus trichocarpa ectomycorrhiza microbial communities from riparian zone in the Pacific Northwest, United States - 12_EM | ecosystem: Host-associated > Plants > Roots > Unclassified | place...
GTGGTGTTCCATGGGTTACAAGGGTTACATAGGGGCATTTGTACCTGCGGACTACGCCTCTCCTTGCCCCGGTTTCAACCGTGGGAAAACCGCGCCTGGTGGTGGTCGCGGTTCAAGGAGCCCCTCCTAGGCCAATTATCTGGGTCCGCTGCTTTGGCCCTCCTATGAGGTATTGTTTAGGTTACAAAACTGCAGAGTTCCACGCATAGGAGACTTACATGCACTCTTTGCACTTAGCCTTGTCTCCTGATTTGTCGAAAAAGTGTAGAATGTCGGGTGCGACGTTGCCCTTAGGCATGGCAATGGCGTCGGGATTGTTGACCCCTACGTCGCCATGATCACTACCTGGCTGGTCGCCACCCGACACATCATCCAGAGCAAAACTTTCTTGAGAGTCGACAGGTTGCGACGCAGGGGCCGGACTAGGCAAAGAGGGTGTGGGCTCTAACGGGTTGACAACTTGACGACGAGGTGCCATGAGTGTTGGACAGGAAAGGACTCGGATGGAGGTTGTCATACCTTCGTATCCTTTTTAAAGGACCAGACCTCGTCAGGGGGGACTGCACGTCGTCAGGAAAAGCATGGGGTTGAGAGTTCGATAAGTGTCGAAAAGAACGACAAAAGAAAGAAAGACGCTTGATGATGCGTTGATGATGCATTAGTGACGCGTTAATGACGAGTTAATGACATGTAGCTCACTGTAGATTCCCAAGGTGCCGACATGCAAGTATGTGGATGGGAAGCATACACCAATAATGTGCATGGGCATGGGAAGGTCTTTCACTGATTTGTAATTGTGACGCTGATGCATCGATAAGTCACATGCAGGTTGCAGCCACAGCTTCACACGGGATCCACATTAAGAGCACTGTCAGTACTGTAATTCTGAACTACAACTACTGGTTGTTAAAGGATAGGAGTTGTATTAAGGTTCAACATATCGATGGCAAAGTCCCTGGAATTGGGTCGCTCTGACTTGCTCTTTCCTTCATCACCTGCCCTTATCCGATCTTCATCCCACTTCCATGCGAACTTGGCGTGAACGCTAACAGAGCCAGTAAAGGCAGCCATCTTGTGAGTAAGAGTCCCAGTCTTGTCGGCACAGATAACCCATCTCTCACACGATTTGTGGACCAGTAAATTCTCTGTTTAGTTGCGAAGGCCAAAGCTAATGTGACAGCAAGCAGAAGTCCTGCGATTGACAAGTGACGTCATTATCTAAATTTCGAATTGTGGTGTTGGAAAATTACCTCTAGGTACTGTGACAATTGTAGAGGTCAGTGGGTCATTGAAAGATGAACTGAGACAGAGGATCACCTTTTGGGCTTGCTTGTGGTGACTTGAATGATGAAACGAACAAAAGGCACCACAAAAAGGAGCACACCAGCAATACTTCTGATCTTCCCAATGACCTCAGTCAAGTCGTTTGACATGAGCTGCAAAGGAGTGTTCTCTGAATCAGTACGTAACGCTACAAGTCATTGCCTTATCAGGGAACATAAGTGTAAGACGGACAAAGGATGTACCCATCATGATACGCCCGTTGAAAGTTTTTGGCCCAACAGCGATGACTAGATATGAACCAATCCCTTTGATAACCTCACTTCCACTGACGACAAAACAGTCTGTACGGCCAAGCAAATCCAAGCTGACAGGATCTGTGTTCATTCGCGACCCGCCAGTGCTCTCACCATCATCAGGAGCACTATCGGGATCAAACTCGGCGAGTCGTCTTTCCCCGAGTGCAATACACTCGCGGTACGAAAGCTTCTCGAACGCGTCTGACTTGCCCGTCGCACCAGATTCGTCGCACCGCACATTGTGACCCGAGAGAAAGATGCCATCGCATGGAACAATTTCGCCGGGCTCAAATAGCACAACATCACCCAGGACAACGCTGTGGATGACAATCATCTGCTCTTCGCCATCACGGATGACGACGACGTGTTCTTCTCTCTTCTCATTGAGCACCTTGAACTGCTTCTCTTTTTGCCAGTCGTTCAATGACCCGATGAGAACAACGATCAGAATGGCAACAAGCAACAAGGATAGTAGTAACGCCCTCGACCCAGCCAACTGGTGGTTCTCCTTCGGGTGGGGTTGACCAAAGTCCTGGAAGAGTCCGAGCGATAGAGATACTAAAGCGGCAATTGATAGACAAGGTCTGCGGTAGGAAACTGTGGTGGGTTGGTGTGGGATGTCAACCGAAAATGAAGTAAAAATGGCATGGACGGGGACTTGGGGTCAAGGATGAGTCCGGAGACGCACATTCGTGCGAATGCCTCGAAGCTGGGGTTGACCAAAGTCCTGGAAGAGTCCGAGCGATAGAGATACTAAAGCGGCAATCGATAGACAAGGTCTGCGGTAGGAAACTGTGGTGGGTTGGTGTGGGATGTCAACCGAAAATGAAGTAAAAATGGCATGGATGGGGACTAAACGCACAGGAATATGAGAGTCATACATCGTGCGGGTCATGTAGAATGACGGCGACTCTAGGATGGGGACTGGTCAGGATATAGATTGAAAGGGAGGGACGGAGGGAGGGAGGGGCACTCAGCCACTGGAGAGGGTGAGGTCGTCTTGACCTCATCGTTGTTGTTTTTGTGTGGCATGTCCTCAGGGCTGAGTGGCTGTCAGTGGTGGGAGGGGTGTATATGAGCAAGAGGGGGGTCAAAAGGTGCAAGGGCAGGGGTTGGGACTGATCAGGGCATGGAAAGAACACAAGCTGGCAAGGGGAACTCACTTGCTGCAGAGGCCAGAGGATGAGCGGTCTGAGTTGACTTGCAGTCGCGACTCGAGGCAAGTTGATGACTAAGATTGGCTTGGTCAGCTGACTTGCAAAAACGACCAGCTCTGGCTTGCGGGCCAGATTCTAGCTGTGTCGTGGCAACACTAGCTGTGCTTCTTCATCGGAGAAGACTTTGCTGTATTGACAGAATTCGGGGGGTATTTCGACATTCTTTGGTTGTTCTGCTTTGGCTAGAGTAGTTGACACTGTAGTTCGTGCGACTACCGGTTCATATCGTGGAGTAGCGTGCTGTGACGTGGTCTGGGGAGGCACTGTGGACGTAACCACCAGTCCTGTTCTTCATGTAATCGACGGAGTAGCATGCTGTGACGCGGTCTTGGGAGGCACTGTGGATGTAACCACCGGTCCTGTTCTTCGTATAATCGACATTGTGGGTGTAACCACCAATTCGTTTGTAGCCATATTGCGCTGCGACACAACTATGCTTTTTGTGGGGGGTGACATTGTGGGCGAAACCACCAATTCACTTGGTTGTATCATGTTTTCATATTCGCCTTGAAGGTAGGCTATAATGCATTGTGTAGGATCTATGCCTTGGTACTTGGATTCCAGGAGGTCGTCGTAGTGTGCTTCCAAGTCTTCTGTTGGAAGGAGGTGTGCCAAGTCTGATGTTTCATCAGGATAATTTGGGTAACAAGAGGTGGGGCAGCAGTTGAGACATAGGTTGTTCTTTGCCCAGTCTATCTGGGGGTTATGTGCCCTGAACCAGTCGGTTCCTAGGAGTATGTCATGCCGTCCAATATTGGTCACAGCCATTTCTGTGGTTTCCTTGTGTTCTTTGCCCATCTCCATTCACAGGATGGCAGTATGGCGGATTGGTCCTTGCTTATTTAAGGTACCGTCGATGTTTCTTGGATAAATGGGTTTCGCTAGGGTTCTTGTGGGGATCTTGTGTGCGTTGATAAACGAGATATTACAGTAGACGCCCTTGGCTCCACTGTCGAGTATTGCATGAGCATCAATTTTTCTCCTGTGGCATACGATTTGAACTTTAACCCGAATTGATGGGGAACGTATATTCTGAATCGTATTTACTGGTACATGGGGAGTCTTGGGAACTTGGAGATTTCGAAGATTGCTAGAATTACAACAGGATGGTGGTACAACTCTCACTGACGATGCAACAGGAGAGTGCGCTAAAAAGACAAGTGATTGATGTGGGTCACATCAATGTCCAGGGGGTCCATATTGAAGATGGACAACGTCTTGAGGGTGACGTCCATGTCAATAGGTGCAAAGTAGTTGGTGGACAGCTCATTTGCTTCCACGCTATCATGGATACTCATTTTATCCATGCTGTCTTCCAGGATAGAGTCCATTTGACATAACGAGGTCCTGGGGCATTTGCCTAGGTTGCAATTGGTGGCAATGTGTCCTGGTTTGCCACAGTACATGCAGAGTTTCTCTCTGAAGCGGTGTTCCCTTTCTTCGGGGGAGAGCTTTCCTCGACGAAACGAGGTTCCACGGCTACATCCTCGAAATTGACCACGTCCGTGGGTTACATTTATTTCCGCGGTGGGTTCTTCTTCTTCTATTGCTCGAATTCGAGGGGTAAAACAACCTCTTCCACGTCCTCCTCCTGTAGAGGGTGTGTAGGACCATGGTGCGAACATGCGGAAGGAACGATCCAGGTCTTGAGCTTTGTCGACGAGATCTGGGAGTGTAGCTGGCTGGGGTGATAGGGCAACTAGTTTCTGTTGGAGTGCCGGGTTAATGCATCGTCTGAATGCATACATCTTGGTATTGTCATCGACACCTGATCGTTGAGCATGGTGGGTCCAATCTTGGTACCAGTTGTTAAATTCTCAGTTGCCCATGTACGTGTCATGCATCCCTTTAATGGCTTCTTGTTGGACTTCAGGGGGGATGAATTGCTTCTGAAAGGCTGTCTGGAATTGGGCCCATGTTCCATAATTGGTTGGATTGGCTGCTAAAGCTTCAGCGATACGGTCGCTGGCCCAATCTCCTCCACAAGTACCAGTTTTGAAATTAGTCAATGCTGCTGGTACTTTCTTGTTATCGGTATTGTAGACTGCGTTGTTCATTGTATAATAGTTGGCCAATGTGTTCCAAAAGGCCTGGGCCTTTGTTGGGTTCCCATCATAGGGATCAGGGGAACTTCCCAAGAGTTTGGGAGTCACGATGTTTCCTGCCATGATAACTGGGGGTGGGGGTGGTGCTAGGGGACTAGGTGGTCTCTGTGGTGGGCCTGTTCTTCCTGAATGTGGCCGGTGAGGAGGGATCTGCGGTGGTATTCCCTTGGGGTTTCCCTTTGGTGCAGGTGGTGTCTCTGGCTGGGTTGCGGCAGGTACTGGAGTGGCTTGCAGGGATCTCAAAGAGCTGGCAAGGGACTGGGGTAAAGGTTCTTCCTTTGCTTTGCCTTTGGACACAGGTGGAGTAGGAAGTGAACTTTCTTTTGGTATTGAAAGTTTGGAGCTTCCAGGAAGCGTACTTGCTGGGTGGGAAGGGGTTCCTTGGGGACCAGGGGTGCTAGGGCGACTGGTGAGTTTCTGGAGGGTAGCAACGATCCTTGTTTCAGCTTCTTGTAGTAAGTTGCTAACGTTGAGTGTGTCTTTGTTGGTGGAGGATTTACTGTGTGTAGATTCCTTGTCTGATTTGTGTTCGTTATCGGATCCCGCTGTGTTATAGCTGTCTTCTTTCTTGAATTCTCCAGGGATTGAGGGTTTGGTTTCTTCCGCTTCAGAAGTACTAGGACTTTGGAAATGTACCTTCCAGTTGTTGAGGTATTTCCACTTGGAGTATAGGGTATCCCACTTGATTTGTTTGTTGTGAAAGGTAGCAGTACATTGTATGAAGTCAAAATCATTGACTTCATCAAGGTGTAAGATAAGGAATCGAAATTTCCTTGTAACAAGTGCTTCATTATTTGCAGTGAATTTCCAGGAGGTTCCTACTCCTTCACACCAGATTCCTGGTGTTAAAAAACGGGCAAAAAGACACCTAGTGTTTTTATAGTCTGCAGCAAAGGCATCAGTGGTGTAAACAGGTATATACGCTTGTTCTTCTTCTGTGAGTTCAAGTTGGTCTTCGGGCAGAAAGTTGTTAAGGATGTTTTCCCAAGAGCTCATGCAAGAGTGACGGTATAACTGGGGTTATCCCAACTGTAGAAAATCGTACACACTTTAACCAGACAAGGAGTTCTAGTATCACTATGATGGGTAATGCCTCTATAATCTTCTAGAATACCATTGATTGTGATCGAAGTATGGTATTTCCAAAAGAATTTATTAAAGGCCCCAATATGCGGAGTGATAGTCTGTAACTCTGTCAAGGGGTGGCTAATATGTTTCTCAGTACGATTCTGTAGGAGGAACAAACAATGTTGCTTGAAGATGTGGAGCTCTGTGCGATTTCTTGTAGGGGCAGTGATGCTGAGGTAGATAACTTCCGGTAGGTAGATCTGTGATGTGGCTCCAACTAGGTCCGAATTTCCCAAGACACTGGTGTGATGACTATGGGGAGTTGGGGGTAGTGGTTGTTCAGTTCTTGGTAACGTGTTATATGGCCTGTGTAGGACTTCCTGGATGTGATGTGCTACTGGTACTGTGAAAGGATTCGGAGGTGGGGTTGGTTCTCTATAAACTTGGGGAGAGGGAATGGGCTGGGGTCATCAGTCAATGAAGTTCTGGGTGCAGCGGAGTCTGTGTCTTCCTCTTTCGTTAGAGGGTATGAAGTGTCCTCGTTCCTGGGCTGGGGCTGAGTGATTTCTCCGGCTATGTGGACTGGCCAGGTTGTTGGTTGTAGTGGAGACCTTCTATAGGTCCTGCTCTGAAGAATCGGGGGTCCCAGAGGTGGATTCCAAGTGGGGTGGGTGGGGTTCCGGGGTAACGGCTATCGCAACGACAAAGGTTGATTCCGCAGAAACAAAGATCTGGGTCATCGTTCGAAAAGGTGATCTCTCGGGCACACTGATATACCGACTCAGGTGTGCTTGGGGGACTGGATTGAGGGGTACCAACCAGAGTGGGGGGTAATGTACTGTCCACGCTGTCATGATATGATGAATTGAGCGTGAGAAGATCTGGTTCCAAGAGGATACGCTGGAAACGTTCCAGGTATTCAGTGTCTCTTCCCTGGGTATTTGGCTGGGTAATGGGGAGGGTAAAATGGGAAGGGGGATCGATGAGACTTGTGTGTGGGGTAAGAAGATCTGTGGTCCAGGCGTGGTTGTTCCACTGATATGTAAGGATCTGTTCATCGCTGTAGATGAACTGGTACAGGTCAGTTGAAGTGAATTCTCTGCTTGGATTTGTCTGGAGTTGAATTTTGTTAAACTCCACTTCAACTTTGGTTTCCGACATGTAAAATCTAGATAGAAATCTAATTCTGTGTCCGGCTTGGATCTGTGTGATGATTTCCAGCCTGTGTGACAGGACGAAATAGTGCCAGAAGAAGGTTTCGTCGTAGAACAAAGAGATCTGGGTGGCTGGGGATTGGTCAAAGTTATGGGCGCCAGAGAGTTGCCAATATGCAGTGCAACGTCTTGCTGCGTTGAGGATGTCAACAAGTTGGTAATCAATGTAATGATAGAAGCGTTGAGCGCTGAAGAGACGACCAAAAGGGAGGATATCTAAGAGATCTTGAGGAACCAAGTGATGTTCGCTCCAATATGTAAGTTGAACTTGTTCCTGGAGATTGGCGATTCTTGAGTAAGTTTGTCTTAAGATTTCTTTGCGAAAATTTGCCACTTAAGACAAATGAAGAGAGAGCGAGTTAAAACCTTTGATTTATTGACACCAAATACAAGTCCTTTGTAACTTACTTAAAAGTAAATTATTACAATGGGTTTTCTGAGGGCGGTGTAATGAAATCAAAAGGTTTAGCAGGGACACGGGGGGTAGGTATGAAGCAAGAAAACTGGGGGTCCATGCAAAGTAAGTCTGTAATCCTTGTACTCCGGTTAACAAAAAGAATCCCCTGCTTGGTGAAATGTAAGTGTCCACAGAGGATAGCCGTACGACCATCTAGGAAATTGTACGCGACAAGGGGGACAAGGGCTCCTTCAAAGTGAGCAAGCCAAAGGGGAGGGAAACGAGAGAAAACAAACTTAATTGAGTCCAAAAAGGTGGTCTCAATATAACCGAAGGGGAAGTTGGGGGACCATGGGTGCTTGCCTACTTTGGCACAGATGTGGACCGGGGGAAGGGCGCCGTCGGAGTGGACGTGGATGGAGTGGTGGGCATCAGCACAGAAGGGAGTGACGAAGTACAGGGGTGTGGTGGTGTCGAGGTCTTGGGCCCGGGGGATGTGATTGAGGAATTGGCTGTTGACAAGTTCCTCAGACGAAAACCAAACGTGGCGGTCCTGCTCATAATGGACCATGTACTGATGAGGGTGACCGTTGGCAGGGAGGCAAGGTGGGGCGGCGAAGAGGTATTCGAAGGGGGTGACATTGACTGTCGGGTAAAATACCAGGACAGGGAGAGGAGCGGGTAACGGTGGGGCAGGGGAAGCAACGGTAGCGACAGGTGCTGTGACAATGGGTGGGGGGATGTTCTCAATGGGGATGTCCTCGAGCGAGATGTGGTTGACAATGTCACCAACAAACTAAAGGTGGCTCCAACTGTCTTGGTTGAGCGGGGGAAGGAGGGAGTCGAGTTTGGCTTGGGCGAGGCGGACAATGTGGGCAGCGGTTTCTTCTCTGAGTTGTTCAAGGTTGAACTTGGCGGCGGTGCAAAGTGCTTCCGCAGTGGGCTCGGGAGTAGGTGGTGATGGTGAGCAGACCACATAGGGGTCGATATCAATGGGGGTGGGTTTGAGGGTGTCCGGGTTGACAAGGGTAATGCCAGCGTCAGTGAACGAGGTGGAGTATTGTGGGGACTGTGGGATGTAGGGGCCAGGGCCGGTGGGTTCCAGGAAGGGGAAGCCGGGGATGATGAACTCGGGGCTGGAGGCAACAGTGGGCGACCAGGGGACGATGGGGGACGATGTGGAACTAGGGGGGTACTGGAGACGGGGGCTTCTGGGACTTGGGTAATTCCAAGTGTTGTGGGGACTGTTGAGGACGTTGTTGACGACCTCAAGGGTGGCGGTGGAGTTCTCCTGGTAGACAGCGTTCAAGTCAGACCAAGAGGCGACGGAGAGGGAAGGTGAGGACACTTCCAAACAGTCAGCTTCAACTTTAAGAGACTGTTCTAATGTCGGGAACTCACTACTTTATGGGTAGCGAGACTCAACGACGGCGCGGAGTTGAAGGTGACTGATCCAAAGGAGCAGCAGAGAGATGTTGAGGAGGAAGAGGCAAAAGGCAAGGAGAGGTGGGACGGAGTAGACTGTTGAAGACAAGGGGTGGGCTGCTGACGATGAGGGAGCTTTGAAAGGCTCCAGTGTGGGGATTGACAAGAGAACAGTCTAAGGACTGTTCACCTAAATTTGTAGGTCTTATATACTAATACAGGGTGGTCTGTGCACAGTTTAGGGTAGGTACAATTACAGGTAGCGGGGGACTGTGCAGTCGATGTGCAGTAACTGCAGATTACATTATACATCTCGATTAGGGTCTAGCCCTAATGAGTCGCGTCTTCATTGATTGAGTTGTGTTGTATGTTTGTTGATTGTTTAGTGGACGCGTCTTGTTGATCGTTCCCACGATCTGCCATGTGTTGATCAACGGGTTAGACATGCGTCCAAAGCGCGTCTGGTCAGGTGACATTGTTGATGACCAATTCCTTGATAGGTCATATGTTATCTTCCCAGGGTCATGGGGTCGTAGGTTCCCAGGGTCACATGCTGATAAGTCACATGATGTGCAAGTGGTGGAGGGGTCACATGATGAGTCACATGTAGGGTCATGTGATATGTTCCCATGGTCACGTGATGCTGAAGTTATGGATTTGTAGCTGAGACTGGGGGGCACGAGTACTGCTCATGACAACTGGAGGTATCCAGGGCTATGGTTTGCGTGGCAGCAACTGCAGTAAGGGATTTCACAACTTCAGTGAACTGGACTGACCAATTACATAGGTTCACACTGCTTTGGACGATTGGTCTGAGGGCTATTACAAGAAGTCTGAGTTCAATGCAGACAATTATGAAAACATATATAATGTCACAGACTGCCCCACTTACCTAACCTTTCCTTTCCTATTTTGTTTCCATTTCCCTTTTCTGTCCATGACTCTGGGCCGCTTTGCCCATCGCTTACATAACATATCTATGGACTGATCTCGCGTTTTCCAGAGACTTCCATATGTTTCCATATGCTTCCATCTTATTCCATGGCCTTCTATGGCTTTCCCCCATCTTCTAGTAGCTTCCCTCTGTACATGTATATATACTGTACCAAGTAGCATAGAACAGCCTTCTTAAGCTTGTTCTATTCGTGCAATCAGACTTTGATAGTCTCTTCTCACTGTTGAACGTGTGCAGCTTCCATCGAACGAATCCCTCCTTGCATTAGTCAGCTCTGCTGCTAATTGCCTTAGACTCTATACATCTCGAGATCACATGCTAGTGTCTTGCTTGATTCCAAGTCATGTCTGACTTGTGTAATCTTCACTTGTCATTCATCTTGTCACGTGACGCCTCACATGACCGATTTCCCTTCTCGGAATGACCCCTCTCTGAAATCCAACTTGGTAATCTTGTCTGAGATCCCCAAACCCCAAGATCCCCAACTTGACCTGACATGGTGGTCTGACCATGACTAGGCATTGTAACGGGTGGTGTAAACCCGCAGGTTTCATGCTGGGTAGCGAACAGGTCCGGGTCAGGGTGGAGATTTTCTACCCAGACCAAAACCCATACCTGGTTCAAGGGTTTGGCGGGTACAGGTAGCTAGACACCAGCCGCAGCACGGCCCACCTTAAACCCGGCTACTGAAGATCCCCAGATTGCCCCCTCTAGGCTCTCCTCTTTGACCACTCTGCCATATTCCAGTTGTATTTCCCACCTCTAACTTGTGTTTGTTTTCTGTTGGTATTTGCTGCACGGGGGCATCGCCACAACACAACAAGACCACATGTGCCATTTTTGCACAACAATGAATCTTGCATGAAACGGAAATAAATCTGCCATTGCTTTTCAAGTTCAACATACTACAAAAGTGATCGTGCCTAAATCCAAGCCCTCCATGTCCGTCTCTTCCGATGATGACGCTCCCTTGCTCAATGGCTACATCGCCGAGAAGCACCCTACCCCCTTTCCCCACAACCCCTACCCGAAAAAGAGCCTATTCACCTGGTTCAAGCAGGGAACACACTATAAACACTGCAGCAGGTTGATTGCCGGAAGATGTCTACACAAACACATTGCTGTTGTGGCGAGCAGCGATATGGAGGAAGTTCGTCGCAGTAGTTGAGAGGGAGGGCAAAGTCATCGCTGAGTGGCAGGTGCGTTCCTATTTTATTTTTTCTCTTTTTTCCTTTCAACACTTCTTTTCTGTCGACTACCCCCCACCTGCTGTGTTTGGTGAAGGCAGGGGATGGGCAGAGAGAGAAAGAAGAAACACTTATGTTGTTGTTGATTTGCAGGCACGAGTGCATTCGCCCCAATTGGACACATTTCTTCAGCAGATGTCGATGCTTGGCACACACACCTTCTTCCTTGCATTCTTGTCAATCTCCTTCTTTGGGTATGATGAGCTGGGAAGAGAGTGAGAGCCCTGGTTTCTGTTTTATCATCACCTCAGCTAAAGTTCATCCACTTTTTTTCTCCTTTAGGCTCTGCTGCGCACTTGCCTATGGCATCTATGGTATGCTCTCTGAGGCCTTACGCTCCTCTGGTCACGCGACTTTGTAAGGGGCAATTGATATCGTCGTCCGTTCCAAGACTGATTTCCAGGCTAGCTGTCAGAAATCATCATTTAGAGTATGGGTTTCCCTCGACCCATTCTGCAAATTGTGTGTCCATCACTATTCCTGGGCATGTATCTCCACAATCTCCATCATGATGGGTCCCTCTTGACTGCAGCACTTGCGACTTGGATCATTGTACTTGTGCTATACGTCTTATCAATTGCGGGCTGTAGGCTGTACATGGGGATGCACAAATTCATGGATGTTTCCGTTGGGATCACCCTCAGAATTGTTGGGGTGGGTATTGCAACGGATGGTGATGCCTGAGGTCGAGCGGTGGGTCATCAACAGTGGTTGGAGTGGTACGCCGTTTATATCCAGAAAAATGTCTAACCCTTATACTTACATTTCTTTGCAGCTCCTTTGACTGTAACGCTAATCTGCCTCCTCCTTGTCAAACATATTTCCTTCACCCATTGACGATTGTCCCTGCTTTGAAGGTGCCATTGCATTTATATTGGTCATCCTCAGCATAATCACGAACTTCTGGTACTCCAAGCATCTGATACCTGCTTCACCCGCCTGATACATCCAACCCGTCCCATACTCCCAACCCGCCTCATGTCTGTATGACCCGACGGGTACCCGTACCTATACCCAGCAAAACCCATACCCAGAGGCCGGGTATGGGTTCTTACCGGGTCAGGGTCTGGGTAGCCCTGAAAAACCTGAGGGTTACCCGTTACAATGCCTAACTGTGACATATAAAGGCCATAAAGACTTCCTTGCAACAATAAAGAGCACAAGTCCAGGTGCGTTCCATTGTCTAATGGCCAACATTTATGATCAAGTCTTGTAAGTTGACAACTATTCAGTATTAATGGTATGATAACAAATTTGTACAGCTCAAAGCACATGCAGCAGGCCTCTACAGTAACAAACAATGTGATGGCGTTGCTTGACATTGCTGCGATGGAAGTCTAAACATATTTCAGATTCTCAATACCTCCAAAGTTTCTTTGCATATACTTCTTCTATACCCATTCAATAAACAGGTCCTTGATAGCCTACTTGAATCATTTGTATCTCTGGTACCTGCTTTAATGCTATGCACACAATGGTGCTTCTTATCTACTAGTCATGGTGTGAGCACAGTGAGCTACCAGGATTGGCACCCTCAAAGGATTCAAAGGACAACAATTGGAGTCAACCTAACTGAAATATTTGAAAAATGTAGTTAGATGTTACCGATATCACATCATCTAATGGCTGCATTGCTGTGCCCATTTATTTTTGCATATTCCAGTTTAATTGGTTCAACCAGTCTAAAATGCACATTTGGTTCAAAATATGTCATTTACTACAATTTATAGTACGTTTCGGTTACTTTATGCAAGTTTTACCATTGAGGTTTTTCCAGATGCTAATGCGGCCTTTCCTCCGAGGGGTCGCAGAGAACGCGTGGTTCTGTCTCGCGGAGGACGATAGTACTTTGTTTGTAGTTAGGCGATCAACGTTAGCTTCAGACACGATGGCATTGTTCCCTCCGGGTTAAAGTTTTGAGTGATTTTGAATAGTAATTTATGATACCGTGTTTGAGAATACCAAAATGATTATCCAAATCAAGACAGCTCTAGAACATAAGGAGATATACACGACAAAGGATCCGCAACAGTCAGATACAAATGTTCAACGAGAGGACACTAGCTCTCATGAGGAAACATAGAAATGAGTGAGCACACGGCATCCGAGGAGTCTAAAAACGAATGTGGTAAATACAAGAGTGCGGTCTGAAAGAGCGGTGGAGACGTAGATAATACTAAAAGATAAAAATGGAACATATCGATCATCGCTTGGCCAGCAGCGACCCGGGTTCGAAGGCGTACCCCTGAGGGGGATTTGCCCCTGCTGTGGCAGTTGCTGAGACACTCAGCAACGGCTGCGGAGCGGTGCGCGATCCCTTGCGCGTACGCGAACGGGAGAGGGATTGCCTAATATTCCACCTGAGCCAGCGGTCGTCACAACCGAGGACTGTGGCAGTAAGGGACGTTGAGACGCAACCCCGTCATCAGGAGGCGAGTTATCACTCACTCGGGCTAGAAGGACGCCGCTCTCCAGTCTCCACCCACTTTCGGCCATCCATCTCCGGGCAAAAGAATATGTGGACGTATTCTGCTGAGTTCTCAAAGAAGCTAAGACTATCGGACGGTGGGCTTCACGGCAAAGACAGAAGCTGGGTGTCCTTGTGGCCATATACAGCAGATCCAGGGCCAAATCAGCGGGCGGGTGAACGCACAACCGCAAGTTCCCGCATTCCGTAAGCAGAACATCACCTGACCGCGCAGTCGCCAATTTCAAATACGCAACTAATGATACACCATTTCTGTCCCGCGCCAGACAAGGATTCCGGCCTCCACTGCAGCACTTCCATCGATGTATACTTGCCTCACACCTAGACCGAGACACGACAAGATGACAACTCAATTCGACAGGGTATACATGGTCTCTTAACAGAGCCAGCAAGTGCGTTATTCACTTATACCCTTCTTTATCGATTCCAACCTCTTTATTTCCACTAGAATTCCGTGTGGCGTCCAGCGGCATGGCTTGGAGAGGAGAAGATGACGCCGAAAGTGTCATTGCCATGTCATCCTCAAACACCAAATGGGCTGGCTTCGTGTCGCGAGGGAATTCCAGCTTCGCCTGGGCTTGAAGGATCGTCAGAGGGAGGTCCTTGATGGTTTCGAACCTGATGTAAGTCCTCACTCATGAGCATGACTTATCTATTTTGTTTGACCGTGGGGCATCGAGGATCACGATAAGTTCGCTAGCTTGTTGAAGCAACACCTCACCATTACATTGGAGATGGAGGACATCTCGTTCAAAGGCTGGAATTGGGGAGTGATCGACCTCCGAGGTGCGCAACTTGCCCGTGTCACCTGTACCTCTGCAGTTTCTTAGGCGCACTCCTCACAGGCGACGAACTGGCCTTTGTTGTCAGCAATAAAACACCCATCGAGCTTCCCTTGCAGCATATTGCCAACTCGAACATCGCAGGACGCACCGAGGTCTCTCTCAAGTTCATGGCACCCTCTGATTCCGCCGGAAAAAGGCCGTCAAAAGGTCAACCGGAAGAGATGGTCGAAATACGATTCTTCGTACCTGGACAAAGTTTGCGCATACGGGGTTCCAATGGGGACTCGAACAAGTCGGACACTGAAGACGACGACGTCGACGACGTGGGCGCCGTGCAGGCATTCCACGAAGCCATCAAAGAAAAGCCGAACTCGGCCATGTCTCGGGCGACATCATCCTAGGCTTCGAAGTGGTCCTCTTCCTGACCCCCAGGGGTCGCTATGATGTCGACATCTTCCCGGACTTTTTGCGTCTACGCGGCAAAATGGACGATTACAAGATCGTGTATTCGAGCATATCAAGATTATTCCTTCTACCAAAAGACGACCTCCGTATTCTCTTCATTGTACGCTCCGCGTCTCTACACTCAGTCTCTTTGCTGACCTCTGTTCTCAAGCTTGGCCTATCCGACAAGGCCAGACTCGTTACCAGTACTTGGTGATGCAATTTAGTCGCGAGGAGGGTATTACTGCGGAACTGAATATGGGCGAGTTTGTATTCCCTGATTTCCGCTCTATTTGACTAAATAATCAACGTGGTTCTTAGGGAGGAGATCGCAAAGATTGAACGATTAGAGAAACATTATGAGAAATTTACGTTCGAAGTCGTGTCGAGCGTCTTCCGGGCGTTATCGAATAAGAACATTACCAGCGCGGGGCAGTTTCCAAAGGTATGTCCTAGTTGCGTCCTTCAAAGACTATCCTAGACTAATAGATCATGCTTCGCAGCAGAAATGGGCATCCAGGCCTGAAGGCAAACTTGAAAATCGTTCAAGGCGATCTCTTCATGCTCGACAAATTGATCTTCTTCGTCCCAAAACAACCGGTGCTGATCGAAACCTCCAACATCCATCAAGCTGTGTTTTCCCGTGTCGGCGCCGGCATCGCCACGGCGCGCACGTTCGCACGTTCGACATGCAGATCATAACAAAACACGAGCTCGAATACACGTTCACGTCGATCAACAAGAAAGAACACAAACTGACGGACACGTTCCTGAAGGACAGGAAGGTGTGGGTGAAGAACGAGACGGTGCCAGATGGACATCTACTACTCGCAGCGGCAGGAGACGACTCGGACGAGGAACTGCGCGTTGGGCGGGCCGGTGACGACGATGACGACGCGAACACAGTAAGTAAATAAACATAGGCCGAGAAGTTTCCGCCGTCCACTGGCGCACATACTGAAACAAATCCACAGACGCGGACTTCCACGCGTCGTCCTCGGACGAACGTTCTCCGACGGAGTCGAGCTCAGACGATGAAGGCGGCGCCACGGCATCAGATGCGTCCGGCGACCGCGACATAGTGAAGAAGAGACCGAAAAAGAAGGTCAAGGCGAAAGCGAAGGACGGTGACGGCAAGGGGAAGGCCTCGCCCAAGAAGAGAAAGAAAAAGGCCACTGCCGCCAGCGAAGAAGACGGCGAAGAGGGCGACGGCGAGAAGAAGGCGAAGAAAGCCAAGGTGAAACAGCCTGCGTCTGTGCCAAAGAAACCAAAGAAGGGCGGTGACTCGGACGACGCGATGGAGGTCGACTCGGAACCCGAGAAGCCCGCGCCGAAGCCGAAGCCGAAACCAGTCACGAAAGCGCCGAAGGGAGACGAGGGCGAGCCAGCCCGGAAGAAGCAGAAGAAAGCGGAAGATTGATGAGTGTGTTACTATATACTCTTTCTTGCTGATGAGCCATCTCTGTTTCAATTCACGTTTCACCTTGTATATTCTGTCACTGGCTTGTTCGCTCTCTTACGAATGTACTTTCTACTGATACAATGCCATCAAGCTGTATGTTTGGCGTCAGGCGTCGGCAAGTCATCGCTGATTGATCGTGTGTCCCCCGTGGAGGAAGCAACAGGGTAACAGGGAAGGCATGTCATCTTGTATTAGGAAATTGGTGCGTCACTGACTTGGCTGGCTGTGGACGAAGCCGTTCGCACACTGGAAACGGGAGAGGTCGATATCCAAAAACATGGCAAAAAGAGCTGAAACCCAATTCTTCGTTCTGCATGACCTTAAAGGGTTCGAGCGGGGGGATACGGAAACCTTTGGTACCGTGTCTGAATTCATCCCACTAGCTACACGATGAGCGATGGGGGCCTCCCCCTCAAAGACCAACTCTACGCTGTGTGGTAAGGAGGATCCTCCGGCCCCTTGGAGGCGCCTTCAGGTCGTACTCACGGGTATTAGGCTGTGTACGGAGACGCCGAGAGCCGGGGGGGGGCACATACTGTATTCGGGGCAGGGGACGAGAAATTGATTCAACTTGTTCATGAAACCAAAAAGGCATGTTCCTTTCTGGTCCTAAAGATGCGCCTGACCCAAGATGGATTGATGACCACGGAATCAGCGCTAATCACTGCAGCTCCTGTCAAAGTAGACGCCAAACCGAGCGATGAGAGCTCCCAGTTTCGAGGCTTCGGTTCTATCTCACTTATCGTTCTTTCCCCACTTCCTGCTTATCGTCGCGCTGCGGCCCTGCCAGTTGGCGCTGCTCCCACCTTCCAATCCTTTCAGTATCTTATCGATCTCATCTCCTATCTCCTCCTCTCTCCTGAACTTGCCAGTGCCGTGCTACGTTGGCTAAAAAACAATCAACAGTCCCAGATCAGGAAATCGATTTCAATTTAAGGTTGATCTCGCGCCATGTGTTGAGAATTTCACTCATCATTGGCCAAGAACTTTGAAACGCAAAAGTGCCTCATCGCATGC
>Ga0307510_10003939_pt1 | contig 17395 bp, 9 predicted proteins | sample 12_EM_MG_FD_207224 | JGI IMG/M metagenome (GOLD analysis project Ga0307510, IMG submission 207224) | Populus trichocarpa ectomycorrhiza microbial communities from riparian zone in the Pacific Northwest, United States - 12_EM | ecosystem: Host-associated > Plants > Roots > Unclassified | place...
TCACATGGTAAGAACGATAGGTAAGCGGTCAGGTGATAAAGTCATGTGATGGAAAAGGGGTGGGAACAGATCATGTGATGAGAAAGTATTGGTAAGCAAGTAAAAATGAAATTTTGAGCCTTGAGAACGTAACATTATGAATCTTTATTGTTGGCGGAAGTTCTATGCGATAAGCGACTGGTGATATTTGTTTTAGAACTTTAAATGGTCCATATCGTCTTGGTGATAGCTTCCTTGAAGGTGTATTGACCTTGAGATTATGAGAGTCTAACATTACTTTATCGCCTGGAGATAATGTTCTCTTGGGTGTGTAATGTTTGATGCATTTACTAAGTGATTGTTGTGCATCTGTTTGTGCTTTTTGTATCATTAATAATCGTTGGTGTGCACTGGGATTAGTGTCTTCTTTAATTGATAAGTTTGCAGACAGGTTGATTCCTAAGATCAATTGATGTGGAGTGTATTTGGTTTGTTTGTGCTTCCATGAGTTATGTGCAAATTCTGCGATTGGAAGTAGTGTACTCCAGTTGTCTTGTCATCTATTAACAAACTCTTTGAGATAGTTCTCTATCCATAAATTCATGCATTCAGTTTGTCCATCTGTATGTGGGTGGAAGGCTGAACTAATATTCTGTTGGATATTTGTCGCTTTGCAAATTGCTTTACTAAAGTTGCTTGTAAATCTTGGATCTCGATCTGATATGATTCTTATAGGAATTCCGAACCAAGGGAATAGGTGTTGTAAGTATAGCTTTGCAACGCCTTGTCCATCTATGGTTTTGTTGCAGGGTATGAACTTTGCTGCTTTGGAACATCCTTGATCTACGATCGTAAGGATTGAATCATAGGTGTTTGAGGTTGGTAGATCAGTAATTAAATCCATTGAAACGTATTGAAAGGGACCTTGTTCTACAAATGTGTTTAGGTGATAAAGCAGTGTGTGTTTCATGTGTGTGATGACTTTTGTTTCTTGACATGTTGCGCATCCTTTCACATAATCTTCTACAAATTTGTGTAATTGTGGTCCTTCATAGTTTTGTTTGACTAAGTTGTATGTATTAGAAATGCCTGGATGACCACCGATGGGTGAGTCATGGATTTCTTGTAAGACTTTGCGATGTGTTTCAGGATTATCTTCTAGATAAACCTTATTAACTTTGATTTCTTTGCTGGTAAATAAGGTTTCGGGTAGGAGTGTGACACTTTTATTAGGATTTACTCCCTCTTCAAAGTCTTTTCTTCAACTAAGAAGGTCAGCAATGGTATTGCTTTTACCAGGAAAATGAGTGATTTCGAAGTTATAATCTTGTAGAAATTCATGCCATCTAGCTTGTCTAGGGCTGATCTTTTGCAGAGTCCTAAAATATTTAAGATTATTGTGATTGGTCCTAATGAGGAATTTCTGTTGTGCACCTAAAAGAAGCTGACGATTAGCCTTTACGGCATTATTGATTGCTAATAGTTCATGATCATATATGTCATAATTTCGTTCAGCTGGTAATAATGATTTGCTGAAGAAGGTGATGGGATGACGTCCATCACTAAAATCTTGTGACACTGTTGCTCTGATTGCGTGTGCAGATGCGTCAGTATCTACGATGTAACGTTTGACAGGATCTGGATTTCTAAGGACTGGATAGCTTGTAAATTTGCATTTGAGTGTGTCAAATGCATTTTGTTGGTCATCTTCCCATTTCCATGCATGACTTTTCTTTGTAAGATCATGGAGGGGTCGTGCCAATCTTGAGTAATTCTGTATGAAATCCTTGTAGTAATTTCCAAAACCAAGGAATGATCGTAATTCTGAAACTGTAGTAGGAATGGGCCAATCAGTAAGACCTTTGACTTTGATTGGGTCTATCTTGACTTGTCCATTTCCTACAATGACGCCTAAGTACTCTACTTCGCGTCTGTGGAAGTGACATTTCTCTGGTTTTAGGAATAGATCATTGTCTTCTAAGCATTTGAGGACTATGGATATGATTTTGATATGTTCTTCAATGTCATCGCTGTCTGTGACAATGAGGATGTTGTCCATGTAAATTATAACATTGCCAGTTGTGACTAGATCATCGAATAGTGCGTCCATCATTGTCTGAAATGTGGCTGGAGAGTTGGTTAGTCTGAAAAACATAACTAGACACTCAAATAATCCTCTATTCGTCTTAAAGGAGGTTTTCCATTCATCGCCTTCTTTGATGCGGACATTGTTGTATCCCCATCTAATGTTGAGTTTGGTAAACCATTTCTTTTTAACAAGTTTAGAGATTAATTCTTTGATGAGTGGCAGTGGATAGGTATTTCTGACTGTCCAATTGTTGAGTGCACAATAATCTTGAACTGGTCTAAGTTTTCCATCTTTCTTTTTAACAAAGAAGAATGGGGAAGTATATGGACTGTTGGATCATCTAATGTATTCTTTGGCTAGATGTTCATCTAAGAATTTGTCTAGCGCTTCTTGTTGTCCTTCTGCTAATGGATACACTTTACAATTAAGTGTAGTTGGTGCTTCTGGTAATAGGTCTATAGTGTGGTCCCATGGTTGTCATTCTGGGAATCTAGTACTTTCTTGATCACTAAAAACTCTACCATATTGATGATATACGCTGGGAACTTGCTCTTCCCAAGTGTGTTGTCTTTTGTCAGATGCTTGAGTGGCTAGCTCAGTAGCTGTAGTGGTTTTTCTGACAGTAATAGTGTTGCGTTCATTACTAGGAATGAATTTGTAGTCATCTTCAAATTCTAAGTCGTCTTCTTCGAGTTCTGGGATGTACTCTTCAGGTTTTGAAGTCCATAGGTGTGCGTCTTTAGTGGATGCAGTGACATCTCTGTGGAATATGCCTTCTTTCCAATTGATATTTGGACTAAATCCTGCAAGGAATGGCATTCTGAGGAGCATAGAATCACTTCCCATATCCATTATTAAAAATAATAGTGGGATAGTATGATTCTTGTATTGAACTTCTAATTTTGTTGTGTGTGTGATTGAACCATTCTTGTTTTGGGTTCCATCTACATTGTGTACAACTCTAGATTTTGGTAAATCAATTGTAGGAAGGTTGAATCTTTCAACTGTGAGTGGACTAATAAAATTATCAGTTGCGCCTGAGTCTAATAATGCTTGAAGATTTGCATGTAGATGTGAGGATTGAAGGGAGACTTGAGCTTTAACTTGGGGGCATTTAGGAACAAATACAGCCTGAGGAAAGATAGCCCGCAACATGGCTGCATGTGTTGGGCTCTCTAAAAATTTATTCCTAAGCTTTTCATTTCTTCTACCCATTGTTCTCGTTGTCCTTCATTGAACTTTGCTGCTTGTGCAGCAAGTTCTGGAATGTCTTCTTCATCATCTTCACTAATTTCTTCAATATGTGCACTTCTAGCATAGGATTGGGATGGTGCTCCTAGCTTTGTGGGTTTAGGGAAAGTGCGTTTGAACTTTCTAGGTTGATTAGACTTTTGTGGAGTGGACTGATAACCTGTCTTCTGTCTAGATTGATTGTATTGTTTGAATTGAGATGTCTGTGATTTGCGCATTGGGCATTCTTTAGACATATGTCCAATTCGACTACAATTAAAGCAACGTCCTTCTGAGCGATGCTTTCTCTTGTCGTGTTCAGTGTATGCTTTATTAACTTGAGTGAACACTGGTGGATCTACATCCATTGGAACTGTTCTATCATTTGGATGAACATATTTATTTTTATGGCTATGGATGCCATTAGATTGAGTGAATTGCCATTTAAATTGAGCTTGTCCAGGATTAAGCATTGTTTGTCTGCAAGCATGTTTCTTCATTTCGTCTCTGGCAGCATCTTCCCATTTGTTGATAGTAACGGGGATCCCTCCTTGTCTATAAAGGATGGATTCTAAGAGCTTTTGCTTGAGACCGTGAGCGAAGAGGTACATTGTACCTTCTGTGGTAATGTCATAATTTGCTTGGTTACAGAGATGTTTAAAGGTTGAGATGTACGTGTCTAGATCATCTTGGTACATCTTTGATGCCATTAGTTTTTGCTGGGTGGTTTGCTTTTTGGCAGTATCAGTATATGCGTTTGTGAACCTTGTATTGAAATCGTTCCATAAATCTGGATCATTTCTGTTGATGGGATTTTGTGCTCTTGTTGTAAGTTCTCTTAATAAGAGTACTTGGTCATTTACCCAATCATCTATGTTAGGTCCTCTCATGAGTGATAGTGCATACATCACGCGGAAGTATGGAACTTGCATCACTTCATGACTTTCATTAAGTCCCCAATATAAATTGAATTGGCATAGGAAAGTTTCACTGTGCTTTCTATTGCCTTTAAAGGTATCTGGTGGTGTACCTCTTAATTTGTCTGTTGTAGTGACTGGTGCTACTATTTGTGCTGCTTGTGGTGCGACTTGTGCAGCTACTGGGGCTTGTTGCACTGGAGCTTGTTGAGCTGGTTGTTGTGCCATTATAGGTTGGACTATTGGCTGTACAGGTACAACTTGCACTACTGCTTGTTGTTGTGCGAATACTATGGGTTGTGCAGGTACGATTTGTACTTCTGCTTGTTGTGGTAAGACTATGGCTTGTAGTTCTTGTTCTAGTTCTGCTAAAGGAAGGGGAGGAGGTATGTCGAAACCTGCTTCTATCGCTTCTTGTATTAAATGCAGATACGCTGGTTCTTGTGGAGTGAGAGGGTTTTCTGGCTCTCTATCTTCTAAATCTAAGATGTGTTGAAATTGTGCAGCTAATACATCTGTATCTTGTTCTGTGTGTGGTTCGTAGTATTCATCTTCTTGATCTTCTTGATCATATTCTGGGTTTGGTGCGGATTGGAATGGAGAGAGTTCTACTGACTCTAATGTTTCTGCATGTCTTCTGGGTACTGTGAGGGTTGATGGCCCTGCTACAGGTGGTAATTCTTCTGGGATATGATCTGGGTGTTCTGGATCAGTGATTCTCCAATAACCTGTGTTATGGGAATAAGGATTGATTCGATCACTATGGCTTATATATGAGCCTTCGACTGTTTCGAATCTTGTAATATAGTACCAGTGATTTTGTAGAAATTCTACTGGTAGATTGGTATTTCTCTGATTATCCCAAATATAATAACCTGGGTGTTCAGAGAAATTAAGCCACTGGATTTGGCCTAAAACGTGTTCTGGTAGATCTGGATTTGATCTAAGTTGGACTTCGACAAGTCGATATTTGAGTTCTGGGTCAGGTAACAGTTCTAGTAATTGAGCTGTACTGACAATGTGTAAAGGTCTTCAGCTGCTGAAGGCCTTTAGTATAGATCAGTTACTTTAGATCTAAAAACTTCAGTGTGTTGAAGCTTATGTGACGTTTGATAAGATAATGTAATGTGTGCTTTGATAAGATTCGACTTGATAAGATGTATCACTTTTGATACTCTTGATAAGATGTGACCAATTATGTTAGGTCTGATAAGATGTTCTGTGTATGGAAGGAGACCTGCTACGTTAGGAATGCCTTCTGTTCTGCTTCACTATAGGGGAAGTTGCCTTCGTTTGTGGTAACTAGACTAGTTATAGAAGAGACTTGGTCTAATGTTACGCACGGACTCTGCATATTTGTAAGGACTCGCCTTGAGTACTTACAGGTAAGCGTTTAGAGTCTACCTTTAGTTATAAAGGTCACACAGTTACGTTAGTGCAAAGCTAAGTTAAGACTAACTTAGATAGTATAGCAGACTCTAGGTGCTTGACTTAGAGTGCAAGGGAATTGCTTAGAGAGATAAGAATGGGAGTGAATGCTCTAAGGAGCTTTAAGGTCCTGGGATTACTGCAGAGACCAAGTCTGGAGAGTTGGGGCTCTTCAGGAGGTCTTTATATACATGAGCTACCTAGTCATCTATCTAACAAGTCAAGGGATGCGTAGCAAGCCTTGGTAATGGATGAGTAAGTAGTTACTAAGGTAAACTATCATATGCAAAAGAGATTACAGTCCGCAGTAGAGAACTGCTTCATGCGTTAAAGATATACTGAGAGGTATGACTCTGAATGAGTCAAAGTGACTTGTACAGTATGGCTGATGTAATGCGTGAGAGTAGTAGTTGGAATAGGAAGTACTGTGGCTGTAATGTAATTAGTACGCGTTAGGTGATAACTGCTATGTATCTAGATAATGGGTAAGTCCGAGAGTGCAGGTGTTAAGGGCCAAGGACCCTAAGGTGCAACGTGCATGGGTTTGTATAACAGCGGTGGGACTTGTACTTCAAGGGATCGCAGGTAGCGAACACTGGCCCTTGGATGCGCTGGTATGATGGGTCTGCACGCGTGCAAGACACTAGTGGTGATAATGAAAGATGTAGAGGAGAGTCTTGACGGTGTTCGAGACGACTTTGCACGTAGTGCAGGTGAAAACTGAAGGTGCTGTGGAAGCTACAACACTTGGGATTAAACCAAGTCAGGCTTAAGGCCCAACTCTAGGAAAACACAAGGGTTTATATACATGTGGGGAGACTGTATGACTAAGGCCTAATACGATGAGTACTTGTACTAGTAACAAGTCATAGTCCAAAAGAGGGAGTCATACAGTGCAGAACTGACTCGCGCGCAAAGGTAACAAGAAAGGAGTCAATATGAGTCGTAAAATGAGGCTATGAGAAAGTATAGTAAGCGGGCCGAGAATCCGGAAGCGAGACTGAGGTAAGCGAATAGAGACGAGTCAGGGGTAGGGATAGGGTCATGTGAGGTCAGGTGAGGGAGTATCAGGTGATGTGCAGGTGACTTGAGAGCGGGTGATATAGGACAGGTGACTTTGAGGAGCAGGTGACTGAAATGGCATGTGACTGGTTATGTGGGTGGTCAGGTGACTAGTCAGGTGATTGGTCATGTGATCGAGGTGGATGGGTGGTTGGTCACGTGATGGGAAAGGCTTAGTAAGCAGTGGAAAATGAGAAAATGCCCCCCTGCATAAGCCCAAGAACGTAACAGCAGGAAAGCAGTAATGCGGACCAGGTATCATACTAATAAGGAAGGAGAGCTGATATAAGCAAATGCGCATCGTTAAGTGGTACTTAACTGCATAAATGCTTGATAAATCAAAGGAGCTGTAACAAGTAAAGCCTTGGGTGACGATGCATGCCTTGTACTTCTGTACCTGGCCATCTGGTCCATGTTTGATATGTAGAACCCACTTACTTCCAACTACTTTGTGTCCTTTTGGCCGTGGGACTACATTGTAAACCCCCATCTGCTGGAAGTTCCAGATTTTGTCTTCGCAGGCCGCGTCCCATTCAGCGGCATTGCTGCATGCCATGGCCTCCTCATAGGTTCGTGGGTAGTCAGTCTCATCCATAAGGACAACATTGGCTTGTTCTGTGGGGCAAGGTCAGCTGTAGGATGTAATTGAGTAGCATGGGTCATCGTCCCAAACAGGTGGGCGAATTGTGTGCTTGGGATGTGAGGCGATGGGCGTGGGCTGTATGTTAGTGGTGACGGGAGTAGGCGTGGATGGATCAGAAGTGGGAGTGGATGGAGAGGGAGTGGATGTGGAAGGATCAGAAGTGAGGACAGGAGTGGAGGACAGCGTGGAAGTGATGGTCACAAGGGGGTCAGTTGTGTTGTTAGCGTCAAGGATAACATGCTTGTATGACATGTTGGTCCCCCCCTTGTCGAAGATAACGTCACGGGACTCAATGAAGCACTTTGATTGCTGATGCACAAGGCAATAGGCTTTGCGCTGCTGAGCGTAACCAATGAACGTGCAGACAAGGGACTTGGCTGAAAGTTTGCCACACAGCTTGTTGGGAATGTGAACAAAGGCCTTGCAGCCAAAAATGCGGAGGCAGGAAACATCAGGTTTGTTTCCACTCCAGGACTCCTTGGGTGTGCAATCACTAAGAGAACATGTCAGAGACACGTTGTGGAGGTGCGTTGCATACTGAAGGGCATCCCACCAGTAAGCGTTGGGCAATTCAGTGTCAATAAGCATCATGTGGACCCGCTCAACTAGTGTGTGGTTCATGCGCTCTGCTACTCCATTGTGCTGCAGTGTGTCAGCTGTGGTCAACTTGTGCTTGATCCTCTTGTCCTTGAGGAAGGACTGTAACCCCCTGGCAGTGTATTCGCCCCCTCCATTGGAGCAAAGGACCTTAAGCTTGTGGCCAGTCTCGAGCTCGACACGCACGACAAAGGTGCACAGATGCTGAGTCACCTCAGACTTCTCCTTCATAGCGTTGACAAAGACCTTGCGGGACTTGTCATCGATCCAAGTGACAAAGTAGGTGAAGCCTTGGCGTGAGGGGGTGGAGAAAAGTGTGCAAACGTCTGAGAAGACGCAGCCTAAGATGAGGTCAGCTTGCATGTCCATCTCCTTTTGGATTTCGGCACACGTTTGCTTGCCCTTAACACAGGGTTCGCAAATTTGGGAGGAAGGGGTGTAGCTGCCAGAGATTTCCATTCCACAGGTCATCCCCTTCCGCACCATACAGATGACATTGTTGGTGTTGAGATGACCAAGATGTCTGTGCCAAATGTTGATGCTAGCCTTGGATTTCAAGTTGTCAGCGATCAGCATGGCCTCAGGAGGATCTTCACCCTTGGTAGGAAAAGAGTCGAGGACCGCGATGTGAGCCGATTCAGAGATGGGAAGGGTAGCAATTCACACCATGTAGAGACTTCTGCGCAGGTCACCCTTGCAGGCAACTTGCTTGTGCTGGTTGAGGATAGAGCATCCCTCCCCAACAAACTGCATCTCAGAGCTGTGCTTGGCAAAGTGCAACACCGAAAGTAAGTTGCTGTGGAGTTCCAGCACATGGAGGACATCTTGCAGCACCATGGGCAAGGACTTGCCCTCAGCATGCATACAGATGGAAATGTGGCTGATGCTGGTGGCTTGAATGGTGCTGTTGTCCCCAAGGACAATGTCCATGGGGTTGACAAGTGGGGAGTAATGATGGAACCAGTCGCAGTGTGCACACATATTGCAAGAGGTGCCGGAATCGATGATCCAACTGGCCTCAAGACTTTGAGGACTGGAATCAATTTTGGCCTGCAGTACATGTTCACAAGTGGTCGAGGGATGTTCGGCAGAGCAGGGAATTGCGACAGCATGGAAGAGTCAAATGACATCTGCATCACTGGCAGAGCCGTAGGCAGGGGGATCACTGGCTACAGCGATCTTCGCTGTAGCACTGGAAGAAGAAGCAGGGTTAGAGTTACCAGAAGTGGAACCAGAGGTAGCATTAGAATTCTTGGCTGCCTCTTGCTCCACCTTCTCCTTCTTCAGTTTGCGGCATTCCAACTTCTTGTGGCCCTTCTTTTTGCAATGCGAGCACTTCAAGTCGGTGTCAGCTTGGGGTGATCTTCTCTTGCCCTTGCCTGCCTTGGTGTAGAATGCAGCAGCGGTGCCCTTGAAATTTCGGAGGTGATGCTGCTCTTCCCTGATGATGCGGTCCACCACCCATCTGCTAGTAATAGTGCTGGCATCTGAGTTGGTAAGAACAGTGCAAAGCATCAAGTAAGATTCGGGTAGGTGCATGGAGAGAAGGAACACAAGGAGGTTCTCAGCAATGGGGAAGCTGACAGTCTCAAGCTGCTGAGCCACGTAGATACAATGGTCGACCTGGGGCTGCATGGGTTCTATGTCCTTGAAGGACATAAAGAAGAACTGCTCTAATAGGAAGACAGTCCGTTCGTTGCCACTGCCGGCACCAGAATAACAAGAGCTAATGTTAAGGCTTCAACAGGCCTTGATAGTACGACTTGTACTAAGAGTGAACTGGCGGTGAGTACTTGAAGAGGTAGAAGTCTCTAGTGTTGCTAGAGACGACTCTGAGAGGCTTATGTAAAAGATGAGGAAAAGGGGAGGCACTTGGGGAGCTTTTGAGAATGTTGATATTGAGAATCAAGTCAAGCTTAGGGCTTGACTGTCGAAATACAGGGCGCTTATATACAGGCATAACCGCGCACGGGCCATGGTCACTAAGGTAGGTACTTCTGGTCAAGAGGGGGCTGTCTGTATCATATAGTACTCCGCGGACAAGTGCTGCGGTCTGTATGAGTCGAACAATAGAGAATGAGCGAGAGCGAATGAAAGATCAGAGAATTGCCTAATCTATCCTTAAGGGTCAAACAATGGCGGCGGGTCATTCCAAGAAGAGAAGTGTCGTCATGATGTGATGACAACCACAAGGTTTGAGGCTGATCCGAGGAGATCTGATCTCCGCATGCCCATTCTGGTCTAATGGGTGTCTAACATAAGCAACTACCCTTTAAGGTAGTCCATATTGATGGTGACCCAATTAAGGGCCATGTCACTATCCGCGTCGTCTGTGGAGCTCTGCATGGATGAGGGATTGTCTGCGGATCCTTCGGGAGAGGTCGACTGGTAGCCCTGACTCTGGGGCGAGGTGCCAGCTATGGGCGATGAGGCAGAAGGGGTGATTGACTGGTAACTGCCTTCTCTACTGGTACGTTGGCGTATGGGTGCTGAGGAGAGACTTGTGGGTGACAGGGAATGCTTGCAGGATATAGGGGAAGGAGGGCTATTATGGTACTCTGTCCATACCCTAAGAGGAGGTTCCTTATTGGCTAGGTGGACTGTGCCATCCTCGGTATTCAGGTATTGAGTTGGTTCTAGTTTTGGAGGCGGCACGTCCTCTATGGGACTATCCTGGTCCTCCAGTGGGTTCTCTACTAGGGGTGGCTCTTGGTACGACTCCATGGAGGAGTACTGTTGATGATAGGTGCTCCAAGGGATAGGGGTAGGGGGCTGCATTGTTGGTAGGTCGAAGTCTGGGTAGATGGACATTGCAGGGGAAGGTGATCGTGTCATAATAACTTGGGATGGTTTGGTCCATTGGGGTGTGACTGATATGGGCTGTTCTACGGGCGGTAGAGATGGTGGGTTCAATGGTAATGGTGCCTTTCCCATAAGCTCTGGTGGTGAGGCACTAGGGAAGATGACTGGTGGTTTGGTAGTTGTCTTTAGGTCGTAGGTTATGACCTGTGGTGTGTCCAAGGAGGGGTAGGGTAAATGGGAAAAATTGGTTAGATCATAACAGCTAATGCGATCCCAGTACTCTTTGGAGGTCTTTGCACAAAAGATGCACTTCTGACCAACCTTCTTGAGTGCCAAGAGAATCATAAGCTGTGCTTTGCGATCCTTGAGGCACCACTCCTCATGGCCTGTGGGGTCACTCATCATAGTCAAACAGGGTTCGGTGCCATTGACGATAGACCAGATGCCATGGTTAGTAAACGCGAGTGTGAGGGCTGTGTACCAAGTCTTGTAGTTTTTGCCATCATCTTCAAGTGTCAGTAAGTCAAACTTGGCAGGTACAAATGGCTTTGCCAACGTGCTGCTACCTGCAGTAGGAGAGCTTCCGCCTTGAGTCTGCACAGGGGTGCCAGATGTCTGCAGCATGGGAGTGCCAGTAGGGACCTGCAGAGTGGGAGTACCAGGGATGCTGACCATGCATCCCACATGCCAGAGAGTGTCCTGAACCCGACAAGGGCACGCGCCCGAGTCAATGCACCGAATGTGACCCATTGAGGTCCAGGAAACCAACCCGAACAAACGCATCCCACACCAGGGAGCAGGCCCGAGAACCAGGGCAACCAACAAACAAACAGAACCCCAAAAAAGGCCAGACTAAGGGCCAACATACAAATTGCGTCCCAGAACATGAATGGAGCAGCTGCGCCCTCCGAAAACATGAACTACAGAGAAAAATGGAAGTCGATCAGCCACACAATGCATGTAGAAAAAATAGCAATACTTGCCATACAAGAGGCCCATCTTGACCAAACCATGATGGAGCAACTAGAACGGAACTTCGAGAAAAATTTGAAAATACTGATCTCAGCACACCCTGACAACCCCCGATCAACGGCGGGAGTAGGTTTTGTCATCAACAAACAACTGATCGAACCAAATGAAATAGAACTGCATGAACTAATTCCCGGAAGAGCCGCCACACTAAGAATAAAATGGTTAGGATCGTGCGCCGCAACAATACTAAACGTGTACGCACCTAACAACAGAAGCGAGCACGCCAACTTCTGGGCAAAAGTGATAACCGCAAGGAGAGCTAAACACCTCCCAATACCAGACTTCACCTTAGGGGACTTCAACGTCACAGAGGACGCCATAGACAGAATGCCACCCAGAATCGATGACGAATCGGCGATAACCGCCCTGAGGGAAGTGAGACATGAATGGGACATAAGGGACACATGGCGCTGGGCAAACCCAACCGAGATCGCCTTCACGTACAGGGCACAAACGCGGAACGAAAGGATACAAGCGAGATTGGACCGCATATATATCTCCAAAAAGGCCGAACCGTTCACCTTCGATTGGGAAATCAAAGAATCGGCGATCCCGACCGACCACGCGATGGTATCCATGAAATACGCTCCTAGAGAAGCCCCACAGATCGGGAAAGGGCGATGGACGCTCCCACTAACCCTACTCAACAACGAAAAGTTCCTGGAAAGAGTAGCAGAGGAGGGCACCACGCTCCAAGCCAGAGCGACAAGAGATCGAATTGAGCGCACGGACAGACAGACCGCTAACATCCAAACACACTGGGAAGCGTATAAGAGCAACGTTCGTAAGATAGCGAAAGAAACCGCAAAAGAGTGCTACTATAAAATAAACTCACGCATCAAGGCAATCGAAAAAGACCTGAAAGAAACAAACAACACACCCGACATCAGCACGAACAGAGAGCGACAAAACCACGAAGCCTACCTAGCAAACCAACTCAAACAACTCAAAAAGAAAGAAGCAAAGAACCAGAAAGACTTCCTAAACGCGAAACTTGCAAACCACGGCGAACGTCTAGGAGGCACATGGTCAGCCCTCGGCAAGGAGAAAAGACCAAGGAATCCGATCCACAGACTGAAGATCCCCAATACAAACCCCCCACAATATGAGCGTCACTCAAGGAGGATGGCAGAGATCGCGCGGAACCACCATGACTCTATCCAGAATGATGATATCGACCCAGACGAAAACCCAGAGGACTACAAGACATTACTCGACGATGTGCTGAATGAAATCCCTATGAGCCAACGCCTCGAAGAACTGGACAGGACGAATATGAGCTGGAAAGCCACGGAAGACCAGATCAGCGCAGCTCTACGACGGACAAAAGACGGAACTGCGACCGGCCTGGATGGATGCCCATACGAACTATGGAAAGCATTAGAAAAGCGACACAACAATCTGAGACACAAGAACGTACCAAGCTTTGACATCATCAAATCCCTCACATATCTCTTCCGGGACATACAAGAACACGGCATCGACGACAGAACCGACTTCACAACAGGCTGGATGTGTCCGCTGTTCAAAAAGAAAGACCCCACTGATATCAGCAACTACAGACCGATCACACTGCTTAACACAGACTACAAACTACTCACCAAGGTCTTAGCCATACAACTACTAGACCACGTTAGCCAACTCGTACACCCGGACCAAGCCGGATTCATCCCCAACCGGTCGATATTCGACCATATACGCCTAGCAAAAGCGATCCTCAACTACGCGGAAATAACTGAGGAAGATGGAGCGATATTAGCCCTGGATCAAGAGAAAGCATACGACAAAATACGGCACGATTACCTATGGAAAACACTGGAGGCATTCCACCTCCCCCAGCCCTTCACAAAGACAGTCCAGGCATTATACAGCAACGCCCGCACCAAAGTCGCGATAAACGGAGTCTTCAGCGAGACCTTCAGAGTAAAACGTGGCGTCCGACAAGGAGACCCACTATCCTGCCCACTTTTTGACCTCGCAATCGAACCCCTAGCGTGCCGCATACGTGCTGACCCGAATATCAAAGGGATCATGATCCCTGGCGTCGAAAACGCGATAAAGATCACGCTTTTTGCCGATGACACCAATCTCTTCCTAAACAAAGAGGACCGGCTGGATTACATACAAGGAATCCTAGATAAATGGTGCAAAGCGTCAGGAGCACGATTCAACATCGAGAAAACCGAAATCATACCGATAGGGAAAAAATCCCACAGGAGGACCGTAGCGGACTCCAGGAAAATCAACCCCCAGGACAACAACCCCTTACCACCAAAAATAAGGATCGCACGCGATGGGGAAGCAGTACGGATACTCGGGGCGTGGATTGGAAACGAAACCAACGACCAGACCCCCTGGGAACCGATACTAGACACCATCAAAACAAAACTAGACCTTTGGGGAAGAGCGCACCTTACTCTCAACGGGAAACGTGTAGTCATACAAGCGATCATAGGGGGCCACACCCAGTTTATGGCAAAGGCCCAAGGAATGCCGGCGCACGTCGAGGAAGCCCTAACGAACATCATGAGTAAGTTTATATGGGACCGAGGGACGAAACCAAGGATAGCCATGGCCACACTCCGACGTCCGATCCACGAAGGGGGACTAAACATCCTCGACATCAAATCTAGGAATGAAGCAATCGAAATTATTTGGCTAAAAGCGTACCTAAACTTCTCCCCATCCCGCCAGAAGTGGGCCACAGTCACAGATCACATAATACTCGCCGCGGCACCACCCCAATCAATCGAGAAAGCAAGGGAGAACCCCTTCCTGCAAACCTGGACGGCCCCTCTCAAAGGCCCAAGATCGAAGCGCCTAAATGGCGACACGAAGAGAATGCTAAAAACAGCGCGGAAATATAAGGTCAACCTCACCGCGATTAGAATGACCCCTCACCTGCTGGCACAACTACCGGCCTGGTACCACCTCTCAGCGAATCAAAAACCGATAGCCAGCAACGCGGCGAAATGCCTTCTTCAAAAACACAACGTATCTAAGGTAGCGGACCTAGTCAGGACATCAGCACGACTTCGTCACCCCGCCCAACACCCAACGCACCGGAAGAACAGGAACTGCACATGCCAAGAGTGCGCAAGCGAAAGGAACTTGGGTTGCAGGAATCCGCATAAATGTGCCACGGAAGCCATTGCCAGACTGAACCTAATACCTCCTAAACATAACCCAACGAAACAGGACCCTCCGGACGGAATGTCCCTAACACGGTCGCGGAAACTGAGGAACGAGAGAGCCAGACAAACTGACGGGGTAGTCACCCTCGACCCCTCAATCACCTGCAAAGAAAGCTTAGCCGAATGTTTCCGCATATTCACGAACCCAAACAGGATCTCCACCCACCTAGCGAGGAGACATAAACACCGAGGCCCCACCCCCCGATGCGAAGAAATCGCGGTGTATACCGACGGCGCCTGCATGGACAACGGCAGAAAGAACGCACGATGCGGAAGCGGGGTCTGGTTCGCCCAGGACGACCCGAGAAACCGAGCCCTACGAATCCCCGGGGAAGCTCAATCCAACCAAGTAGGCGAAATAGCCGCGGTCATCGCAGCAATGGAAATGGTACCCCCATTTCAACCGGTCAAAATATACACAGACTCCAAATATGTGATCGACGGCCTGACAACCCACCTAGAGTCCTGGGAAAACGATGGATGGATAAACATAAAAAACGCGAGACTATTCAGAAAGGCCGCTCACCTGATGAGACACAGATCCGCGAAGACAACCATGCAGTGGGTCAAAGGACATGATGGAAACCCAGGAAACGAAGCCAGCGACGCGCTAGCAAAACAAGGAGCGAACAAACGACACCCAGACCCACTGAATCTGAACATCCCGGAAGAATTCGACATCCGAGGAGCGAAACTACCGACCCTAACACAAGCGACGGCATATAAAGGAATCCTAGAACGAAAACAGCATGAACCGAGGAACACCACTGAAAGGAACCTACAACTCACCCGCACAGCCATAAAAAGGATAACAGGCGAGATAGAAACAAACGCAGCCATATGGAAACACGCGCGGAAGAAAACGATCAGGCCGATCGTCCAACAATTCCTGTACAAAACAATACACGGAACCCACATGATCGGAGGATACTGGCGCCATATCAACGGATACGAGGAAAGGGAGAAATGCGCAACATGCAACGAAACGGAATCGATGAGCCACATATTAACACGATGCAGAGAAAAGAACACACAGACCATATGGCAACTAGCGAAAGCCCTATGGCCACACCGAAACATCCCATGGCCCGAAATCACCCTAGGTACGATCCTAGGATGCGGCAATATAACCCTACGCCCGAACAGACCGAGGAGGAATGATCAGAGGCGACAACACAAACCATCCCACCAAGGCCCATCCCGGCTCTTCCAGATCCTCCTGTCCGAATCAGCATACCTAATATGGGTCCTAAGATGCGAACGAGTAATCCAGGAAAAACCTCTACCCAACAAGGAAATCAGAGCGAGATGGCAACACGCGATCAACGAAAGGCTCACCATCGATAAGGTCACCGCGACGAGAATCACCAGAACGAAGAGATTCACGAAACTTGTGGAGGATACATGGGTACCAGCACTAGGGAAAGAATGGGGAACCCCAACAATCGGCGATACCGCAGTGAGGTTTTAGTGGGTAGGACTGCACGATGAGCACACCTGTTGGGCGTGCTAAACGTCGTGCTTTGAGTCCCACACTACCCCTAACCCAGGGGTGTGCGTAACGGCATTTTCCCTCACACCCGGACCGCGGTCCGGCTATAGCGTGATAAACGGGACTGGTCTATCCTCTCACCGCTTATCAATTATCTCTGAAGACGATCTATGATTATCACACATAATTACATGGATACTTCAAGATAAAGTGCTTTCAAAAAAAAAAAAAAAAAAAAAAAAAAGAGTGGGAGTACCAGTGTTGCCAGAAGTAGATGGGGGAGAAGATATGATGACAGAAAGCAAGGAAGGGTGGTGATCAGAGCTTCAATGTCAGAGTGACAGAGATGCAGGTCTCATAATCTGTAGAATGAACGTAAGACACTCAGTCTGAGAAAGTGAAGACTATATTTGCGAAGCTATGTACCTGTAGAATGAACGTAAGACACTTGGTCAAAGTTAGCTACAGTGCATGAACACGAAACGCATATGGTACTAACCTCAGTCTGAGAAAGTGAAGACTGAGGTTTACTGGTAAATACTATGCAGTATATGTACTCAAGGAGCGATCAGCGACAAAGATAATAAACACGAGAAAGGCAAGATGCAGTAATCACAAGCTAAAGTGAACATGTGGAACGCTAAGACATACATCACAATGAGAAGTGTCAATGTCAAAGTAAAAAGTCAGAATGCGTCCCATTGTAGACATCATTGTGCCAAGTGCACGATTGAATCTCCTATATCCGACATGATGTTCATACTCTCATGGGTAGCGATGTACAGGATAGGGTGGCCAGTCCTCAACAGTAGATGTAGTGCCTTTGTAATGTAGCCCACAATATCCACAATGCTCTGTAATAATGTCCCACCATGATTTCAACAAACTTGTAGGCCTGCACAGGTTATAATTCCCCCCTCTTGTTGTTGC
>Ga0307510_10003940_pt1 | contig 17395 bp, 15 predicted proteins | sample 12_EM_MG_FD_207224 | JGI IMG/M metagenome (GOLD analysis project Ga0307510, IMG submission 207224) | Populus trichocarpa ectomycorrhiza microbial communities from riparian zone in the Pacific Northwest, United States - 12_EM | ecosystem: Host-associated > Plants > Roots > Unclassified | place...
TGAGTTTGGCAAATTTTTTTTGTTTCTTTTGCATGTTATTTTGATTTCATATATCAGGTTGCATGTTAGTAAAATTAACTTAGATTTTCTTGAATTGTTGTCGCTTAGGCCTTTTTTTTTTTTTTTTAACGTTAAGAAAATTTGACTGGATTCCTTGAAAGAATTAGAATAAACTAACCTCAGTCCCAGCAATGCCCATTGCTAGACCAATATCTGCTTCATGGAGTGATGGGGCATCATTCGTTCCATCACCAGTTACTGCAACAACTTCACCGAAAGTACACAAATGTTTCACCAGTGTATGCTTGTCAAGTGGAGAAGATCGAGCCATCACCTACAAATGAATTCAAATTTGTTAGTCTTGGCGAGACTAACTCTTTTCACAACTGAGAAATTTAATTGCAGTTAGATCTTTGTTAAACATGGAAGTAAGAAACACCTGAATTTTGGGAATTAGTTGGAGCAACTCTTCCTGGCTCTTTTCTCGGAAGTCTGGACCCTCAACGGCTATACCATCATCGGTAAGAATCCCACATTCCCTTGCAATAGCCTTGGCAGTATTTATATTGTCTCCTGTAAACATTCTTACAGGAATACCCACTGAACGGCAAACTGCAACAGACTCCTTGACGCCTGGACGAACAGGATCTTTGATACCCGCTATCCCTATACAAGTGTGCCCGGAATGTGGTAAAGGATTATCAGGGGAGAACCCACTTTCCAGCACCATATACGCAAGACAGAGAGTTCTAAGAGCCTCACTAGCAAACTGATCAATTGTAGCCTTAAGGTTGTTAATGGATTCTTCATCCAGGGGAATAACGTCACCATTTGAATTGATCACCTTGTTACAAGCAGCCAAAACTATTTCTGAAGCATCTTTGGTGTGGGCTCGCAAACCACCTTCAGGAAGCTCCACCACCACACCCGTTTGCTTCTTCGTGGAATTGAAAGGCTCAACTCTAACAAGTTTCACTGCTTGTCGCTCTGCCTGGAAATCTCCACCAAGAGATAGGCCAAACTCCAACAAAGAAGTCTCAGTGGGTGTTCCTAAAATTTCGCATTTTCCATATTTGTTAACAATGACTTCACCCCCAGTGTTGTTAAATAATGTCTGCAAGAGAAGTTTTCCAGAAGAAGCAGGGATTTCAGAGAACAAGCTAGAAGCCTTAGTAGGTAGGTCAACTTCCTTGACATTCATGCAAATGCATGATTACACAACAGTCATATGATTCGTAGTTAGTGTCCCTGTTGTCACTGCAGATATTTGTGGCTGACCCCATAGCCTCACATGCTGCCAGATGACGGACAAGTGCTTTATCATTCATCATCTTCTTCATGGAAAAGACAAGGCTTAACGTCACAGCCAGTGATAGCCCCTCGGAAGTCGGAACTGAACAACAACAATTGTAACTGCAATTGCAAAGTATTCCAGCATCTCCAATGCATCATCTCCAGACCAGCTAAAGTAAGTCCCTGCTTGCCATTTACGGCTAAATAATCCTTGGATCAGAACTGCAAAACTCACTACAGCAAAGAAAAGGCCTATCTTCCCAATAATGATTGCCACTCCATTCAATTTTACCTGCAGTGGAGTTTCATCATCTCCTCCTTCACTTAGAGTTGCCATCAATTTATCCCATTGGGTTCTCATCCCAACAGTGGCAACCATCATCTTGCATGATCCATCTTGAACCTCAGTTCCAGAAAGCATACAAGGATTTTCAGAATTTACCATTACCGGCTCCCTTTCACCAGTTAAACTCGACTCATCAATTAATACAGAAAAGCCTGAAACAAAAAGCCCATCTGCAGGTACTTGATCTCCAATAGCAAGATGCACTATATCACCAGGAAGCAAATCATATATGGACAATTTCTGCCTAAATCCATTACTCGTGACCTGAATGGTGATCTTCCTTTTCTCTTTGTCCAAATCCCTGAATTGTAACGATTGACGATAATCACTTACAGCTGTCACAAACACGACTGACAAGATACTTGCAACAATTCAGAGGCCATCATGAGCTCCATTCGGCCAGCCTTCTGTTGCTATGCCAACAATTAAAGACACAAAAGCACACGCCCCAAGTATCATTAGAGTCATATCCTGAAGTGCTTCCCAAACAAAAATCCAGAAACTCCTAACTTGGCTCGCAGCAAACTTATTGATCCCATAAGTCTCTTGTCTGTGATTCAGTAGATCACACTATTCGTGGTGGTTAGCCCATCAGTCATTGAAGTGCAGAGCTTTTCTGCAACACCATTTACCCCACCGTAAAATTTGAGCTTCTTCTCATCGTGGCCTTCGACAATTGATCCTAACTCATCAGCGCATATTGTCAAAACCTGCAGCCTTGACTTGTGCAGGTGTGGTATAGTCGCTTGGGGAGAAACCTGAGAACATTCCATTTCTATAATTATCATTTATCAGTTACGAAGAGGCTGTAGAACTATCTAAGCTTAATTAACTAAATTCGAAACAACCTCACCTTGGATAGATTGAAATGCAGCTTTGGAAACCAGAACAGCAATCCTTAATTTCTCCTGCAATATTAAAACACACACACACAAAGAAAAGTAAGCTTCCGCCGCAATCACCAGGTATTATATGTGTTCTCTCATAAAAACAAAAGGTATTCTGGCAGGCTTTATACATTATTGTATTGGGCAAGGCAGAAATAGCAGTGCATCACCGTAAGAAGAAAGAAACTAAGAGGTCAAATAACGTAAATTATGAACTGGTGAAGGATGCAACGTCAGATTAGCCAAGCAAATTAATTTGTATTAAATGCCAACGTATTACATGCAGTAAGGAATTTATGATACCAATGGAAATCGATTATGGTTAGTCTGATCACACAAATTAAAGTTAGAAACTGAAATGAATTGCGGAAAAACTGATTGCAGATATCAGCTTAATATAGATGATATACAGCAATTTAAGATACGAATACAATGAGATAAGAAGCTAAAAATATGTATTTATCTTTAAGATAAACACGATCTCATTTGTTACTAATCAAGAAGGTTTATCTCTATCAGCCTCTTCAAACTGATGGGAAGATTGTGAAGCATTAGTTTGTCTATAAAAGAAAGAAAACATGAGGAGGAGAGACCTTTAGTGAAGATGTCTGAAGGTTAGATGGAGATGTATTTAACATGTATATCTTTGTTAAAGATCTTCTCATATATAAAATGGTAGTCCATCTCTATATGATTTGTTCTCGCATGAAAAACAACAGGGTTTGAAGATAGTGTTAAAGCACTGATATTATCAACCCAAATACAAGGTGCAACCGATAAACATATATAAAGTTCTTTGAATAGCATTCTCATCCAGTAAAGTTTAGCTACTGTTTATGCCATTGATTAATATTCAACTTCAATACTTGATCTTGCCACCATAGATTGTTTCTTAACAATCCAAGAGATCATATATGAACCTAGATAAATTCAGTATCCTAAGCTAGATGTCCAATCATCCGGATTACCAGTTCAATTAAAGTCACAAAAGCTATTGAGTTGAAGTGAATGCTTGTTAAATTGAAAACCAAATTATAGAGTGCCTTTAAGATATTTTAACACCCTTTTAGTAGTAGTGAAATGAATATTTGTAGGACAATAGAGAAATTGCCATTGTAGGATATATTAGGTCTGGTTAATGTCAAATACTGAAGAGCTTCCACCATGCTTCTGTATTCAGTAGGGTCACTAAGAGGATCTCCTGAGAATTTTGAGAGTTTGGCACCTGTTATGCATGGTGTTGGTGCAGGTTTAGCACCAGTCATTTTCATGCGACGTAGAAGGTCAACAACATATTTACCTTGGTGGAGATACAAGTCATTTTCTATCTTGGTTACGTGAATGCCTAAGAAATAAGATAGTGACTCAAGATCCTTGATAGCAAATTTAGAGCCGAGATTAGAGATAAGACTATCAATGGTCGTAACAGCATTACTGGTGACAATAATGGCATCGACATATATGAGCACAAAAACACACACATTGTTATGATGGTAAGTAAATAAAGAAGTGTCCACAGTTAAGGCAGTGAATCCAAGTTCCAAGAGAGCCTGAGACAACCTTAAGAACCAAGTTTTAAGGCCATATATTGATTTATGCATAAGGCATACATGATCAGGTAAATGTGAGTCTTCAAGACCTTGAGGTTGCTCCATATAAATCTCCTCTTCAAGATACCTATGAAAAAAGGCATTAGAAATATCAAGTTGTATGATTGACCAATTATAATGTACTGACAAAGCAAGGGCTAACAGAATAGTAACAGGTTTAATAACTGGACTAAAAGTCTCAATAAAATCAAGACCATCAACTTGATCAAATCCCTTCGCCACCAATCTTGCCTTATACCTGTCAATAATGCCATCAGCATGTTGTTTTATTTTGAAAACCCATTTGTTCCTCACAACTTGTTTATGTCTTGATCGTGGACAAAGTGACTAAGTTTTGTTAGTCAGCAATGCATTATATTCAGCAGTCATTGCATTCAACCAATCTTGATTCCTTGCGGCTTATTTAAAGGTTGTTAGTTCAGATGGTAACGTGTGAGTGAAAAGAGCTTAGAGAGGATTATTGGGCTGGTAATCCGGATGAACAGAGATCTATCTCAGGATACTACGTTTATCTAGGCTCATGTCTGATCTCTTGGACTACTAAGAAACAATCCGTGGTGGTAAGAAGAAAATTTTTTGGAAACTCTAATTGATTGCGGTTTGGAGTCAGGGGCAGAGAAGATTGGATTAGATTGGATCTTGGCTGGTGGTGACTTTTCTGGGTAAGAAATCTTGGTTTCTTCTTGCTAGATTTGTGGGAAGACAAATCATTAGGCCCTTGATTATTACCACTGCATGGATTTTTCTTATCAAGGCAGGCATTCTCTTGCTCAATGAGCAGCAATGACAGCTCATACTCAAGAGGAACAGGGACATGAACAACCATGGTATCTTGACAGTGGTGCAAATAATCACATCACTTCTAAATTCCAGAATTTAACCTTGCATCGGCAACCATATCATAGAAATGACAAAGTAATCGTTGGCAATTAAGGAGGTTTACATATCACCAATACTGGTTCTTCTATATTTACTACACCTACATCAAAATTTCTTTTAACCAATATTCTTCACTATCCATCTTCCTCATCAAATCTATTATCTATTCAATGTTTTTGCTTGGATAACAACTGTTATTTTATATTCACAACAACTCATTTCTTTGTGAAAGATCTGCAGATCAAGGAAATTCACCTCCAAGGGCCGAGTAAAGCTGGTTTATATCCAATGTTCCTGCAACAACTTAAATTCAACAAGTCAACTCTCAAAACTGCTATGCTTTCTCCTTTTACTACACTTTTAGGTGTTACTGCTCCTTTTCAAATCTGGCATTCACGATTGGGTCATCTGTCAGACACCATTGTTTCTAGTTTAGTGAAAAACTCGTTTATACCTGTTTCTGGATTAAAAAAAACCCAAACCTTATGTGAGTCCTGTCAGGTAGTTAAGAGTCATAAACTTCATTTACTTGAGTCCAATAATAGGTCTAGTCGTCCCCTTGAATTGATTCATTCGGATGTATGGACTTCTCCTGTCATGTCAGTTGGTGGTTGTAAATTTTATGTGATATTTATTGATGATTTTTCCAGATTTACATGGTTGTTCCCATTTAAACAAAAATCAGAGGTGTTTAACTGCTTTATTCGTTTTAAAAGCTTAGTTAAAAACCAATTTTCCAGTTCTATCAAGCAACTATTAACTAGCAATGGTGGTGAGTATTTATCTACTGTTTTCCAGGAATACCTCTCACAAAATGGAATTCTTCATAAACTCACATGTCTCTACACTTCAGAACAAAATGGAGTCTCTGAAAGAAAGCATAGACATATCACCAACACTGGTCTTACCCTTTTGGTTTAATCAAATTTATCTTTCAGGTATTGGGTGAATGCATTCTTCATAGCCACTTACCTCATAAACAAACTCCCTACACCTGTCCCATCAAATAAATCTCCATATTTATCTATATTAAACAAACAACCAAACTATTCATTACTAAAAACATTCAGGTGTTTACGCTTTCCATTACTTAGGTCTTATAATGCACATAAACTTGCTTTCAAAAGTAAAAAAATGTGTATTCCTTGGATATAGCTCTAATTATAAAGGTTATTGATGTTTTGATCCACAAACAAACAGAGTTTACATATCCGGACATGTGGTCTTTGATGAGTTGAACTTTCCTGCTCAGGATACACTGACTACAACCGGTATTACTCCTCCCTTGCAGCAGAATTCTCCTCAATTTTTAGAGTCCACTCGGTCAGGTACTGTCTCAAACACCTTGTCTCCTATTCAAGCTACTTTACCTAATTTTTCTATTGATCTACTTGATTCAGACAACCATCTTAGACCCTCACAACTTACCTTACCTCATCAGATCAACACTACACCCATACCTGATCATCTATCTACATACTCTAACCTAGAGTCATCCTCAGTTTCGGATAATCCTAACCAACAGCCAACCCCCACCTCTACTTTGACTCCTTCATCATATATTATAACAAGATCTCAGACGAACTCTTCCAAACCAAAGCACTTTCCAGATTATCATCTCTATCATTCCACCCATAAAATTATTTGGAAACTCTAGTGGATTGTGGTTTGGAGTCAGGGGTAGAGAAGATTGGATTAGGATGGATCTTGGTTGGTGGTGACTTTTCTGGGTAGGAAATCTTGGTTTCTTATTGGTTGGTTTGTGTTTAGGGGTGAAAAAGGCCAACTGAGTAATATCAGATAACTGGGGTTTGTTTTGTGCTTCAAGGAGTTGCTCGTAGTTAAGTAGTTCAGCTTGAAAGGCATTAAAGGAGATTGGTTGATCTTGGGTAGCAAAGTTGAGAAAGGTGATGAAAGGGGTGAAAATGGGATTTAATCCACCAACAATATATGAGATAAGATCTTCATTATCAACTGGTTTTGCTACAATAGAAAGTTGGTCAAACAAATGTTTTGCTATTAGCAAATGATCAGAACAACATTTGTTACCTTGCTGCAGAGTTTGGAGTTGTCTTTTAAGATGAATGATTCTTGAACGAGATTGAGGAGCAAATATGGTAGCAAAAGCATTCCAAACTTATATAGATGTAGTAATTCCATACACAATGAAAAGAATCTTCTCATCCAATGTGGCATTTAACCATGCCAAAATACATTGATCCTTCTTCTGCTAAACTAGATATGTTGGATTAAAATCAGAGGTTGGTTTGCCAGTTGAGTCAGCAAGGAATTGAGAAGGACAAGCTTTAGAGCCATCAATAATGCTCAGGAGGTCATGGCTTTTCAAGGTTGGTATGAACTAAGTTGTCCAATTTAGATAATTGTGTCCTTCTAATTTGACAGACACAAAAGAGGTGATATTATGAATGAAAAATGAAGGTGATGCAGAGAAAGCGGCCATAATGGATTAGGAGAAAAAGAAGAAGAAAACAGAGCGTGAGCTTTGAAGCTTTGATACCAAGTTAGAAACTGAAATGAATTGTGGAAAAGCTTACTGCGGATATCAACTTAGTATGCATTGTATTTATAGGTGATATTCAACAATCTAAGATAGGAATACAATAAGATAAGAAGTTAAACATACATCTTTATCTTTGAGAAAAACATGATCTTATTTGTTACAAATCAAAGCTAATAGAAAGAAGGTTTTTCTCTAACAATTAATACCAAAGATTGTCAATGAAATGAAACCTTCTTTTAGGATTTTTCACCACTCCGCATAACTTCCTTCCTTTCTGCAGCGCTTCCTCTGATGAATGCTTGGCTTTCACCTAAAAATCCTGACTCATTAACCTATCCATCTTTCTTTCTCTCGAATGCAAACAACCAGCCTTAATTTAAACACAAACCAGAATTTCTACAAACCCCCAAAGAGCACAATGTGTTATTCGGAGGAGCGGCGTAAAAAAAATGAAAGAAGGAAGATAAGGAAGTTTTGATTGAATTATTGTGGCAAAAAAAAGGCACTTTACTAGGATACCTGATTCTAAAAACAACAAAAAAGAGGTTTCCATTTAGAAGAGAAGGTTGCTCGACTAGTTTGGTCATTTAACACTATGAATAAGAATAATAGTTGATCTAGTTCTAGAAATTCAGGTAAGGAGTCATTAATACATTGAGAAAAAATGATGACATCCTTACTATATTTTTTCTTATGAAAGAAATATTTTTACTGTGTTTTTATCTAAATTTATCTTGTGATTGCCATTAATTATACTAATTCAATTTGAACATCTAATTGTTTTGTGGAAAATTTGATGTCAGTTCCTAAAAATAAGAGACTCGTCGATTTGGTTATTCATAAAAAATTAAATTTTGACATTTGTCCCTTTTAAAAGAAGACTTCTTGTTTTGGTAATTCATAATTTTTTTTCATTGACCCCTAGAAAAGATATTTATCTTTTGCAAGATCTTGATATCGTGTCCTTATAAAAAGGAGACTTGTCAAACCATTATGAAGTGGTGCTTCTTTAAAAAGAAAACCTTTGATAAGAAAGGGAGGTAGCTGATAATAAGGCATATTATCATCTGGTCGTTAGCACCGATGATGACAATGACATGCATTGGTTTTATACCTTCACCAACAGAACCATAGGAACCATAAAAGGAATCTTGCAGGGCAAGCCTGTGCATGTCAAGAAATAGAGGGGAAGGTAGTTGATAATAAGGCAAATTAGACTAGTCAGCGCCAGAGATGGGATGCAACAGATCTGGGGTTATTTTTATTATTGGAAGGTAATTCCCCTTGATGTGAATAGTAAGCCTCGTCTGAACTCAGATGAAGAGAAAACATGTGTTATGTTAGCATCAACCTCAATTGAGTACCACATCAATAGGATGGTTAATGAGCATTACTAGGCCATGTTGCAAAGTATACAACTCTTCCATCCCTTGTTTTTTATACATTTACATTCATTGCTGACTTTTTCTTATGTAGGATTAACAGCTGAAAGAGAAGGAGAAACTTTGGCAAGGTTTGTAGATGAGAGTTCAATAAAGAGGTTTTCATCTCTTGACTTGAGTAGAGGCAAGACTGGAGAAGTGATGGAAGATGACCCTATCATTGTAAATAAACCATTTATTCCCGAGGACACTATTCCTGAGGAAACAATGGCGGGAGACAAGACTCCCAATAAAAAGGAAGTTAAGGGTCAAGCATATCTAACTCCTCTTGAAGTAATTGTGTGCATTACTGCTTGTTTTAAGAGAAAGAGGATCTTCATCCCTATGAAGATTGGTATTTCAACCTTGTTTATAGATGCTCTTATGACAACAATTCATCTGCCTCCACCCCCAATCTTGGCTGTAGAGGCAACAATTATTGGGCCCTCTACCTCAAAAGTTCTTGAGGACATTAAACAGAGATTTAAAGATGCTTTTTCCAGCCTCGTTCTTAGTCGAGCTCCCTTCAGTTTCCCAACCCTGATCGAGGATGAGAGGTAGGCCATGAAGTTTAATGTTGGTACTTGGAGAGGCTGACCTCAAAGTGGTGAGGTAGGTGGAGAGGATTCTCATCATTCCTTCAAGCATCTTAATGATGTCTTATGAGAGCTACATCTATCTTCTAGCCCTTATAGTATAGATGGCTTTTAATGTAAAGAACTCCCCCGTTTGAACTTTTTAGTGTGGTTTTAAGACCATTATTCTTAACAATCTTGTTTGTGACAAACTTTAATGATATACATCTATTTCAAGAGGTATTAAATGATCGAAAGAAACCATGTAAAGAAGGTCATTACTAAATATAAAGTAGATCAGACTGCCCTTCAATGGTTAAGAAAAGAGAAAGTTGTTGTGGAGGTTGAAATGAGAAGCCTCAAAATGGCTTATGACTTATTAAAGGAGAGCCTTCAAGATGTTGTTCTTCAGTTGGGCTTTGTCAAAAAAAAGCTTCGAACGACTTATAATGAAATTGATGCCTTAAAACAGAGGGTCCTAAAGGAAAAGGTCACTCAGGATGTTTTAAAGACTAAGGTACTTGTTGCTAAGAAAGAAGTCCATAGCTCTCGGATGCAGCTGGAGGCTTTGAAGAATTCTTCTAGGGAGTTGTTTTTAGGGTCTGCAGCTTTCTCCAAGATGATTGAGGATAAAATCTTTCTTGCAATGTTTAATAAATACTTCTTTAATTAATTAAGAGGAATACATGTGGATTTTAATGTTGCTTTTCATTCATTCCCCATATCAGACTTTGCTGACATGTTCTCTATTAGGGTTGTAGCCGTCCAACATGAGGAATATGTAGCCGAGGAGCTTAGCCTAGATGTCTAAGCTCTAACCCTCAATCTCTACTTAGCCATGTAAAAAATCTCAGTCTTGTAGGGTTTATGTTTATGTAATACTTATTATTTTATAAACTACATCTTTTTATTTTATTTCTATACTAACTTGTAGAGTCTATATGGATCTAACGTCCATAGTAAGAATTCCATGCAAGGTCTAATTCTCTTTTATAGAAAAATTTTTAAAAATCTATATGAGTCAATGCCTAAACTTGGTAAAATATTTAAAATTTCAAATTTTGGTAAGAATGATTCTTTAAACTTGAATTGAATTTTTGAACTTTACCTAAACTTAGTAGGATTTGCTCTATGTCTAGAACCGAGAGTAAATTCTAGGTGGCAAGTTTATCTTTATCTGGTTGAATGAATCCTCATTGAGTTAATGAGATGCCCATAGGCTTTTCATGGAGATTGGTGTGGTTGCATTAGGGAGATCGACTAAAATCCTTTAAAGAGTTTAAGGTTATTGCCCTAAGGATATCGTGTTAATCCCTACCAATGTGAGTTATGCAATCACACTAAAGAGATGGAGTCAATCCCATTCTTGATGAGTTGTGCAATCGCACTAGAAAGACCATGTTAATATCTGTCAAAGTAGGTTGTGCAATCTCATTAAAGAGACTGAGTCAATCTCATCCTTGATGAGTTAGGGCTATTACCCTAGGGATATCATGTCAATCCCTACCAAGGTAGTTGTGTAATTACACTATAGAGACCATGTTAATCCCTGCCAAAGTTATACAATCACATTATGGAGACCAAGTCAATCATATCCTTAATGAGTTAGGGCTATTACCTTGAGGATATCATGTTAATCCTTGTCAATGTGAGTTATGCAATAGCACTAATGAGACCAAATCAATCATATCCTTGATGAGTTGGGGCTATTTCCTTGGGGATATTATGTCAATTCCTACCAAGGTGAGTTGTTCAGTCGCACTAGAAATACCAATTCATTCCTATCCTTGGTGAATTGGGGTCATTGCCCTGGGGATATCATGTCAATACCTGCAAAGATGAGTTGTGCAATCGGACTAGGAAGACCAAGACAATCCCATCCTTAGTAGGTTATGAAATCATACTAGGAAAACCATGTTGATCCCTGCCAAAGTAAGTTATGCAATCACAATAAAAAAACCAAGTCAATTTCATCTTTGGTGAGTTGGGTTTATTTCCTTAGGGATATCATGTTAATTCCTTTCAAGGTAAGTTATGCAATTGCACTAGGAAGACCGAGTCACTCCTATCCTTAGTGGGTTGGGGCTATTGCCTTAGGGATATCATGGCAATCCCTGCCAAGATGAGTTGTCACATTAGAAAAATTGAGTAAGTCCCATCCTTGGTGAGTTGTGCAATCGTACTAGGAAAACCATGTTGATCACTACCAAGGTAAGGAGTGCAATCGCATTAAGGAGACTGAGTCAATCCTATCCTTGGTGAGTTGGGGCTATTGCCTAGGGGATATCAAGTCAATCCTTGCCAAGGTGAGTTATGCAATCGCACTAAATAGACCGAGTCAATCTCATCCTTGGTGAGTTAATTAAAGGCTCATGACATCACCTGGAGAAAATAAAAAAAAAAACATTTTCATTGTAAATAAATCATCCATATAGAAAAAACTAACATTTTTAGTCATTGACTATGTTATATTTTTATTTCCCTATGAGATATAGTTGACTCCATGACTTAGGTTTCCAATTTCTGCTAATATTATGGTCTCAATTCCATCTATGAGGAGAGAATAAAGTTTGTCTAGTAGATGTTTTCTGAGTATTTATCTCAATTTTCCATGGGCAGTTGTCAAAAAACTTCACATGTTTTACGATTTGAACCAACATTTTATTTATACATGTTGAAAGCTTTTAGTCTTTCGAGGTTTTGATGACATTAGTAAATGTTGACAAAAAATATATCCCATAATTGTTTGTCTCACCAAGTCCCAGGGTAAAAAGGGGAAATCATGTTCTAACTTTAAAGCAACAAAAATGTTGTTTAGCCTTTCGATTCTCTTATAAACAGTGCACATTTAATATTCATAGTATATCAAGCCTTCCAAGCTAATTTGGAACATTATTGATCATTAAATTCGTCTTTCCTGCTAAAGGAACTTTATTGGTACCATCAACGGGATCATAAAAATGCACACAATTCTCCTGGTTGAGTGGTGTTATAGCCTTACGAAGCTTCTCTTAATTAATATATTGGTTCAATGAGGAATCTGACATGTTTGAAAAGTTGTTAATGTTTTGATAGAGTAGTTATGTCAGCAGTTGTAGGGAGGTTTGTGATACGTTCCATCTCAAACATATCATGATCGTCTATCATTAATAGTAGTTAAGGATTTCAAAAATTAGTTCTAAAAGAATAGTTGATGACTTTTTTATCAGTTTCCACAAACAACGTCAATCGATGATGTCTTAAAAAATCCAAATAACTTAGAAGCAAGACTTATGTGTTGGATAACTAGTTAATTTTTTGGTACTAGTAATCTAATCCATTCTCTTTAGCCAAGGTGGCTAGTAGCTTGTACATGGTGCTTGGTAGGACAAGGTGATTGGTACCTGTAAAATGTTCTTTTTTATAGATTTTAGAACTCTCAGATGCTTAAATAAGTATCTTTTTAAAGAAATGAAGCATAATAATATTTTAGAGATATATACTTTTGAAAATATATATGCTAGAAAATATTGAGAATGAATTGAATGTCCTCTCTTATGCTCAAGGGATTCATGAGGTATTTATAGCCTATGAGTCTTGTCCTTTTGCAAATAGATGGAACTGGAAAGTGATTTCCTTATGATATTATCAATAAGGGATAAATATCTCTTACACATCATTAATATTGATAGAACATTGGTAAGTCCTTAAAAGACTTTTATATACCTAGGGGTGTTGAGAGATGAGTATTTTTGACATTAACATTTTATGATAAGGGTTACAAGAACAAATAAATAAAGTCTTGTGGCTCAATATGGCGTCTAGAATGATTATTAGTTCTATATATCATTTGGGCTTGGCATGATGTCGAGCCTATGGATATTGGGTCTGGCAGCTCACTAGACCCAGATGTACTCGGGCACAGCGCGTAGCTGAGCCCAATGATGTTGGGTTATCATCCTATCTTTGGCTCTTTTTAAACATGGATTCAGGAAAAAATAACATATATAAAACACGTTGATCCATCACCTTCGAACATATAAAGTGAAGATTCCTACCATCATTAATGATGGACCTACTAAAGTGATGAATAATCAAGACAATAATTTCTATTTAATTAATAGCAGATTTTTTTTGGAGTGGCCTTGTCAATTAAACTTATTTATAATTGATATGTGGTATTATAAATATACAACAAAATATAGAGAGGGATTTAACTTTTAATTTTTTATTTTTTAGTACAAAGAAAGGAAAAAAAATGTGTGTAGCCTTAAGCATACTCTTGACCAAGGATTTGCATGTTTTTATTTTTTTAGTATCATTAGATCATAAAGAGAAAATTAAAAACAATCATGGATGTTCAATTCTTTTTTCAATTTAGAACATTCTACTTTACATCCTGGCATTATGATGTAGATTGGGTTAAAAAAACTCAACATAACAAAAAAAAATGTAGGTAATAAAAAAACTATTTCGTATTGTTATTAAACTCATCTTAACGAGTCAATTTCGAAATCTTATAATCTGTATTTTTGCCTAGTTTGAATTTAAAATTAAATTATATAAAAATTATCTTAATATGGTTCAATTAATTTGGTTAATACAAAGAGAACCTGGTTGACTGATAAAAATATTTAAAGATAAAATTAAAAAAAAATAAAAAGATAAAGAGGGAGAAGCTTTATTATTTACATGTAAAAGTGAAATTCCACGTGCTTTTAGTTGTAAGAGGAAATTTCCTTTCATTTCATCATTGCACATGTAACAATGACGAGTCCCCTTTTTGACAATTCAATGCACCTTTCTACCTCTTATTTTCTTCCTTTATTTTGAAGTGGGTCTCCAACCTTAAAATTGTTTTTGTTAATTAATTAATAATGCTGTTTTCCATTCTCGCGATTAAGAAAACAACACCACATAGTTTAAAAGGAAAATAAATAAATAAATAAATAAATTTAGAAACGATGGGATCTATAGTTTTCGAAGAGTGTTGTGTCGGTGACCCCATATGCTTACAAAACCACACCATTAATGTAGGGGACCCCATACAACTAATCATACAGTTTAATCAAATCCGTACACGGATTTGATTTCTAAATCTCAATTAACCTGTCCAGTTGCTCAAGCACTCGGGGCTAATTATTGATTAAGACTTCCCTGTCCTCCATTCATTCATTCGACTTATGCGTCCCTTTTTTGTTTTTATGTTTTAAAAAAGCTTTAGAAAAAATTTAAAAAATTTTATTTTATTTATTTTAAATTAATAATTTTTGGTGTTTTTAGATCATTTTGATATCAAAAATAATTTTAAAAAAAATAAAAAAAATATTATTTTGATGCATTTCTGAATGAAAAACACTTTGAAAAGCAATCACAATCATACTACAAACATGTGAATTATTTTTTTATTTAAAAATATATTAAATTAATATTTTTTATAATTTTAATACGTTGATCTCAAAAAAACCTAAAAAACATTTTAAATTAAAAATATATTTTTGCAAAAATATTTTAAATTAAAATCATACTTTTACAAAAACACTGTACCTCGCATTAACAAAACACAGACTAAAAATTGTTTTCAGAATGAAATAGCAGATTTTAGACGGTTTGCGAGACCCATAAAAATATAAACTCAATTTTGGTTTTCTCCATGCTATTTTTTTTTTTTTTTTAATTTCTTTTTTTAAAAAAAAACCCTAAATTCTTATAGGTTTGATACGATAAAATGCGCCTCCTACCATCATTTAAGATTTTATATTATAAAAAAGACAACATGTTATATTCCCACAACTCTACTGGAAGCAAAAATCTTTATAATCAATTTCAAATTCTTCGCACCATGCCTTTATACTCTTTATTCAATGAGATTTATATGATTTGTGGGCACGCCTGCTTATGTGAGCAGCTAGAGAGCATTGCCTCTAAAATTATGTTGCAGGCTTCGGGGAAAGTGTTGTGTTTTACTTTTAACCAATAAATGGGGGGAAAAAAAATAAAAATTATTCAATGTTAGATTGAGGCATCAACATTTTATTAATAACCATACAAGTTAGCCTTGCATTTTGTTTTCTGCTTCGACATATAGTAGTAAACGAGATGACATGCCCGCGCGCTCAGTGGCGAAGCTAGAATTATTTGTTAGAGGGAGTCAAAATTAATATAATAAGATATAATATTTATTTTTTTGAATATTCAAACCACAGATAACTTTTGACCCAATGAGACTGAAATTGACGAGGATGTTTTTTACCTGTCAACATATATTCAGACATCAAAGGTTGATATGGTCCCAGATTAATGTATGCCCTTCGAATTCCATCTTGTTGATTAACCGGGTATTTCTAAATTTGAGGATGATTACTTGGATCTCTAATTAAATAAGCAATGTCAATTCTGGTAAGAGGTTACTCACTAGTAATCAACACAGATTCTTTGTAAATTGAAGCACATTGGGGCTGCTCAACCATAACTTCAACATTACACATTGGAGTTGGTTCACTAGGCTGTGAGTCATCAATATTTTTTTTAAAAAAAAAAGAATAAATTCTTCTTATTTTGTTCATGGTTCAATCTAAGATCAAAACATATATCGTAAGAAAAAATTGATAATTTTGATGGCTCTGCTAAAAACAAAACATAAAAAAAAATCCAAGCATAATCAAAACAAATCAATAAAATATATCTAATTATTAAAAAAAATCATTATAACAAGAATTCAAAAAAACAAATTGGTAGAACTAGCACATCTGAGAAAAAAAAAAAGAGCAAAAATGGTAGAATTATATAAAAAAAAAAACCTCATAAAATTATTAACAAACATCTCAAAACAAAATAAAAATAGATTTTAAATTTAAATTACTTTGTTTTGTTTGATAAAAGATAAATTAATTAATGGCTCTGCTTCAATTTTTTTATAGAAAAATTTTGCTCGTAATTTGTATTTTTATTTCTCTGTTTGATCGGCAACAGGATTTATATTAGGATAAATTGTTGGCTACTTGGCTCTGTTTTTTTATTCCACAGAGCAATTTCTTTATATTTTTTTTTCTTTCCACGTATGCCAATATGCCAAGAGTAAATTGGAAATCAAAAGTAAAATCATTGTAACAAGGCCACCTTAATCTCTAGGTAATGAAAAAAATTAAAATGTTTTAGGGGGGCCCGGGCCCCTGCTTGCCCCCCTTGCTTCCGCCCCTGCGCGTGCTGCCGCGGGCTTATAAAACAAATGCACTTGATAGTGTTATAATTGTGAACCAGTGCTAGATAAGTAATAGAAATTAAAGGTATGATGGAGCAAATATTTCATGACAAAAAAAAAAGTTGTGTTGGCGATCCAAAACTTAGAGACTGAACAAAATGATTTGTAGCAATCTACAGTGTTTTGTGAGGAAAGATACAGTGTTTTTGCCACATGATTTAACTTCTCAGTTAATAAAAAAAAATTGCAAAGCTAAATTCTCTACCAACTTAATATTTTAAAAAAAAAACCAACAAAGATAATTTTGGAAGGAAAAAAACCCATGAGAAAAAACGTTGTAGCAATTGACAATGTTTTGTGAGGAAAACTATAGCGTTTTTCCCAATAAAATAAAATAAAAAAACCATTTAGAGAAATATTGTAGCAATCCACAGTGTTTTGTGAGAAAAACTACAACGCTTTCCTCATATGATTTAGCTTTATTGTAATTATAATTCTTCACCAACTCAATATTCAAAAAAAATCGACAAAGATAATTTTGGAAAAAATCATAAAAAAAATCACATGGGAAAACACTGCAACAATTCACAGTGTTTAAAGAAAAACAATTACAAATCTAAATTCTTAATCAGCTCAATATTAAAAAAAAAATCGACAGAGACAATTTTAGAAAAAAAAATAAC
>Ga0307510_10003941_pt1 | contig 17395 bp, 5 predicted proteins | sample 12_EM_MG_FD_207224 | JGI IMG/M metagenome (GOLD analysis project Ga0307510, IMG submission 207224) | Populus trichocarpa ectomycorrhiza microbial communities from riparian zone in the Pacific Northwest, United States - 12_EM | ecosystem: Host-associated > Plants > Roots > Unclassified | place...
AATATAATTTAAATTAAAAAAGCCTAGCACGTGCCAATAAATGGGCATCGTCCATGCCTTTCGAGTAGCGCGTGCGGTTCTAAAACAACTTTGAACATCGTTATCTATAATGACATTCGATGAGCATCACCACCTCATCACCGTGACAGGAGTGTGTTAATAGAAGATCAGTGGTTGAGCTTTAGCCACATGTTTTTATTCCCTCTCTCTTTCCTTTTTTCCCTTCAATAAAAACACGTTGGTTATTACAAAAAAAACAAAAAAGTCTAGTTATTTGTTTGTTGAATCAAATTAGGTCCGTATTTTTTTAATTACAATGTATTTGGTCTTGAATTCTTTGTTGAATTTTTTTTTATTTCATCAATTGATATTTGATTTTTATATTAAATTTAGTCATCATTCTTTTAATTGCTTTGTATTTGGTTTTGAATCTTTTATTTTTTTTTTAATTTCATCCTCTAACATTTGATTTTTATTTCAAGTTGTGTCATCATTCTTCTTATTGTTATTTTTAGTTTTTCTTGTATTTTTCTTATTTGAAATTATTTTTCAATTTCATCATATATGATTTTATTTTATTTTTTATGTGAAATTTGTTTCTCATTCTTTTCAAATCTACATTTTTTCTTTTTTATCTTTTCTTTTGTTGAATTTTTTTTTTCAATTTTATCCTTAGTTATTTTGGTTGGTTGAGAATTTGATATTTTTTTTTGTTTACCTTTTATGCTATGATCTGGCCTTATGATACATGTCACAAGTTTTGAAAGTTGGACCGGGTTATCTTCAATCATTTTTAATTTTATTTTTAATTTCATCCATCATCATTGGGTTTGTTGCAAATTAGTGTTCTTTGTTTTTTACCTTTTCTTTCTATAGAGTTATCCCATTATCATACCTCGAGTCATGGATTTATCCAGTTCACTAGGTTTGACTCAAGCATTTTTTTTTCTCGTTGCTTTTTATTTATTTTTTATAATCTCATCTTTTAATATTAAGTTGATTTGAGAATTGAGATTCGTGATTTTATTTCCACAAGGTTATTCGGCCCCACGACTAGGTTATAGATTTGGTTTGATTTTTTCTTGAGCTGGATGATAAAAAAAATATAATGTTCGATTCCTTCAGATGATGTATTTTTAAAATTCACCTATTTACCGGCCCAAACAAACTCGGGTCAATTTCTTTTTGTTTTTTTAAATTATTTTATTTTTAATTTTTTCATTCATCGTTTTTTTTTGTTGGGAATTGAGATTCATATATTTTTCTTTTCTTTTATGCAATTATCTCATTCTCATTTAATTTTTACTTTATTAAAAAATAAGATTATTGAGATATTTTAGAAATATTGTAAAGATATATTTCCATAATACTGGCAAGTGTTCATCGTTTACATTGAATCGTTGTTTTTTTAATTTTGTTTGTTGTCAATAACTTGTTTTCTAATCATATTATTAAATTAATCAAGCTAATTAAACTCATTCAAGTCAATGACGAGAATCTCATAACATAGCACAAAAATAGATCGGCTCATAACATAGCATAGCACAAGTCATCTATATAGTAGTTTTAACTATGAAAGAAATAGAGACTTAATTATTTACTTGAATAATATATATACATGAGAATTCTTGTATGACCTATGAAAAGCCTTTTTTTTTATAAAAAAATAAAATCAAGGCTTAAGAGCCCATGAATGAAAACTAAACTAAACGAGTAAATGTAGTCCGTTGATAGGACAAAATTAAATACAATCCTGAAAGAGAGGCATTGGGCGGTCCTAATTAATGAGATTTTTAGATGATCCAAAATGAGCTACCCAATCTACTGTCGAATTGATTTCTTTGTACACATGTTGAAAAGGCCTTTGTTTGACAATTCATTCAAATCATTTATCTTTAGAGAGAGACTTACTTAATTAAACGTTAAGGTAAATTAAGGAAAAGTGGTTGAAAGTTAACTTCTACTTATTGTACCGACAGACGCACACACAGAGGAAAAAAAAGAAGAAGACTACTTATCATTAATATACATTTTAATATAAAAAATTATTTAAAAACTAATCATAATTACACTACCACACAAGCTTTCGAAAGAGCAGTAATGAAATAGGATCATGCTCGTGTCCTTGTTTTGATGATGGGATAGCCGTTGTTTCCTCGTGCCATTTTCCACGAAAAAGCTTAAACATTTATGGCAGTTTATGACCTCTGAAAAAGAGAGCGAGGAAGGAGTATAGTGCTGAAAGGACCGTTGTGTTTCATGTATTGGACGGTCCATCAAATCAGGACACAGATTTTATATTTCCAACAACGATGGAGTTCTTTTTAGGTCATCCTCGTGATTAAAGGAAAAGAGACAATTAATTAAAAAGTATATTACTGCTTTTTATTTTCTTCTTCCTTTGTAAATGTGTTTTGCTTTACCTAGAACCCTACCTAGATTATCCCCACAATTCTCTTGGCCTCGGTGCCGAGTCTACCGGCACCCGATGGGGAGATAGTGTCTTTTATAGAATCTTTACATTCTGTTTTCTAATAAAAAATCAGTGGTTCAATATACTCTTAATTAGATTAATTATGCACTTAAATATATATATATATATTAATTCTTAATAATCGTTCTTACAAGATTCTCAAACTGAACCATGGGAATTGGTCTGGTAAATTGCATGTAAAAACCTTTTATTTTATGAATATAAATAATCAAGTGACTATTTTCAATGGCTTAATAACTTGATTTATAATTAAGGGGAAAAAATAGCTCAATTAAACATGCTTTTAAAACTATGTTAATTTTGTCCTTGGAAACCTTACTTGTAGCCATGGATAAAAACATTTTGGTAACACATGCTATTGAAATTACGATTTGATGTTATAATGTCGAAGACCCGTTTTGAAAGCTCAAAAGCATCAAATGATAGATTCTTCAAATAACGGTTGAAATTACTTTTGCTCGTCATGTATCTCCAATGAAAAAATACTAGGAAAACTTCAATTTGATCCCTATCATATTCATAGATAGTGATATAATTCATATCACTATCTATGAATATTTAGAATCTTTAAAGATGTATATTTAGAAGGATAATGTTTTTTGTTGTCAATTATATTCAAGGTGAAATTTTGGTGGTTAGAAATGAAGTGAACAATGACTTTCTCTTTCATCGCCGGAACCAGACAACTCCTTTTTTATCTTCTTTCTCTAACTAAGAATTGAAAAATAACACAAGTGAACTTGTGTATTAAAATTGATTTTTTAAAATCTAAAGGGACCTAAATTGTATAAATCATGTTATTTTGAAAGATCAAGAGCCTAAGTGTATTTATATGCAATGTCTAGCACGCCACTTATGTTTAACGTCATTTTCATTTCAGTATTTGTTTTTAATTTCACATTTCACCAAGAAATTAAGAGCAATTAGCCTTTAATTAGGGTCAAATCACACCAAATAAAACTTAGATAATCAAAATGAATTTCTAGAAAAAAACAATAAATCCACATTGTTATGCGTGTGTCTACACATGCAAATCCACAATAATTAAACCTAGTCTTTTAGTATATTCTACAATATTTTACTATATCAGTTTTTTTCTAAAATAAAAAACCTCAATTCATCAAATTGTAGGAGCAAAATACAAAAAAAAAAAAACAAGTAGATATAAACCCTAAAACAGAAAATAGAGGCGGTGAAATAAAGATATGGTTTTCTACCTTTAGAGACAAGTTTTAATTATGAAAATGCGGGGTTGCATAATAATGTCCCCGTAGCTTCAACTTCGAAAGGGTCATTTTCTCTATAAAGTCAATAAAGTTTTTTCGCAAACACAAAAAGAAAGGAAGCGAGCCAAGTGTCTGAACAATCTTTAGAGAAGGAGCGTTAGCAGACCAGATTAATCCTTGCTTGTCTTGTAGCCTAATGCATTAATTTTTGGTCACGTAAATAATAATAATAATAATTAAGAATAAAAATAATTACATGGGCCCCACGAAAAGGGACCTTGTCCAATCGGAGGCGGGTGAGTCACTCTCTCTCTCTCTCTCCACCAGCTAGGCAGTGCCTAGTAGTAGCAGTATTTGAATTTCAAAAACACTGCGCAAGATGTAAAAGTATTTGATCGTTACGGTCCTCTTTTTCTGTCTCCTTGCATTTTAGTTTTTTTTAGTTACTTTAGTTGAAACATCATTATCTTCGTATTTTTCAAAGACGATTTTCAGACAAATATATCCATGCTGCCCCCTTGAGAAGATTATATATATATTATTACAGAAACCGTGTAATAAGAAGCACAATATTTATATATATATATATATATATATATATATATATATATATTTTTGCTCGATTTAGTGGTAAGACAAAGGAAAAAGAAACGCCCAAGAAAACGGATAATTGTACTGAGAGCTTCTACATGGATCGATGATTCTGTGGGCGTCCATCATTTTGTACAAATTAATAAACCACCCCATAAAGTTAACGCGCCCAGCCCTATGATAGGGAGGATTGAGGAAGATTAATTTTTGAAGGATAATCATTCCGGGTTCCAATTTTCTTCAAGCCTGGATTCCGTGGCTAGAGAATGTTATGTTTTCTTTGCTCTCAAAAATTAATTTTTAAATTATTTCAATTTAAAAATCTTACAAACATTTTTTAAACACTTACAAACCAAAAAAACCCAAAAAATATCTCATCCTCGTATAATGGATCAGACATGTTAAACCAAATTAATAATAAAAATTATTTTTAACAAAATGAATTGAGTTCGGACTTAGTTAAGAATTGACTTGTTAGATCAATCCAGTTAACCCTATGATAACTCAGTATATTAAATCACAATGTTCCCAACACAAAAAATAAAGAACATTCCTAATACTGGTAAAAAGACGAGTCAACCGAGTCTAAAGTTAACATATTGAGAATAGCTAGTTTAATAACAATGCTAATCATCCTTTATTTTATTTTTTAAGCAATTATCCTTTAATTCGGTAGTGAGAACAATCACAATAGGAATGTTGTTTAATAGATGAAAACAAGGGAGTTTTTAATGGATTATTTGTTCAGATAAAACTGATATTCCAATCATGAACAAATATTGCGGTTTGATCGTATTTTTTAAACATTTTGATTGTTTTTACTTTAAATTATTTTTTTATATATATTTTTATACACACTTTAAAAGTAATATTTAACTTCACCAAGATTTGAGGAATTCTCAATGTCTGGGCATTCATGAATATGCACAAAAGCACTATCTATATAACGGAAGAAACTTGAAGTCAAATACATTGTTATTTTTTAATGGGAATCCATCGACTAAATTTTCACGAGTTCTTTTTTTTTTTAAAAAAAAAAACACCATCACGAGGTTCAACCCAGCAAGAAACTTTTTTGAGTATGTTTGGAATAAATTCCACGTGAAATTAAATTTAATTGTAAAAGCAACATTAAAATAAATAAATAATTTCAATTCAAATATTTCAAGCACACAATCCCTTATAACTCAACTCAAAACAATTAAATTTTCCAGTCTTTTTTAATACTCTCAGTCTTGATATCTTTCTTTCCGTCCTCGAAGAACCAACAAGCCAAGGACAATCACCAAAAAGTGAGCATAGGCGATATATGCCCACATTTCAGGTAATATCCCGTGGTAATATTAAAGAATTAATTTAATTTAAAATTTTAATTTAATAAATAAAGTTTTAAGATATAAATTATATTATTTTTTATCACATTCTCTTAAATAAAAACTCTTTAAACTTAAAATTCATATAAGCTCATATTACCTTATACTTTATTTTTATTAAATAAATATATATAGTAAGATTCGAATTCGTGACCGCTTGGTCAACAAAACTCTAATATTATGTTAAAGAACCAATTCAACCCAAAAACTTAAGTTAATAAGTAAAATTTCAATATATGATTTATATTATTTTCTAGCAATAATGCTAAAATTGTATTAATAAAACAATAATAACATAAAAATATGTTACAACAATTGAGACCCAGATAATGCTAATATTGTTTCAGGAATCATGATGGAGTTCCATTGATTTTTATCCCATGATTTATTTATTTTTCTTTTTTAAAAAACAAATTGAATTTCAATGCCTTGCTTCACTGTTTATTCTAAACATATATAGTAATTGAAATCAATTTTAAACTTTTAAACAGATGAATTCATTCAATCTTTAGCATTTCAAAACCAGCTGTTAGTGTTATGATTTTGATAGCGATACAGCTGACATGCAAGTTGAGATCTTAACATGTGTACTAATGGCAACTAGAAAGTCAACCAATTAAAAAATAAAACAATTCTTTTACTTTGCAATTTCTAGCATATTTGGGTGATATTATAATAGATTTTTTTTAAATAATTTATATTATAATTTCTAGCATATTTGGGTGTATTAACTACCTGAAAGTATGGTTGTGGTTGTTTTTCAAAGTATTTTTTATGCTGAATTACATCAAAATAATATTTTTATTTATTTTTTAAAAATTATTTTTAAAATCAGCGCATTAAAACGATTCAAAATATACAAAAAATATTAATTTTTAGCAAAAATAAATTTAAATTTTTGTGAAACTCCGTGCAACACTGCATTCCTAAACAATAATTTTTTAAAATAATATTTTATATGTATTATAATTTCTCAATGAATGTTTTTGGTGGACACAAAAGCATCATTAGTTCGGTAACTGTTCTTCTAATTCATCCAACTAAAAGAATGAATGAACATAATTCAGATATTTATTTTCACAATTGAGATAATTAATTTTGATTGAAATTGTCAATTATTTCAAGAAAAATTGCTGGCCATGACACAATTATCATGGCATGGGACAAGGAAGGTGTTGTTATTATACCTCAAATGATGAATGGACTCCGAGCTCTGGCTCCTAACATGGTAAACCATCATTAAGTGTTTATTTGAAGTAGGGTAATTGATGTTTTTTAAAATATATTTTTTTGTTATAAATATATTAAAATAATATTTTAATTATTTTTAAAATTTTATTTTTAATCTCAGTATATCAAAACAATATAAAAAATATTTATATTGTAAGCAGAGGATCAATATATATATATATACATATAACAAACAAATGAAGTAATTTTATCATAATATTGTAAGCAGAGGATCAAAATCACTTCCCTCTGAATTAAATGAAAGTTAAGGGATTTGGGGGTGTGAAATCTCAAGTAATTTTTCAAAGCTATATATTGAGATGACTAGTTAATTACTATATACGCCTCATCCATTTGTACCCACCATTGTTGCTGGTAAAGATTATAGCTGATAAGATCTGGAAGGTAATTGCCCCATATTATTATTTGTTTTGACCTGGAAAAGGGTCGGCTGTCATGATATTGCGTGCTTGACAAAGGTCATCGTATTCACAGCATGGATCGATTGTGTTATTTCTGTATATTAAAGGTTGTCGTGGACACGGGAATTGATGCTTATCTGGATCTTATATAGGAAAGATTCCATTTCACTGCTATAAAAGGAAGAGCTATACCTTGATCGAGCACTCCAGTTAATTCCTTCTTAAGAAATACGGACGTGCTATGAAGATAGGCTCTTTAATCTTTGCTTGTGTAAGTAGTAGTAGTCTTGACTGTTTCTGGGTTTTGTCAGGCTGCAGGTGGGGTTGAGGAAGAAATTCTACAAGATATCTTGCCCTGCTGCCGAGGATATATTGTCAGAAATGTCACTTGGAGACGCGCTGCGACCAGCCTCAACTTGCCTGCAAAGCTATTGAGAACGCATTTTCATGGCTGCTTCGTCAGGGTAAGCAATACTCAAGCAATGCAGTCTTCTGGGTTGTTGTAATACTCGCAGTTTTCTCCATGCATGCACGCACATGTTGTCAAAAGCAACATATATATATATATATATATATATATATTGCAATGCTTTTTCTCTTTTTTGTTTTGTTTTTAACAATTAAAGGAATTATACATTCATTGTATAATTGCAGGTGTACTATTAGATTCTTACAGTGCAACACATAAATTCAAATTAAACAAAATGTGTGATCAGTATATATAATTACAGAAAGGATCTCTTAACATCTTTCCTAAGAACACATTAGGTTTAACTTATGTGACCGGTTTATATATTTCCACAATATTAGAGCAAAAACATTCCTGGCACTTCCTTGCTAGCACTATTGACAGAAGGATCTTGTGTGGACAGGCGCTGGACATGGATAAGCATTTAAAGTTCTACCTGTTTCTAATTAATTTCCTAATGATTTGCATTGATTGAGATGTAACATGGATCGGAACTTGATTCAATCCTGTAGGCAGGGTTGCGATGCCTCTGTTCTAGTAAACTCAACAGCAAATAACACCGCGGAGAAAGATGCAATTCCAAATCTGTCTTTGGTTATTGACGAGATAAAAACGCAGCTAGAGAACACATGTCCAGGAAAGGTATCTTGTGCTGATATTTTGGCCTTGTCTGCTAGGGACTCGGTTGCCTTCCAGGTACTATAAAATACTAGTCTTTCTGCTCCATCGACTTCCACGTTTAATAATTTTGCCGATAGAATATTCTATCGGTATTTACTTTAACATGTCATCAGTGAATATTTATTGACGGATTCACAAATGAAAACTGGTTTTCAAAAATAACCTCTGGTAATTTTTGATACGTCAAAAAGTTTATCGGTAATATAAAAACCAGTAATTTTATAGATAGATAATATAAGCAAAAACAATCTCAACAAAATTTTATTGGTGATAACAATATCTATAAAAACTTACATGTCATTATATTGTTTGATTTTTTCTATTCCGATTGGAATTCTCTCGGTTTAAAAATAAACGAAGAAGTTATTTTCATTGATGTTTACTGATAGAGTTAGCAATAAACAAATTCTATTAATAAATATCATCATAAAATACCAACAAAAAAAATCTATTTTCATATTCATTAATTTTCTGGTAGTCATTATTATCATGCATATTATAACAGCAAGTTGAAATAGAACTCATACTTCCGCATTCTTTCACGCCTTCTCAAACTCGGTCCCAACAACTTCGGCACGCGTGCAGTTCAAAAACCCAGAGTTGTGGGTAGAAGAGATGGCATTGTCTCAGAAGCTTTGGAGGCCTTCACAGACATTCCTTCCCCATTCTTCAATTTCTCGACGCCCCTTCAAAGTTTCAAGAGCAAAGGTCTCTCTGTTCATGATCTAGTTGTACTATCAGGTATAGTATAAAGCAATGAGGCAGGAACTTAACACACAGTTAGTTTTCAAGAGCGATCACATTCATTGAGCAGGAACTTGACGTGCTGAATATCATGCTGCATGCGGGGGACACACCATTGGAGCAGGCCACTGCAACCTGGTCAGCAACCGGCTTTACAACTTCACAGGAAAAGGAGAGCAAGACCCTTCCCTGAACCCAACATACGTTGCTTTCTTAAAAAACCCAAATGCAAAATTCTTAACGAAGCAACAACGACGGTAGAGATAGACCCTGGCAGCTCTCAGAATTTCGATACTGCTTACTTCGCTATACTAAGCAGCGAAAGGGTCTCTTCCAATCTGATGCAGCCCTTCTAACAAACAGAACTCCGAACAAGATTGTTGGAGAGCTGCTTAACTCAAATGTTTTCTTCAGAGAATTTGCGCAACCAATGAAGAGAATGGGAGCAATCGGGGTTCTTCCTGGCACGTCAGGGGAGATCAGAAAGAAGTGTAGCGTTATCAATTCCTGAAAGTTTTTGTTTTTTGGTTTAATTTGTTTATTCCATATTACTTAGTGAGAGTATTTCACCATGTCAATTCGAACTAAACTGTCATCTGTCATTCATGGTGTTACTGCTTTTGTTGTTCCCATGAAAGGCAAGAAGCAAGAGAAGAAGGATTGCTTGGTGATGGAACCAGAAACCCATTTATTACTTGGGTGGTTGTTCTCATTTCTCAACGTGCATCAATAAATTATAAAGATGTTGCACTTAAAGATTAATTGTCCGTTGCAATTTCACCATTTAATAGGGCGTGACAGTCCCGTGAACCCAAACACGTTGGGATTAGATGTGAGAGCCTGAGTCCATGAGGGGTGAAATTAGATCCGGACGTGCTACGAATCTATTGCCATCTTTCGTCCTCGATGCTTCAGACAAGGCATTTATATGAATCTATTTCAAATCCAGCCCATTGCCACCCTAGTCGTGGATACTTCGGATAAGCATGGATGCTGGATCAGAAAATTACTCGAATCAAACATTATGGAAACATAGTCGTAACATCAAGCATGTTCGATTACTAAAAGAAATCAAACTACAGTCACTGCCTCATTTCACCAAACACGTATTATCAAACTAGCAAATGAAAAGACACTTTAAATTTATAAATATAAATGGCTGAACGTATAGACACTGTATAACTTAAATTCTGGGGCAGAACGCTCCCTTTAGCCCCATATGATACACCAAGAAGTAATATAAAAAGCTCCAGGGCTTGATGCACAGAAATTGCCACGGGGGACAAGATGGATTGATCCAAGAATCGGGCATTCAAGCAACATCAAGAAGTATTAGCCATGGACTCAATTAGGAGCTGATAACCTTCTGGTACAGCTGTCTGTGTAAGCACACACTCTGCCAATGCCGGAACATCAGAATTGAGGTCTAGAAACTTGGCCAGAAATAGCAAGAGATGAAAATCAGAAATTCTCTTCACAAATGGAAGATTCTTTGCACGGTCCAGATGACTCCTCAATGCTCTCATTGTCACTTGGGTAATCCTGTTCTCAATGGGGAAGGTTGTTGAAAGAGGGCCCTGCATTAAATAATCCACGAGAAAAGTCATTGAACTTCTCCACAAGATGCAGCAGAAAAGATATACTATCCAGGATTGTGCTGTTTGTATCTTAGAAATTCATTATGGCATGATAAAAAAGAATCAAAGGAATGAAAAGCTTCCAAGCAAAACTACCACTGAATATTAACGCTGTTCAATTTTCATTTTCCCCTAGTTAACCCTGCATCTTTCTGTCAAAACCACAGTTTTTTTTTCCATGAATAAGAGAATACAATCTAGATTAAATATCAACCAATACTAACATAAGACAAATAGTATCATTCTCATGTCTCAACCTAAAAAAGGAACAAGCAGTTCTGCACGTGTCATGCTCTAAAAAATATAAGTTCTTGAGATATCAAGAATTATTATGTAACCAACAAGCATGATCTAGCATCACCAATGAACTTACTCAGAACAGAAAATGCTAAACCGTTCAAACTTTTAACTGTTGCATGAATTTGATATACAAGTCCCCTCCCCTGGTTTCAAATAACAGGGCAGTGAACTGACAAATGGCCCACTGATTATTGACCCTTTTGTTTTCTTGGTGGATCTGAGCCATTTGTACACTTAAATTTCCAGAATGGAAATTGAATAAATGGCATCAAATAAATTTCAGGCATGAGACAATCATTTTTTATATCACACACATGTCAGGGACTAAACAACTTGTAGTATATAGCCCTCTCATCCTATGAATGCTGTATTGCTAGGAGGCTTGGTCCCACAGTAATTCATGCTGCAGGATAAGTGCTGCTTTTTCCCTCATTACTGTAATGTAGAAACACCATCTCTGCACATATTCTTCAAGACAATCAACAATATACCATGGAAAGTATATCACTTGTTTTATACAACTGCTAGATGACTTTGAATCTGATAAATATTTCCAAGGTCTGAAAAGTAGGTTTGAAAACTACTTTTTTGAAGAACCAAAGGAGACTGCTTCATACTCTAACCCAATCTCTCTCCAAGGCTTGTGTGACAGCACATCTAAACAGAATCCCTCATCTGGCACCACTTATGTCTCTAAACCATCCCTTCAAATGCTTCTCTTTGTTTTGAAGCAAGAATCATGCTCAGACCACCCTAAAAGAATCATGCTACACAAAAAAAATTTTTGGCTCTCTCACAATATGAAGCTCAAATACTCCAAATAATTATACCTTTCATGTAAATGTTGGCAAACTAAATGCACCTCGACAACAAATATTCCATCTTGTTTTGCATAAAATATAACACAACTGTAATTGTATAATGCCAGTAAATAAAATAACCATAAACCCCCATCCAGAAAATATAATGATTTGTTGGATGCATGACATTGCCATCTTTGTTGTCTAGCATATTTATAGCTTGTAGACATCTCCACTCTTTGTAGTTATCAAATATGGTTGACCATTATTTCACAATATTTGTTGAGCAAACTACCTATATGAGACCCTCAAACATCACATGATTAACTTGCTGGCTTTTAAAATTCCTCATCCCCGTGATTAACCTGATGGCTCTTACAATTCCTCACCCCCCCCCCCTCTCGCGTGCGCAGACACTCACTCAAAGATAACTTGCACAAGGCACACCTATTAGATTCAGTGCAACCTCACTTTTGATAACACAAACAAAGAACATAGTCATCCAAGACCCAGTAAAAAGAAAAGGATCACATAGGAAAATAAAAAAAGTTCACCTCTAGCAATCTGCACAGGTAAACTTGGAGGTAGAATGATTTGAGTAAAAATTGATAACCAGTTCCAATGACTCTAGCTTAGCCATTAACACATATATAGTTGCAGAAAGTCTAGAAAAAAGAGAGAATTTTTCCTCACAAAACAGATATATCCTTCTTGGAGCTTAGAAGTTTGTATTCACAAACCCTGTAGCAAGATAACTAGCAATCTCACCCCACATGTACAGAGAAAGGATCTTCAAAGCTTAGACTGCAAGTTGATATTCAAAAACTAGATGTACTTCAGTAAACATAACAAAGAAAAAAAGTGAAAGCCAGCACTTCCTAAGTAATACTTTGTGCAAGCACGAGCAAGAGAATACGTGGGCAGCAAAATGTTAAGCCCTGACCCAAAAATAGAATCATATCCCAACTCCCTCTGAAGTACTCTAATTCATATGATAAGATGTTAATCATTTGGCTCTCAAACTCAATTCTTTTTTTTTCCCTCATGTTATTTGCTTTCAACATTATCCGGAATGTTAAAACCCTTCCCCTCACTACGAAATTGGATAAGTCAAGAAGCAGCTTAACTTGGTGAAATAGGGAACCTCCTAGCAAGTTCATAATTCAAAGCTACAAGTCAAAAGGTTTATTACATTCAGCTTTCATGGACCATTTAGAACATTTGTCAAGTCAACTATCAATCAATGAAGAGAAATCTTAGAGAAAACAAGAAAGCAACCAATCAAGTATAAGAGCACAAATAAAAAAAACAATATCAAAAAACAAACAAACAAAGGCAATAACTAAAGAAGGCAAAAAAGACTGAGATGTAAAACATACCAGATGATCGAGAATCTTAATAACGACCAAGAAGAAATCATTATCAACCTCCTTAACATCCTTGCTACCAACAACCACATCTTTCTTCATTATAGACAACTTAGGATCCACATCTTCCCTAATCTCCGTCTCGAACCATCCTTCTTTAAACAACCTAATACACATATCACTCATCTGAAACGCCTCGAAGTGCACATCAGCTCCCCCGTCCTCATTCACCTCCAACTTCACCACCGCAGTAACCCACTCCTTCAACTCACTCTCAGCGTGCAGCTCCGCCGCCTGAAGAACCTCCCTATTCGACAAAGTATAATCTTTTTTGTCATGCATTATAGTCTGATTGAATATAAACCCCACTCTCCTCATCCCCAAGCCCGCCGCAATCGCGTCCACTATTTTTTCTTCATCAGAATCCCTCAAAAGCATCAAAATCTCTTCAGTCCCCTGCTGCGGCAGCTCGTATATGAAATTGACTTCAACCTTCCCCTCCTCCGACACCGTTCCATACATAAACCCACCTCTTTTAACAGCAAACGCGAGCGTTTCATTAACATAATGCTGGAACGCATTAGCGCAATCGCGATCAAACGACACCGAATCGCAGTGCGGATTTTCTTGCCGGCCGACTCTCATCTGTTTGGCAATGAGATCGTCCATTGTCATCTTACGGCCGAAAGAACCAGCAGGGTGAACAGCGGGGCCCGCAATAGTTCTGTGGCCTTCGTAGGCTAAGAAAATAATGGAGCCGTGAGAGATGTTGAGGGAAGAGAGAAGGGTGCTAGGGTTTGACATGTCGGTGAATTGGAGGAGATCGGGAGGGGATTTGGCTAGGAGGAGGTTTTGGTTAGTGGAGAGGGTTTGGTTGTGGATAGGGATTTGGAGTTGGTTTTGGATTAGAGTTTTGAATTGGGAAATTGTGATGTTTGGGTTGTCGATAGAGACGCGTTCCAGCCCGTCTCTGCTGCGGATTCGAATCATCATCTTCTTGATCGATTGCTTGATGGAGATTGAGAGAGAGAGTTCTGAGCTTGAGAAGAAGAAGACAATTAATTGGGTTCCTTGCTTTGCTTTGCTTTGCTTTGGGCTGGGAGTGGGAGTGGGAGTGCTTTTCTGTATTTATATGTGATTGTTTGCTTGATGGGGAAGCCGGTCAAGAGGACACGCAAGTTATTTTTCCCCGGACAATGTATAAACGGTGTCGTCGTGTCCTTCGTTTATTTGCGGCTGCGATCCTGGAGCCCTTCGGAAACGCCGCCGTATTTATTTATTTTTCAAACATCGGTCTTTTTTCAAATCTTTATTTAAAAAATCAATAATTTTGCATAATTAATGAATATATATATATATATATATAATTTTATTTTTTAAGAAATCCGTCCTTTTATTTCTTTTATTTCGTTAAAGTTATAGTTATAAAATAAATTTAAAAAAGTGTTTTATTGTTTGTTTTTCCATAGATACTCATATCTGGAATATAAGAAAACAATTAAAAAGAATGGTGATTTTCCTATAACTATAGATAAAATTCATTATTCACTATAATAATATGACGTTTATGGCTTTTCAAAAAAAATTATTTGCTTTTAAATTAAGAGTACTTTTATCTTTTTGAACGGCAAATTAGTTATTATGAATTTATTTAAGGGTGTTTTTGTTAATTCAATATATTTATGAACAATCCAAAAGCAAAAGGGAACTTCGCCTGGGAAGTATGGTCGCAAGACTGAAACTCAAAGGAATTGACGGGGGCCTGCACAAGCGGTGGAGCATATGGTTTAATTCGATACAACGCGCAAAACCTTACCAACCCTTGACATATGAACAACAAAACCTTAACGGGATGGTACTTACTTTCATACAGGTGTTGCATAGCTGTCGTCAGCTCGTGTCGTGAGATGTTTGGTCAAGTCCTATAACGAGCGAAACCCTCATTTTGTGTTGCTGAGACATGCGCCTAAGGCAAATTTAGTTTGCAATCGAAGCACGCCGAAGAGCCGAGTGACGTGCCAACGGGTGTTTTGTCTTTTTATTTTTTAATATACAATAAGATTATGTATATGACCTTAGGGTCAAAAACATTTAAGTCATTGAAATAGGGGTATTGAAGTATTTTTATCTCGGTTTTTTGTAATTATTGGTTTAATTAAGGGCAATAACATAACTTATTATTTAATTAATAATTTTTAAATAGAACGCGTGGAAGACGTCGTGCCTTTTAGGCAACGCATGTCATTTAAAAGTGATTGGTTTGTCACCGGTTACTCTTTTCTCCCTTTTATTTCTCTCTCCTGCCCTAAAAAATAAACTTTAATCATCATTGTTGTTGGTGTCGAATTCATTCTTTTTAGTTTTGATTTTTGTTATTTTTTGATTTTGTTAAATTTATATATATATATATATATATATATATATAATTCTTTCGATTCGGTCCTTCTATTTTTGATTTTTTATTCTTTCTTTTGTTTTTTTGTTAATTTTTTATGATTTTCAGTTTTATCCTTCAAATCAAGTTTATGATTTTTTTTTTTCCGATAAGAATAATATTGATTTCAATTTGGTTCTTCTTCTTCTGATTTCTTTTTTTTTTCCTTTGCTTTTTTTGTCAAAGTTTTTATGATTTTTTATTTTATCCTTCAAATCAAGTTTATGATTTTTTTATTTCAATAATAGTAATAGTAATGGTAATTGTAATATTATGATACTAATAATATCAACAATAATAATACTAATAGTGATAATAATGGTAATAACAATAGTTTATTACGAGATAGTTGGCTCACGCTTCGCCACATGCAGTGGTAATTTTTTTTCAATGTAAAAAAACAATCTCAAGCACACCCAATGTATTTTGAAGAAGAAAAAAAATCTATCACTCGACATCATAGAAAGATAATTGAAAAAAATAATGATTGTCAATTCCTAATAATCAAAATGTAAAATGATGAAATAAAAAAAATCAATGAAAAAAAATAATTTAAAAACAAAGCACCAGCAAAACTAGATGAGGTCGTCAAAACTTGCGAGTAGGATCATACGAATAGGATAATTCAATAGAAGATAGATAAGGAAAAAAAAGTTTAATTTTAAAAAGAATCAAGTTTTGAACGATAAAATAAAAAATAATATAAAAAAGTGACCTAAAAAAAACCTGGGCCACACGGAGAAACCTCTCACCTAGATCATAAGATAGGGATAACTTGGTTGTAAAGAAAATTGAAGAAAATAACGAAATTCATTTTTTAAAATGAACAACTTCAAAGGATGTAATCAGGAAAGAACACAACGTCAAGTCGTGTTAATTTTTCAAACCCCTGACCCTGATTAGTAACTAAATTGAAAGCACTGCATCTAGAAAGCTATTATTTTAAAACTTGGCTAGCCCTGACAGGTTGCCCGTAACCCCGGTAACTAGTGGCTTAGACTAGATAAAGTCTCAAAAGAAATTGGGGGGGATTCTTTCAGCGCAAGACAATTAAAAACTCGAGTTGACCAATGTTTCGGTTAACCCGAGGCAAATTCAGTCAAAACAAAGTTCAAAACCCATTAACTATTTTTTTTTCAAAAGAGTATCGTTTTGGTTTTTTTATAAAACAAAAAGATTTGGTTAACTTTGGTTAACTCCGGTCAGCCCACTCGACCCTTGAACCGATAATTTTCCTAGATCGACTCCTGGATAGGGCCTAAAAACAATGGAAAAAACTAAGAAGACCAAATCTCAATAAATCAAATGTTGAATGATAAATTTAAAAAAAAAATTCAAGGAAAAAAAAAGTTAATAACAGAATAAGAACCTCATTTGAAAAAAAATTATATAAAGGATAAAAAAAATCTTGAATTGAAAGGTAAAATTGAAAAAATAATCAAATTAATAAATGAATCCAAAATAAAGTAAAAATAAAAATTAAATAAATGAGAATTAAATAAAAAAAATAAGAAATTAAGATTATAGATCTAAGAATGAAATTAAAAACAAATTAAAATTTGATATTAGGGCTAAGAATTAAAATTAAAAATTAAAATATTAAGGGTCAAACCTTAAATATTATCAA
>Ga0307510_10003942_pt1 | contig 17393 bp, 17 predicted proteins | sample 12_EM_MG_FD_207224 | JGI IMG/M metagenome (GOLD analysis project Ga0307510, IMG submission 207224) | Populus trichocarpa ectomycorrhiza microbial communities from riparian zone in the Pacific Northwest, United States - 12_EM | ecosystem: Host-associated > Plants > Roots > Unclassified | place...
CAGGGCGACCGCACGGTCGGCATCTGGGAAAAGCCCTCGGAAGCCTTCCTGGCGGGCATGGACCGGGTCTTCCCCTTCCGCTCGCCACGCAAGCACGGCCACACGGTCGTCGAGGCCATCGCCGCCATGGAACGCGGGGAATCGAAGGCCTTCGTAGGCCTGGGCGGGAATTTCGCGGTGGCCGCGCCGGACCCCGTCCGCACCTTCGCAGCCCTGCAGCGGATGGACATGACCGTCCATATCGCCACCAAGCTCAACCGCACCCACCTGCTGCCCGGCCGCGAAAGCCTGTTGCTGCCCTGCCTCGGCCGCACCGAGCATGACCACCAGGCGGGCGGCCCGCAGTCGGTCACCGTCGAGGACTCCATGTCCATGGTGCACGCGTCGAAGGGGCTCAATGCGCCGGCGTCCAGCGGCCTGAAGTCCGAGCCGGCGATCGTAGCGGGGATCGGCAAGGCGCTGTTCGGCGCGAAGGATCCGGTCGACTGGGATGCGCTGATCGCCGACTACGACCGCATCCGCGACCTGATCGAGGGCGTGCTGCCGGAGCTCTTCACCGGCTACAATGAGAAAATCCGCCTCCCGGGCGGCTTCCGTCTGCCGGTGGCCTCGTCGGAGCGCGTCTGGAAGACTGCGTCAGGCAAGGCGAACTTCCTGCCCTACGTGCTGGACGCCGGGCCTGCGGAGGCTGTCGATCCCGCCGTCCTGACGCTGACGACGCTACGCAGCCACGACCAGTACAACACCACCATCTATGGCTCGAACGACCGCTATCGGGGCGTCTTCGGCCGCCGCGACGTCGTATTCGCCAACGCCGCCGACCTCGCCGATCGCGGGCTCGGCGACGGCGACCGGATCGACCTGGAGGCGGCTGCGGACGCCAGCGGCGCGCGCACCTTGCGCGGCTTCACCGCCGTGGCCCGCGACCTGCCGAGGGGCTGCCTGGCGGCCTACTATCCGGAGGCCAATGGCCTGGTGTCCCTCGACGCCCACGATCGCCGCAGCGGCACGCCGGCCTACAAGTCCATTCCGGTCAGGATGCGGGCGGCCCGATGATCGCAGGCCTCTGCGACGTCGGCGTGGACTACGCGCGCGGCTCGGCGCTGGGGCCCTTCAGCCTGGAGATCGCGGCCGGAGAGATCGTGGCGCTGGTCGGGCCCTCGGGGTGCGGCAAGTCGACGGCGCTGCGGCTGCTGGCGGGACTTGAGATGCCGACGCGCGGCCAGGTGGTGCGCGCAGCGGGGCGGGGCGAGACGGCGGTGGTGTTCCAGGCCCCGACGCTGGCGCCGTGGCTCTCCGCGCGGGCCAACACCGCCCTGCCGCTGGAGTTGGCCGGAGCGACGCGGGCCGTCGCCGCCGAGCGCGCCGATGCGGCGCTCGCTCGCGTGGGCCTGGCGGGCGCGGAACTGGCGCGGCCAGCGCAGCTCTCCGGCGGCATGGCGATGCGGGTGTCGCTCGCCCGTGCGCTCACCACCGAGCCCAAGCTGCTGCTGCTCGATGAACCCTTCGCAGCGCTGGACGAGATCACCCGGCGCGCGCTGGCCGATGACGTCCTGACGCTCTGGGCCGACATCCGCCCGGCCATCGTCTTCGTCACCCACAATGTGGAGGAGGCGATCTACATGGCCTCGCGCGTGGTGGTGATGACCAAGGGACCGGGCCGCACCGCCGGCGAGGTCGCCGTGGCCGGCTCCCTGCCCCGCCCGCCCGAGTTCCGCACCGGCGAGGCCTTCCGCGCCACGGTGGAAACCGTCTCGCAGGCGCTGGCCCAGGGAATGGCGACATGAGGCGGCTGGCGGAGATCCTGGCGCCGGTCCTGCTGATCGCGGCGATGCTGGGCGCGTGGGAAGTCGCCTGCCGCGCCTGGCATGTGCCGACCTATTTCCTTGCCCCGCCCTCGGCGATCGGCGCGAGCCTGGTAGCCGACGCGCCTGGCCTGCTGAAGGCCGCCGGCTACACCGTCTCCAACGCCCTGATGGCGCTGGTCATCGCCAGCCTGATCGGCCAGGCGCTGGCGCTCGTCGTGACCCTCTCGCCCATCCTGCAGCGCGCCGTGCAGCCGCTGACCGTGGTGCTGCAGGTCACGCCCGTGATCGCCATCGCGCCGCTGGTGAACATCTGGGCCGGGACCGATCACCCCGGCCGGGCGATCGTGGCGCTGGCGACCATCGTGGCCTTCTTCCCGATCTACTCCGGCGCGGTGACGGGCCTGAAGGCCGTCGATCCCGACCTGATGCGGCTCTTCGACCTCTATGGCGCCACGCGGCTGCAGCGCCTGTGGCGGCTGCGCGCGCCGTCCGCCGCGCCCTTCGTGCTGGAGGGTCACAAGGTGGCCGCGGGCCTGGCTATCGTGGGCGCCGTGGTGGCCGAGTTCGTCGCCGGCTCCGGCAAGGTGCAGGGCCTCGCCTGGCGCATCCTCGACGCCGGCTACCGCCTGCAGACCGCGCGGATGTTCGCCGCCCTCTTCGTGCTCGGCCTCATGGGCGCAGCGCTCTACGCCCTGCTGCAATGGGCCGAGCGCGCCGGCCTGCGCTGGTGGCGCGGCCGCTAGATGGCGGGCCTCAGACCGCCGTGCGCGGCTTGGCCGGCCCGGCCCTCAGGCGCTCAAGCGCCTCGCTGGCCACCACGCTCAGCGAGCGCAGGCCTTCCTCGCCGAAGACGTCGAGGGCGGCGTCGAGCGCCGTGACCGCCGCGGCCCGCTCGCCGCGGTCCTGGCCGGTGATGTCGATGCGGGCCTCGTAGAGCCGGGCAAGATGCACCTGGGCCAGAGCCCAGGCGACCGGGTCGCGGCTGGCGCGCAGGTTGGAGAGCTCGATCTTCATGGCCGCCTCGGCCGCATCCAGCACGCCCAGGTCGCCGGTGATCTCGGCGGAGCGGGCCAGGCACATGGCGCGCGCGCCGGCGGCCATACCGCGCAGCGGCGTGGCCGGGGCGTCCTTCAGGACGAGGTTGGCGCGGTCGTAGCAGGTCACCGCCTTCTCATAGGCCCGCTCGTCGGCGCTGGCTTCGCCCAGCGCCTGCAGGGCCTGGGCGAGCGCGAGCTGGGTGCGGGCCCAGTCGAGCGGGCTGTGGTCGCGGGTCAGGTGGTCGAGGGCGGCGGCGAGCGCGGTGGCGCCGGTGGCCACGGCGTCGACGTCGCCGACCGCTTCGCCCCACAGCGCGAGGGCCTGGCCGCGCAGGATCTCGGCGCGGGCCCAGGTCAGCGGCTCGTAGGCCGCATCCAGCTTCGCGGCGGCGGCCGCCGCGTCCTCGCGGGCCAGGTTCAGCAGCGCCTCGTCCTTGAGGCGGGCGCCCCACCCGCAGAGCAGGTCGGCCCGAGCCAGCCGGGCCTCGGCGGCCAGCGGGCGGGCCGCGCGGCTGCGGCGGCTCAACGCGTCGAGGGCGGCGATAGGGGCGTTGAAGCGGGCGGCGGCGGCGCGCGCGCAGCCCTCGTCGCCCTGGGCCAGGTCCTGGCGGCCTTCGACGACCGCGAGGCCGATGTCGGCCAACGGCGCGGCCAGCCCGCCGCGGGCGGCCGTGCGGGCGTCCTGGAAGGCGGTCTCCGCCGCGGCGTTGAGGCCCGGGTCGCCGAACAGTTCGGCGCCGAGCAGCGCGCAGACGCCCTGTTCGCAGCGGGCGCGGGCCCAGCCTTCGGGGCGGCGGTCGGGATCGAAGGCGGCGGCGGCGGCCTCGGCGGTGGCGGCGGCCTTGCGCAGCGCCACGGCGTCGCCCGAACGACGGGCCACCTCGCGCCAGACCACGGCGGCGTCCAGGCGCAGCTGCGCCTTGTCCTTGGCGCCGATCCGGCCGGCGGCGACATCGGCGCCCTTGGCTTCCTGCAGCAGCAGATTGAGGTCGAGAAGTTCCAGGAGCGCGGAATCGCCCCCCGTCAGGCCGTCGGCGAAGGGCCTGGCCCGCTCCCCGGCGATCAGCTTCATCAGCTCACGACCGAACTCAAACATCGCGCCGCTCCGGCTGGTCGGCCGTCCCGGGATGAGACGGTGCGCACGGGCCTTGAACGACAAGAGCAAAGCCGGAGCCGTGGGGCTTAACAAGTGGTAAACTTTCGGTGCGCGGTTAACGCGAGCTTGCGCACCTCCGTAAAGCGCCTAGGATTCGGGAGTTCCCGAATGGCGACTCAGGCGAAGAGGGCGGCCTGCTCTTCGGGCGTGAGAATCCGCCAGGCATCCGATTCGAGGTCGGCCGGCAGGGTGAGGCCGCCGATGCGGTCGCGGTGCAGGGCGGTGACGTGGTTGCCCACGGCGGCGAACATGCGGCGGACCTGGTGGTAGCGGCCCTCGGTGATGGTGAGGTCCGCGGTCTTGGGGCCGGTGGGTTCGAGGAGCGCCGGGGCGAGCGGGCCCTTCTCGCCCTCCAGCAGCAGGGTCCCGGCAGCGAAGAGTTCGGCCTCGTGGCCTTCGAGCGGGCGGTCGAGCGTGGCCTGATAGCGCTTGGCGATATTGCTCTTCGGCGAGATCACCCGATGCAGGAACGGGCCGTCGTCGGTGATCAGGAGCAGGCCGGAGGTCTCCTTGTCGAGCCGGCCGATGGTGGAGAGCGCTGGGATGCGGGCGCGCCAGCGGGCCGGCAGCAACTCATAGACGCTGCGCCCGGCCTCGCGGTGCGAACAGACCACCCCCAGCGGCTTGTACATCAGGAGGGTCAGCGGCGCAGGCGGATCGAGCGGCTGGCCCGCAACGGTCATGCGGGCAGGCAGGTCCGCGGCGACGGCGATGCGAGCTCCAGCGTCCTTCACCACCGCGCCGTCCAGCACGACCTGGCGGCGCGCGACCAGGTCGGTGACCTCGCGGCGCGATCCGTAGCCGAGGTTGGCCAACAGGCGATCCAGCCGGGCCATCGGAGCCTTCTGCGGCGGCTTGCTCACTTGCGCGCCTCGAAGATCTTGTAGCCGCCGGCGTCGGCGCGGACGGCGACCTCGGCGAAGGCGGTGGCCAGCGGCGCCTCATAGGGCAGGTGGCGGTTGGCGACGATCCAGCAGAGCCCGCCCCGATGCAGCAGGGCCGCGGCGGTCTGCACGAAGGCCACGCCCAACGCGCGATCTTCCGAGCCGCCGTCGTGGAACGGCGGGTTCATCACCACGAAGTCGAGGCTGGAATGGTCGTCGTCGCGCCGGCGGGCGTCGGCCCAGACCACCTTGGCGCGGGGGTCGTTCAGATTGTGCTCGGCGCAGGCGACGGCGCGGCGATCGATGTCGATGCAGGCGAGCGCGGTGACCGCCGACGAGGCCAGGACACGGACCGCCAGCACGCCGATGCCGCAGCCCAGGTCGGCGCCCTTGCCGGCCAGCTTCGGGAGGAGTTCCAACAGCCGCAGGCTGCCCGGGTCGATGCGGTCCCAGCTGAACACGCCGGGCTGCGACCAGAGGCCGAGGTCGGGCAGCAGGACGGGCGAGCCCGCCGCGATGGCCGCGGCCACGCCCTGGGGCGCGTCGGGGCGGACGGTGTGGCAGAACCGGTGATGCTTGCGCGCGTCCTCGCTGACAGCGCAACCGAAGGCTTCCAGCACCTTCTTCAACCGCGAGCCGCCTTTGTCCTTCGGCGCGAAGACGGTGAGCGGAGCGCCGGGCCTCACGACCCGCAGCGCCTGGGCGATGACATAGTCCCGCTCCAGGGTGCCGCCGGGGGCCAGGATCAGCGCCTGGTCGGCGCTGTTGTCCGCCATGGCGGCCAGGTCTTCGGACCCCAGGATGATCGGCGAGACCTGCACGGCGCCGCGCGGGACCTCGACCAAGCCGGGCGCGGGGGCGCCGTAGAGGATCGCGCCGGCCATGGACTCAGGCCCGTTCCTTGGACCGCTCGAAGCGCACCTTGGGATAGCGTTCGGCGGCGTAGTTGATGTCCCAGGCGGACTTGGCGAGGAACACCGGCTGCTCGTCGATGTCGGTCCCCATGGCCGAGCGGTGCTTGGACATGAAGTCTTCCAGGTCGGCCTTGTCGCCGAGGATCCAGCGGGCTTCGCCGTACGGACTCTGCTCGAAGATCACGTCGAGCTGGTATTCCTCCCTGAGGCGGTCAGCCATCACTTCAAACTGAAGTTGCCCCACAGCGCCGACGATGAAATCCGAGCCGAGACTTGGCCGGAAGAGCTGGGTCACCCCCTCCTCCGCCAGGCTCTCCAGCGCCTTCTTCAGGTGCTTGGCCTTCAGCGGATCCTTGACCCGCACCCGCTGCAGGATTTCCGGCGCGAAATTGGGCAGGCCCGCGAAGCGCAGCAAACCTGCCTCAGAGAGGCTGTCGCCGACGCGCAGCACGCCATGGTTGGGGATGCCGATCACGTCGCCGGCGAAGGCGTCTTCGGCGAGTTCGCGGTCGGAAGCGAAGAACATCATCGGCGCATTCACGCTGAGCTGCTTGCCGGTGTTCTGCACCTTCAGCTTCATGCCGCGGGAGAAGCGGCCCGAACAGAGCTTCAGGAAGGCGATCCGGTCGCGGTGGTTGGGGTCCATGTTCGCCTGGACCTTGAAGACGAAGCCCGAGACCTCGCGGTCGCCGGGCGCCACGTGGATCGGCTCGCCGTTCTTCACCGCGGCCACCGCCTTGGGCGGCGGGGCGTAGGCGCCGATGCCTTCCAGCAGCTGGTCGACGCCAAAATGGCGCAACGCCGAGCCGAAGAAGACCGGCGTCATGTGGCCTTCCAGGAAGGACTGCACGTCGAACTGCTTCGAGGCGCCCAGCACCAGCTCGGCGTTCTCGGAGAGCTCCTCCTGCTCGTCGGGGTCGAGGTAGCTGACCACCGCATTGCCGCGGAAGGCGATGGCGTCGGGATGGCCGTCCTCATTGCCTGCCGCCCCGCCGCCCTTCTTCATGAACGGCAGGAAGCGGTCGCGGCGCAGGTCGAGCATGCCCTTGAACCGCCCGCCGGAGCCCGCCGGCCAGTAGAGCGGCGCGGGGTCGAGGGCGAGCTTGGCGCCGATCTCGTCCAGCAGGGCGAAGGGGTCCTGCGCCTCGCGGTCCATCTTGTTGATGAAGGTGACGATGGGGATGTCGCGCAGGCGGCAGACCTCGAAGAGCTTCAGCGTCTGCGGCTCGATGCCCTTGGCCGCGTCCAGCACCATGACCGCGGCGTCGGCGGCAGTGAGGGTGCGGTAGGTGTCTTCCGAGAAGTCCTCGTGGCCCGGCGTATCCAGCAGGTTGAACATCAGGCCGTCGTGGTCGAACGTCATGACGCTGGCCGAGACGGAGATGCCCCGCTCGCGCTCGATCTTCATCCAGTCGGAGCGCGTACGCCGGTTTTCTCCGCGGGCGCGCACCTGGCCGGCCGCCCGGATCGCGCCGCCGGCCAGCAGCAGGTTCTCGGTCAGCGTGGTCTTGCCGGCGTCGGGGTGGGAAATGATCGCGAAGGTGCGTCTGCGGGCGGCCTCGGCGGCGGGGGACGTGCTCATGGGCGGCAGGTAGCCCGCCGGGGCTTTCGAGGCAAACTTGGCGTGCGTCGGCTAGGCCGCCAGCCGCCGCCAGATCTGGCGGTCGGTGTAGATGGCGTCGAGCGTGCCGTCGCGCTGGCGGGTGTAGAGCTCGGCCATCACCTCGAACTGGGCGTTGACGAAACGGACGGTGACCTCGCCGGGCGGGCAGTTGAAGTCGGGCGCGACGAAGAGGGCGGCGTTGATCAGCGGCGCCTTGGCCGAGATCAGGGCGGCGAGCCGGAGCGCGCGCGCAGGGTTGGAATGCTGCAGGAGCGGCTCGCGGGAATAGAGCTCCTGGCCCATGCGGATGATCGAGGGGAAGGAGAGCTGGCGGAACCGCTGGCCGCTCAGGCGGACTCCACGCGCAATGCCGTCAAGGCTGAACACAGAGTCGTTCAGGAGGAAGAGCATGGGTGGCGGCTGATCGCTTGGTTAACGCCAACCCATTGTTTCACAACAGCCTTTCGGGCCGGTGCAGAAAGGGGGTTAACGGGTCAGCCTTTTTCCACGGGCTCGGTCAGGAAGTGGCGGCCCTCGCGGTCATCGACCTCCACCACCCAGACATCGGGGTCGACCCGCACGGCGCGCTCGATATAGCGGTCGAGCTCGGGCTCCTGGTCGGAGGGGACCGGCTGCATCCACACCCGCTCGCCGTCGAGCCGCGTCGCCTCGGCATAGAGCTTGGCCGCACCCTGCGGGCGGTTCAGCACCTTGACGAGGACGGCGCCGGCGCGGGCGTCGCCCTTGCGGATGACCATGCCGAAGGCGCCGGAAAGCTCGGCCCGGCGGATCAGGGCCGCGACCCAGATGTCGGTGGAAAGCAGCATTGCGGGCGACCATGCCCTGAGCCGCCGCAAGATGTCATCAACCATGCCGCTTAGCGGATTAGCAAGGCTGGCGGTCTAGGTTCCGCATCAGGTCTAGAAGACCGATACGAGAAAAGAAGACGCAATGAAGTGCTCGCGCAGAAGCGCGTGGCCGACGTCTCGATGGATGGGGTTTTGGGTCGCGGCTCTGGTCGCGGCGCCTGGCATGGCGAACGCCCAGCCGGTGGATCTCTTCTACGAGCGAGCCGTGATGACCGCAGCGGACGCGCGCTGCGACCTGTTCGCGCCCGATCTGGGCGCGGCGCTCGCCGCTGCGACAGCGCAGGCGCGTGGCGCCGCCCTGCGCGCTGGAACCTCCTATGAAGTCCTGCGCGCCGTGGAATCGAGCGCTCGCAACAAGGCCGCCAGCGCTGGCTGCGCCTCCCCCGACATCGCCACCGCCGCCACCCGGGTCAAGACCGCCTTCTCGGGCTACGCCAAGATCACCCGCCTGACCTATCCCGGAGACGTGGCGCCCTGGCAGGCCGACCGCGCCGGTAGCCGCACCAGCGCCTGGCGGCTCTCGCAGGAGACCGTCTTCGGGCGCGACAAGATGGCGTTTGGCCTGGCGGGCGGCCGCGACGGTCCGAGCGCGCTCGTCGCCGTGGCCCGCTTCGCCGATGGAGCCCAGCCCTATGCGGCGCGCCTCCTGGTGCGCGACGGCGCCCGCAGCTCGCAACCCTATCTGGACCGCTGGACGGGCGGGTCGACCGCGCGGCTGCCGCTCGACCGTCGCATGCCCCCGCGCAGCGCGCTGAAGGCCTACGCCGCCTCGGCCCGCAGCCCCGCCGGCCAGGACCTCCTGCCCCGCGACGTGAAGTCCGGCTGGGCCTTCCGCTTTCCAGAGACCGCGGGCCGCGACCTCGCCGGCCTCGATCCGCGCGAGGCGATCGCCGTGGAGTTCCTGTTCCCCGGCGACGTGACGCGCCGGGCCTATGTGGAAGTCGGCGATTTCGCCGCCGGCCGAGCCTTCCTGCAGCTGGCCGCCCGCTAACCCTCTTTCACGTTCGCCGACAGGTCGTCCGGACGCTGCCCGAGGCCGGCCTCGGCGACCAGCACCGGCATGCGCACGGTCACCGTCGTGCCCTCGCCGAACGCGGAGGCAATGGTCATGTCGCCGCCGTGCAGCCTGGCGAAGGCCCGCACCAGCGACAGGCCGAGACCTGAACCCGCCTGGCGTTGTTCCGACCCGCCCGCCTGCTCGAACGGCCGGCCAAGGCGGTCGAGGTCTTCGGGTTGGATGCCCACGCCGGTGTCCTGCACGGTGAGCTCCAGGACCGGGCCGTCCGCCAGGGCTGAAATGGTCACCGAGCCGCCGCGCGGGGTGAACTTCATGGCGTTGGAGAGCAGGTTCATCGCGATCTGTTTGATGGCCCGGCGGTCGGCGTCGACCTCCAGCGGCTCGGCCGGCAGCGCGCCGCGTAGCCGGATGCCTGCCCGCTCGGCCTGGCCCCGCATCAGCCGCAGGACGGCGCTGATCGCGTCGCGGGCGTCGAAGTCCTCGCGGGCCAGCTCAAAGCGCTCGGCCTCGATCTTCGACATGTCGAGCACGTCATTGATCAGTTCCAGCAGATGCGCGCCGCTCTCGTGGATCAGCTCGGCATATTCGGAATAGCGGTCGCTCATCGGCCCGAACAGGCGCTGCCGCATGATGTCGGAAAAACCCATGATGGCGTTCAGCGGCGTGCGCAGCTCGTGGCTCATATTGGCCAGGAAGCGCGACTTGCCGGCGTTCTGCTGCTCGGCGGAGATCCTGGCCTGTTCGAGGTCGACCTCGCGGCTACGCTGGTTGCGAGCGTCGCGCACGGCCACGATCAGGCGGTGCGCGCTCATCCCCTTAACGCTCAGCGCGCACCAGCCATTCGGATCCCAGGCCGGGACGAAGGCCGTGTCGGCGGAGCCCTCAGCGGCGGCGCGGCCCAGAACCTCGTCCACCAGCGCGCGGTCGTCCGGCGTCACCAGCTCGGCGAAATTGCGGCCCAGGAGGTCGCGCAGGTCGATCCCCGGCGGGCCCTCGCCAAAGGCCTCAAGGATGCGCCCGCCTGGATAGATCGCCAGCAGGAGCTGCGGCTGGCGCTGCAGGGTCTCGCGCAGGTCCATCTCGGTTTCCTGCGAGCGCCCGACCTCGCCGCGCACCTTGCCCTGCAGGGCCACTAGGCCCGCCGCCAGGCCCGCGCCGATCGTGGCGAGCGCCAGCAGGCTCAGCCAGATGGAAAGCCCCTCTGCGGGCTTGGGCAAGGTCAGCAGAGCCGAGCCCATGGCGGCGACCGCGGCCGCTGCGATGCCGGCCGCCGCGCCCACCGCCAGCAGGCGCGGGCGGCGGAAAGCCGCGCCAGCCGCCAGAGGGGCAAGGCACCAGGCGGCCAGGGGTCCGGCGGTTCCGCCGGTAAGCGTGCAGGCGAGCGCGCCGGCGAAGGCCCAGACCAGGATCGCCACGACGCCGGCGGCCTCGCCGCCCACCATCGCGCTCAAGCCCCCAAAGACCGCCGCCACGACGATGGCCCCGAGCGCCGTCAGTTCCGGCCCAAGCGAGATCACGCCCTGCCAGACCAGCACGCCGCCCACGAGAGACGCCGCCACAGCCCAGGCCAGATGCCAGATCGCCACGAACCGCCTGTCCCGGTCAGGGGACCGCCGAGCGGATTTCGTGCGCCGATAGGGATTGGTGCGCGCCAAACCTTGTTCCGTATATGAACCCCCGAAGAGGCCAGAGCTTAGCTGTACCGACTACTCAGAGTAAGCCTTCTCTCCCCCCGAGCGATAATTCACCAAGTTCGAAGGCAACGAAATCGTAAGCGCGCGGGGGCCATGGTGTGGTTCCCGTTGGCGAAGGTTACGCGGCCCAAACATGTCCCAGGCGGCCCCTTCCCCGACCGCGCGCGCGCTTGCGTCCGCCAGCCCCCGACCGCCAGGCCGGCCCGCCCGCGAGGCGGCGCTGGAGGAGCAGAAGCGCTCGTTCCTGCGCCTCGTCAGCCATGAGCTGCGCACGCCGCTGAATTCGATCCTTGGCTTCTCCGAAATCCTGGCGGGCGAGCTCTACGGGCCGCTGGGCGCGCCGCAGTACAAGGAATACGCCGAGATCATCCAGGGCAGTGGTCACAAGCTCCTGAAACTGGTCAACCAGGTGCTGGAGATCGCCCGGCTGGAGAGCCGCCTGCAGCCGCTCGATCTGCGCGCCGAGCCGCTGGAGGCTGCGCTCGACGACGTGATCGGGGCGCTGAAGACCGACCGCGGGGTGACGATCCGGGTGATCGGCCGCGGCCGGCTGCCGGCCGTAGAAGCCGACCCCTGGGGTCTGCGCACGGTGCTCTCGAACCTGATCCAGAATGCGGTGACCTTTTCGCCCGATGGCGGCGAGGTGCGGGTGCGCGCCGTGCGCCAGGAGCGGGCGGTGGAGATCGCCATCGAGGACGACGGCGAGGGCGTTGACCCCCGCGAGCTGCCGCGCCTGCTGAAACCCTTCGAGCAGGGCGAAAACGCCCTCGTCCGCCGGGCGGAAGGCGCGGGCCTCGGCCTGCCGATCTGCGAGCTCACCTGCCGCGGCATGGGCGGGCGGCTGCGGCTGCGATCGGCGCCGGGCAAGGGCCTGATCGCGCTCGTCAGGCTGAAGCGCGCCTGAAGCGGCGGTTGCGGAAGCGGCCCGGCCCGCCTAAGTCGCGGCCATGTCCGCCATCGACGCCGAACTTGAAGAATTGTCCGCCGAGTTCGAGCTGCTGGGCGATTGGGAAGAGCGCTATCGCTATGTGATCGACCTCGGCCGCGACCTCGCGCCCCTGAGCGACGCCGAGCGATCGGACGCCAACAAGGTGCGCGGCTGCGCGAGCCAGGTCTGGCTGGTGACCGAGCCGCAGGGCGACGGGACGCTGAGGTTCCGCGGCGACTCCGACGCCCACATCGTGCGCGGTCTGATCGCCATCCTGCTCAGGCTCTATTCCGGCCGCACGCCCGCCGAGATCGGCGCCTTCGACGCCCACGCCGCCTTCGCCAAGCTGGGGTTGAGCGGCGCGCTCTCCGCCCAGCGCTCCAACGGCCTGGCCTCGATGGTGGCGCGCATCCGCCGCGACGCGGAGCTGGCGGCCGCCCCGCACTGATCCTTGTGGATCAGTTCAAGGATGTTGGGTTGACCATTTTCGAACGCCGAACCGGCCTCCACTTCGGCTGAAGATAGTCAGGCCGCGCGGATGCCGGTCTGCATCTGGCCAAGGCCCACGACCGCGTCGTAGCCCAGGATCATATCGACCTCGGAGCCATTGGCGGCCAACGGCAGACGCAGCCACAGGATCGAGAGGTGCGAGGCGCCGCGCCAGCCGAGATTGTGGACGCCCACCGTCGGGCGGCGCTCGCGGATCACCTTGGAAAGCTCGACGCGCCAGTAGTCGGCCGCTGCGGTGTTGTAGATGTCGCCCAGCGACTTGCCGGTGATCTCGCCGCCATAGACCCCGTAAAGCCCGGTGCCGGCGAGACGCATGCGGAAGTCCATCGGGTCGCGGCGCGCCACTTCGATGAGGCTGACGGTGGGCAGCAGGCGCGTCATGCCGCCGGGGTCGAGGTCGCGCCGTCCAGGCAGCCGGGCGCCGTCCTTCAGAGACGCCCAGTAGGCGAAGAGTTCCTCATGCGCACGGACCGCCGCGGCCGGGACTCCGATCTGCGCCGTCATGTGCAGATGCCCTAGCAACCAGTTGGATTCACAACGAATCACTTATCGCCGATGTGACGAATCGGCGGCAAGCGGAAAAGGGTTAACGGAAGCTGATTGCGCCGCGGCTGGGCGACCCGTAGCACAACGCAAAACGCCCGCCGTCGCCGGCGGGCGTCTGCAGTGCTGGCGCGATCCGCGCGGTGCGCGAACCGGCGAAATCAGCGCTTCTTGCGCGGCGCCTGACGGCCGCCTTGGCCCAGGCCCATCTGCTTGGCGAGGTCCGAACGCGCCTTGGCGTAGTTGGGGGCGACCATCGGATAGTCCTTAGGCAGGCCCCACTTCGCCCGGTATTCCTCCGGGCTCATGTTGTACTTGGTCCGCAGGTGGCGCTTCAGCGACTTGAACTTGCGGCCATCCTCCAGGCAAACGAGGAAGTCCGGGGTGATCGAGCGGCGGATCGGCACGGCCGGCTCCTTGGGCGCGACTTCCGCGGTTTCACCACCCGCGGAGATGCCGGACAGCGCGCGATGCACGCTCTGGATCAGGGCCGGCAGATCGGCCGCGGTGACCGAGTTGTTGCCGACATAGGCGGAGACAATGTCCGCCGTCATCTCGATGACTTCCGACTTCTCGTCCATTTCTTGTCATTCCATAGGAACCGCGCCGTTCAAGGGCGCTGAAGTGATTCAAAGATCAGTAGCGCGGTTATTATATGGGACTCACACGACCGACAAGCACACAAATAGAGCTTATTTCAGCGGAAGAGCCACAAAACGTAGATTGCGGCCTGCGGTTGAATTGAAACACCCTGGGTCTTCCAGTAAGGCCCGCCGCGTTCTACCTACGGCTTTACCGGAACGTCGGTGCTTCCCAGTGCGGCCAGATGTCGGGCAAATCCGTCGAGACACGATCTGGGTATTGGGCCGACCGCTTCTCCAGGAACGAGGTCACGCCCTCGCGCGCGTCGCCCGACTTGCCACGGGCCTGGATGCCCCGGCTGTCGGCGCGGTGGGCGTCCATGGGGTGCGCGGCGCCGGCCATGCGCCAGATGAGCTGGCGGGTAATGGCGATGGAGACCGGGGCGGTGTTGTCGGCGATCTCGCGGGCCAGCGCCCTGGCCGCCGGCAGCAGGTCTTCCGGCGCGTGCAACGAGCGCACCAGCCGCCCGTCCAGCGCCTCCCGGGCCGGGAAGATGCGGCCGGTGTAGCACCACTCCAGCGCCTGCTGGACGCCCACCAGGCGAGGCAGGAACCAGGAGGACGCCGCCTCGGGGTTCAACCCGCGGCGGGCGAAGACGAAGCCATAGCGCGCCTCGGTCGAGGCCATGCGGAAATCCATGGCCAGCTGCATGGTCGCCCCGATCCCGACCGCGGCGCCGTTCACCGCCGCGATCACCGGCTTCAGGCTGTCGAAGATCCTGAGCGTCAGCAGGCCACCGCCGTCGCGTTGCACGCCGTCCTGCGTGCGCGCCGCCCGGTCCTCGCCGCCGCGGGCCTCGTAGTCGAAGGTCTGGGCGCCGGCCGAAAGGTCCGCGCCGGCGCAGAAGGCCCGGCCCGCGCCCGTGACGATCACGCAGCGCACGGCGTCGTCGGCGTCGGTGGTGTCGAACGCCGCGATCATCTCCTGCATCATCCGCGTGTTGAAGGCGTTCAGCTTCTCCGGGCGGTTCAGCGTGATGGTCGCGATCCCGTCCTCAACGGCATAGAGCAGGGTCTCGAAGGTCGGCGCAGCCATGGTTTCCTCTGGGTTTTAGCCATTCCACGGTCCTTGACGGACCGTAGGTCAAGGCCCGCTATTGCCTGCGAACAAAGATAAGTCAGCGGCAGGCCGCCAAGAGCCGGGCAGCTGGGGAAACGACGATGCATCCGGCGCGCCACGCCAAGAGCCATCCGGACAAGCCGGCCTTCATCATGGCCTACTCCGGCGAGACCGTGACCTATGGCGAGCTTGAAGCGCGGTCGAACCAGGGCGCGCACCTGTTCCGCTCGCTGGGCCTCAACACCGGCGATGCGATCGCCTTCTTCATCGACAACCATCCGCGCTACTATGAGCTGCTATGGGCTGCGCAGCGCTCGGGCCTGCGCTTCACCTGCCTGTCGTCGAAGCTGACGACCGGCGAGGTCGAGTACATCGTCGAGGACTGCGGGGCGAAAGTGCTCGTCGCGTCGGCCAATCTGGCCGAGATGTCCCTGGCCGCGGCGCCGCTGATCCCGAGGGTGGCGCTGTTCATGGTGGGCGGCGCATCCAGCCCCTACGCCAGCTTCGAGGCCGCGCGCGCGGCCTTCCCGACCACTCCGATCGCGGACCAGACCGCCGGCAGCGCGATGCTCTATTCCTCGGGCACCACCGGGCGGCCGAAGGGCGTGCGACGCGCCGGCGCCGGCGATCCCGCCATCGATGCGCCCAACGGCCTGGCGATGATCGGCCAGGCGCTCTACGGCTGGACGCCGGACACCGTCTATCTGTCGCCCGCCCCGCTCTACCACGCCGCCCCCCTGGGCTGGTCGATGGCCGTGCAGGCGCTGGGCGGGACCGTGGTGATGATGGAGCGGTTCGATCCCGAGGACGCCCTGCGCTTCATCGAGCACTACAGGATCACTTCGGCCCAGTGGGTGCCGACCCACTTCGTGCGGATGCTCAAGCTGCCGCCCGAGGCGCGCGAGCGCCACGACATGAGCTCGCTCAAGGCGGTGTTCCACGCCGCGGCGCCCTGCCCCGTGCCCGTGAAGGAGCAGATGATCTCCTGGTGGGGCCCGATCGTGCACGAGTACTACGCCGGCACCGAAGGCAACGGTTTCTGCATCATCAACTCGCAGGAGTGGCTGGCCCACAAAGGTTCGGTCGGCCGTGGGATGACGGCGCAGGTGAGGATCTGCGACGACGAGGGCGAACCCCTGCCGCCCCGCACCGAGGGCATGGTGTTCTTCGAGGGCGGCGGCCAGTTCGAATACCACGGCGATCCGGCCAAGACCGCCGAGAGCCGCAACAAGCACGGCTGGACGACGCTCGGCGACGTGGGCTGGCTGGACGAGGAGGGCTACCTCTACCTCACCGACCGCAAGAGCTTCATGATCATCTCCGGCGGGGTGAACATCTATCCGCAGGAGCTGGAGAACGTGCTGATCGGCCACCCCAAGGTGGCCGACGCCGCGGTCGTCGGCGCGCCGGACGAGGAGATGGGCGAGAAGGTGGTGGCTGTGATCCAGCCGATGGACTGGGCCGAGGCCGGCGACGAGCTGCGCGCCGAGCTGATGGCCTATGCCCGCCAGCACCTGAGCCACATCAAATCGCCCCGCGTGATCGACTTCATGGCCGAGCTGCCCCGCCACGCCACCGGCAAGCTCTACAAACGCCTGATCCGCGACGCCTACTGGGCCAAGGAAGGCTCGAAGATCGCCTGAGGCGTGCTAGAGCGTCGGCCAGCCAATTCATACATCTCTAGGGAGCAAGCAATGAACCCGGTGGAAATCAAGGACCTGCCCGGACTGGTGGGGCAGGAGGTCGGCGTGTCGGACTGGGTGCTGGTCGACCAGGACCGGGTCAACAAGTTCGCCGAGGCCACCGGCGACCACCAGTGGATCCACGTCGATGTGGAACGCGCCACCCGCGAGATCGGCGGCCCCATCGCCCACGGCTACCTTACCCTGTCCCTGATCCCGTTCCTCGGCGAGGGCATGCTGCCTGTGAAAGGCGTGACGCGCGGCATCAACTACGGCTCCGACAAGGTGCGCTTCGTCAACATGGTCCGGGTCGGCAAGCGGGTGCGCATGCGCCAGAAGCTGATCGGCGCCGAGCCCAAGGCCGGCGGCATGCAGCTGAAGAACGAGTGCACCATCGAGATCGAGGGCGAGGACAAGCCCGCCTGCATCGCCGAGACGATCTCGATCGTCTACGGGGGCTGACCTTCAGATGCTCTCCTTAGGGGGAGCCGTCAGCGAAGCTGACTGAGGGGGTTGAAGCCCGTGGCCGGTTCGCCGTGGCTGAAACCCCCTCCGTCTCGCGCGTATCCGCAACGAGCCACCGCCCCTTGATGGCGCTGCGCGCTGGGGTGAGGATCCATCAGTCGGGCGAGGCGGCTTCCTCGGCGGAGGCGGCGCGCGCGCCGGAGACGCCGGACATGCTCCGGGCCACGGTCACCGGCGAGGCGGGGTCGCTGACCAGCGCGATGGTCTCGCGGATATATTTGGCATGGGTGACGATGCCGATCTCCAACCGCTCCGAGTTGAGCTCGACCTGCTGGGTGAGGAGGCCCGCGATGAACTCAACGTCCTCGCCGGTCTTGTCGTCGGCGCCCGGCCGGCGGTGGGCCTGCTCGCTCATATAGACCGGGCCGCCGGAGTTGCCGGGGAATACCGAGAAGTCGAGCAGGAAGGTCGGGAAGATCTTGGCCGGCGCGATCGGATAGGAGGCCACGCGGCCTGACCGCAGGATCGGGAAGCCGGCCTGGTTCGCCGCAAGCCCCCGCGGGAAGCCCAGCGCCATCATC
>Ga0307510_10003943_pt1 | contig 17391 bp, 17 predicted proteins | sample 12_EM_MG_FD_207224 | JGI IMG/M metagenome (GOLD analysis project Ga0307510, IMG submission 207224) | Populus trichocarpa ectomycorrhiza microbial communities from riparian zone in the Pacific Northwest, United States - 12_EM | ecosystem: Host-associated > Plants > Roots > Unclassified | place...
GAAGTCGACCTCGATGATCCCGCGCCAGTCGGCGTCCTCCGGCGCCACGCTCTCGGCATGCGCGACAGCCCGCAGCGTGCCGAACTCCCGGACCCGTTCAGCCAACCGGAAGTAACAGTCGCGGTCGGTGACATCCCCTCCGACCGCTTCGACGACGGCGCGCTTCCCGGAGCCGGCCAGGTCCTTCGCGACCACGGCCGCCGCCTCGCTGTGGTCGGCGAGCAACAACACGTCGACCATGTCGGCGAGGTGTCGCGCGCATGCCTCACCCGTCCCCTGACCGACACCGGTGGCGACCCCTACCGTGGTCATGCGCAACTCCTCGCTGAAAAAATGCGCCCTGGGACGAGTCCCCCGCGATCAGGGATGTCCGGGTGGGCCGCCTGTTGTACCGCCTGCCGGGGCCGGCCTCGTACCGCCCGCTCTTCGCGCTCCAACGTACCGCTTGGTCAAGCGGACCGGGCGATCTCCCGGAGTCCCCCGACCGTGCAGGCACGCCCATCTGGGGACCGCTTGCCCGCGTTGGCAGCGAGCCGTCCTCCGTGGTCCTGGCAGCGGGCCAAGAGGGTGGGGTGCTCCTGCCGGCCGCTATCCCGGGGTGCTGTCTTCGGTCATGGCCTCGGTGCCGATGACGTTGAGGAGGTTGAGCCAGTCGGCGGCTTCGCTGCCGGTGGCGGCGGTATAGGCGACGATGCGCAGATCGTTGCCGGGAGTGACGAGCACGTCGCAGTCGAAGGTGAGTGTGCCGATGTCGGGGTGCTGGATGGTCTTGGTGTCCGATTCATGGATGCCCACGATGCCCGTGTCCCACAGGCGGGTGAAGTCGGTGCTGATATCCCGCAGGTCCTTGATCAGGGAGTGCAGGTCGGCATCGGCGGGGTAGCGGGCGGTGGCCGCCCCGAGATCGGCGACCACGGCCGCCTCGAACCGGGCCTCCTGCTCGGGAGTGTGGCTGACCCGGCTCGGCAGACCGGCGAAGTGCCGCCAGACGATGTTGCGCTCGCGTCCGCGCAGAGCGGATGCGTCTCCGAACAGGGCGGCCCACAACGGGTTCCACAGCATCAGATTCCATGCGGCGTCATGCACGCTCAGCGGTGAGCCGTCCAGTTGGTCGAGCAGCCTTCGGACCCCCGGTGGGATGTGCGCCGACAACTGCCCGGGGCCCGGCGCCGGCTGGCCCGCGAGGAGATACAGGTACTCGCGCTCGGCTGCCGACAGCCGCAGGGCGCGGGCCAACGCGGACAGGACCTGCGCGGACGGGGAGGTGGCCCGGCCCTGTTCAAGACGGGTGATGTAGTCCACCGACAGACCTGCGAGCTGCGCCAGTTCCTCGCGGCGCAGCCCGGCGGCTCGCCGTACTCCGCCCGTGGGCAGCCCGACAGTTGCGGGGGCGATCCGGTCCCGCCAGCCGTGCAGGGCTCTGCCCAGTTCCCTGGATTCGCTCATCGGCCCAGTATCGCGGTGCTGCGCCCGCACAGCCTGGTACTGCCAGTCCACCGGCTGAGGCGGGCACTGTCTGCCCCGGCGTGGCGCGCGGAGGGTGGAGGCGTCGCCATCCCACCGAGCACGGAGTGAACACATGACCACCACATTGATCACCGGAGCGAACAAGGGCCTGGGTTTCGAGGCCGGGGCACCGTCTACGTCGGGGCACGGGATACGCACCGCGGCCGGGAGGCGGCCGAGAAGCTCGGCGCGCGCTCCGTTCAGATCGACGTCACCGACGAGGACTCCGTCAAGGCTGCCGCCGAATTCGTCCGCGCGGACGCCGGCCGTCTCGACGTCCTGGTCAACAACGCCGGGATCGTGGGCGCGCGCAAACCGGTCGGCGAGGTCACCGGGGCCGACATGGCGACCACGTACGACACGAACGTCTTCGGCGTCGTGCGGGTCACGCACGCCTTCCTGCCGCTGCTGGAAGCGAGCGACGCCCCGGTCGTCGTCAACGTCGGCAGCGGTCTGGGCTCGCGGGCGGCGACCTCCGACCCCAGCCGGGTGGAGTTCCACGTGACGGCGCTGGACTACAACTCCTCCAAGACCGCGCTGGTCATGATCACCGCGCAGTACGCCAAGGCTTTCCCCGCCATCCGGTTCAACGCCGTCGACCCCGGCTACACCGCCACCGACCTCAATGGCCACACGGGAACCCAGACCATCGAAGAAGGCACGGAGATTATCGTCAGCATGGCCTCGATCGACTCCGACGGCCCGACCGGCGGTTTCTTCGACAGGACCGGCCCGGTCGTCTGGTGACCAGCGCGGCGCCGAAGCGTTGGTGACGAAGGCCCAGCGGATGGGGCGCGGCGTAGAAGGCTTCCGCATACCGGTCGATGGGAGGGGCAGCCGAACCGGGTTCTGGATCGAGTGATCGCGGCGGCGCCTGAAGCCAGGGCCCTCGGTAGCTCGGGATCGGGAAGCCACTCGAGCACCCACGAGCCCCTGCTGTCGCAGTCCTGCCTGACCACGTCTGTCGCGTCCGACTCCCGGCAGTCCGAGCATCGACGGCACAGCCGCTTCCCCTGACGAGACGAGCAGACGGACCGACCCATCTCTCCCACTCGCAGGTGGAGTTCATGCCCACCCACCTCGAACCACACGATCACGTTCGGAAAGCGGAGGCTTCTGACGGAGCGAGCCTCGCACCATCACACGAGGGGATGTAATGCGTATACTCAATTGCCTTCACCTTGACTAGACTGAACCCGAGTACACAACGGCGCTGGCAGTTCCGCCTTGCGACGCCACGACGGAAGAGCGCAGGCGTGACGGAGGCAGGGGAATCCATGGATCGTCGTCCGCAAGATCACCGAAGCGCGACAGTGCGAGCACACGGCACTTCAACGGCCTCGCCCCGCCGCCGAGTCCCAGGCCGGTGCGCACGCACACCACACTCCCCAGGCGCCTTCCGCTCCACGGCGGCCCTCCGCGTTCCGGGGTGGGGTCATGAGCATCCGTGACGAGTCGGTCCTGCCGGGTCTGCCGCTCGCCGGACGTCGCGTGGTGGTGACCGGGGCGGCAGGCGGAATCGGGGCGGCGGCCGTGTCCGTGTTCCTCGCGGCCGGAGCGCGCGTCGTCGGCCTGTTCCACTCGACGCCGCCACCGGACGAGCTCAAAACGCGATGCGACTGGCTGGCCTGTGACGCACGCTCCCCCGACTCGGTCACCACCGCTTTCGAGCAGGCTGTCGCAATCCTGGGCGGCCTCGACGCGCTGCTCAACGCTGCGGGCACATGGCTGCCAGGCACGCCGGAGTCGCTGTCCGGCGACGAGTTCGACATGATCATCAACGCCAACCTGCGGACCACGGTCCTCACCAACAAGGCCGCGTTCGAGCACATGCGGCACACCGGCGGACAGATCATCAATCTCGGATCCAGTGAGGGCGTGCGCGGCAATCCGCTGGCTCCGCACTACGCGGCAGCGAAGGCCGGCGTCCACGCCTGGACGCGTTCCGTGGCCTCGGCCTGGGGGAGATTCGGGATCACCGTGAACGCGCTGGCCCCGGCAGTGCAGACGCCGGGTGCCGACCGGCTGTGGGACCACCTGGGCGAGGAACGCGCTGCGGCATTCAAGCAGAACCTGCGGACGGCCATGCCGCTGAGGGGTGCGCTCGGCGATCCGGAGGCCGACCTCGGGCCGGTCATGGTGTTCCTGGCCAGCAGCGGGGCGCGGTTCATGACGGGCCAGTTGATCGCCGTGAACGGCGGCTTGCTGATGCTCGGCGCCTGATGCCACCGGCGAGAGAAATAAGTGCACTTCTTTATTCAAACGGTTCAGACGAGTGATCAGCTACCTGACGACTTCGCATTGGATGTACCCATGAGCCACGTCGGCGAGAGCGAGCACCGTCGTCCATCGGTCGGCCTTGAGCACTTGAGCCTTCGGGAGGAACCGCTGCCCGTCTTCGCCGCAGCCGCCGCTGCGGGCGGAGCCGACAGCATCTGCCTGAGCGTCAATCACCCGGATGTCCGCGACCGGAAAACGCTGCGTGAGACCTTGGCGCGGCTCGAGGCGCTGAATATCCCGGTGGCCATGGGAGACGGATTCATCCTCAGGGCCGGGGGCGACTTGGACGACCTCAGACGTCAGCTCGACGTTCTCTCGGAAACACGCACCCCGTCGGCCAACGCCTGCGCGTTCGAGCCCGATGAAAAGGTGGCGCGTGACCCGGCCGTGGTGGCAGATCTCCTCGGCGAGTTCTGCCGAATTGCACGAGCCGCCCAGGTGGACGTGCTTCTGGAATTCACGCCACTCTCACATGTACCGTCCCTCGCGGCGGCAGTCGGACTGCTGAAACAGCTCGACCAGCCGAACCTGAGAATCCTCCTGGACACCCTCCACCTCGTACGAGCCGGAGAGGGACCGGCCGATCTCCGGGAGATCGACCAACAGCTCATCGGATACTGCCAGTTGAGCGACGGCCTCCTCGCGTCCGAGAGCCTCTCGGCCTACCTGGAGGAAGCCATCAACGACCGCCTCGTTCCCGGACACGGGGAGTTTCCCCTCGTGGAGATTCTGTCGCTCATCCCCCGAGAAGTGACCATCAGCGCCGAAGTGCCGCTCCGGCGCCTCGAACAAGCTGGAATCCCACCGCACGAGCGCGCTCGTCGGATCCTCGAAGGCAGTCGCCAGCTCGTGGCCGAGGCCTGGGCTTGAGCCGGCCGTTCAGGCAGCAGCTCGGCAGATCGGCCCCAGAGCGTTCGCCGGGCTAAGCGGTCGTGCGCGAGACCGGACCGACCGGCAGAGAGGCCGGTCGCAACACTCGTACGCGTTCCTTGAGGACGGTCGGGGCACGGTCCCGGCCGATCCGTTCGGCGATCACGGTCGCCGACATCGGCGGGGCCTGCTTCCACACCTCCCGGATCTGCGGCTCGACCTGGCCGCCGGGTGCGATACCGGTTTCCGGGCCGCTGCTTGCGCCTTACCTGTTCGGTGCTTTGCGATCGGAGGAACTTTTCGTTGACTTCCGTACATCCAATACGCACGGTTTCTTCACGCGTGTGAGGGTGGTGAGGTATCTGAAGATTAAAATATGTAACGTAGGGTCCAATCATGCACGGCCTGAACGATTCGACTCCTTCCCCCAATTCTCCTTGTCTCGCCGATCTGGCGAACCTGATCCGATTGCCCGCAGCTCTCAGCGTTCCCGGCGACATCCTTGCCGGTGCTGTAGCGGGGGGTGGCACGCCCCGGCCCCGTATCGCCGCCACGATGGCGTCGTCCGTCGCTCTCTACTGGGCCGGAATGGCGCTCAACGACTACGCGGACGCGACGGTCGACGCGGTGGAGCGTCCCGAACGTCCCATACCCAGCGGTCGGGTTGCCCGCCGCACCGCGCTGGTCACCGCGTGCGGGCTGACGGCCGCCGGTCTCGGCATCGCCGCCCTGGCCGGCGGGCGGCAGGCGCTGGGTGTGGCGCTTCCTCTGACCGGACTGGTGTGGGCGTACGACCTGCGCCTGAAGTCCACGCCCGCCGGTCCCGCCGCGATGGCGGGCGCACGAGCACTGAACGTGCTGGCCGGAGCGGAGTCCGGCCACCGGGGCGCCGCGGTGCCGGCCGCCCTGCTGGTCGGCGCGCACACCTACACCGTCACGGCGCTGAGCCGCCACGAGGTGTCCGGCGCGCCGCACGCCGTGCCCGCCGCCACGATGGCCGGCAGTACGGCAACCGCCTTGGCCGCCGCGGCACTTCCCGGTCTACGTCGCGGCGGCCGGGCGGCGCGGGTCGGCGCTGCTGTTGGAGCGCTCGGCTATCTCGCCTCCTACGGCATGGCGCAGGCGCGGGCCGCGCGGGAGCCGTCGGCCGCGAACGTCCGGCAGGCCGTCGGCACCGGGATCATGTCGCTGATGCCCCTCCAGGCGGCGCTCACCGCCGGCGGCGGTGGCACGGGCCTGGCCGGTGTCCTGGCGGTGGCACATCCGTTGGCACGCAGGCTCGCCCGGAAGGTGTCGCCCACGTGACCCCGATACCCGGTCCCGGGAGGCGGCTCCGGTTCGGCTTCGGGACCAACGGCTTCGGCTGCCACCGGCTCGACGACGCGCTGAGCGTGCTCGCCGACCTGGGATACGACTCGGTCGGCCTCACGCTCGACCACGGTCACCTCGACCCGTTCGCCGCCGACCTGTCTCGGCAAGTCGCCCGTCTCGCAGGGCGGTTGGACCAGCTCGGCCTGGCCGTGATGGTGGAGACGGGGGCACCGTATCTGCTGGACCCGTGGCACAAGCACGTTCCCACGCTGATGTCGGCCACGGGCACCGGGCGGCGCGTCGAACTGCTGGCGCGTGCCGTGCGCATCGCGGCCGACCTCGGCGCCCCGGCCGTCCAGCTGTGCAGCGGCCAGGCACCCGAGGGCATGGCGGAGGAGGAGGCCTGGAAGCGGCTGACCGCCGGCTGCGAAGAAGTCCTGCGCATCGCCCAGGAGCAGGGGGTGGCGCTGGGGTTCGAGCCCGAGCCCTACATGTTCGTCGACACCGTGGAACGCGTTGTGGGCCTGCGACGCCGGCTCGGCGACCCCGACCTGTTCGGCATCACGCTCGACGTCGGTCACGCCCACTGTGTCGACAACCTGCCCCTGCTCGACTGTGTCGAACTGGCGGCGCCGTATCTGGTGAACGTGCAGATCGAGGACATGCGGCGCGGCGTGCACGAACACCTCGAACTCGGCACGGGCGAGATCGACTTCCCGCCCGTCCTGGCCGCCCTGAAGGCCTCGGGCTACCGGGGACCGGTCTCGGTAGAGATCCAGGGCGCGTCCCTGAACGCCCCCGAAGTCGCCCGCCGTTCCCTGGAGTTCCTCAAGGCCGCCGAGCCGGTCTGACGCCGCGGCGCCGCGTCACTTCGCCCCACACAACCAACTCGCCACACCCACAAAGTCGTTGTCGAACACGCATTCCAAAAGGAGGCATGCGCGGTGGCCCCACACATCCTTACCGCCCTCGACCACCACCTCGCCCCGGAGGCGCAGCGTTGGCTGACGGATGCCGTCGCCCGCGTCGGCGACGACCCGGCAGCGGTGCGCACCGTCTTCCCCGCCGTCGGCCGGCACTGCGGGCGCGGACCGCTCGCCGCCGGCTGGACGGTGGCGGACGCCGCCCGAGCCCGGCTGCTCGCCGCCCTGCCGCTGCGCGGAGCGGCACTCGCCGAGGAGATCACCGCCCTCCACCGGTACGGCGACAGCGCCGAACAGCGGGCAGTGCTGCGTTCGTTGGCGCTGCTGGAGGACTCGGACGCCTCGTTCGCCGACCTGGGGCTGCCCCTCGTGCGTGCGGCGCTGTGGGGCAACGACACGGACCTGATCGAGGCGGCCCTCGGCCCGTACGCCGCGCGGCATCTGGATGAGGATGCCTACCGGCACGCCGTACTGAAGTGCGTCTTCTGCGGTATCCCCCTCGACCGGGTGGCGGGCCTCACGGAGCGCGCGGACCGTGAACTCGCCCGCATGCTGGCCGACTTCGCCCATGAGCGGGTCGCAGCCGGTCGTGACGTGCCCTCCGACGTCTGGCCCGTCGTGCGCGCCCATCCCGGCGCGCTGGAGGCCTCGGGACTGCCCGGGGAAGTCACCTCGTCCTCGTCCGACCGTCGAGCCGCCGCCGTAGCGGCGCTCGCTGCCTTCACCGGAGCTGCATGATGCGTATCTTCGACCCCCACATCCACATGACCTCACGCACCACGGACGACTACGAGGCGATGTACGCGGCCGGTGTCCGGGCGGTGGTGGAGCCGTCGTTCTGGCTGGGCCAGCCCCGCACCTCCGTGGACAGCTTCACCGACTACTTCGACGCGCTGCTCGGCTGGGAGCCGTACCGCGCCGCGCAGTTCGGCATCCAGCACCGCTGCACGATCGCCCTCAACCCCAAGGAGGCGAACGACCCGCGCTGCGCGGGGGTGTTGGACGTGCTGCCGCGCTACCTGGCCAAGGACGGGGTGGTCGCCGTCGGCGAGATCGGCTACGACTCCATGACGCCCGCGGAGGACGAGGCACTGGCCCGACAGCTCGAACTCGCCGTCCAGCACGGTCTGCCGGTACTGGTCCACACCCCGCACCGCGACAAGGCCGTCGGTACCCGCCGCACCCTCGACGTGGTCCGCGAGTCCGGCATCCCGCCCGAGCACGTCCTCGTCGACCACCTCAACGAACTCACCGTGTCCATGGTCGCCGACAGCGGCTGCTGGATGGGCTTCTCCGTCTACCCGCACACGAAGATGAGCGAGGACCGCATGGTGCGGATCCTCCAGGAGCACGGCACCGGGCGGAAGCTCGTCAACTCGGCCGCCGACTGGGGGCGCAGCGATCCCCTCAAGACCCGGAAGACCGCTGACGCGATGCTCGCCGCCGGCTTCGACGCCGACACCGTCGACCAGGTCATGTGGGGCAACCCGGTGGCCTTCTACGGGCAGAGCGGCCGGCTGGACCTGGCGGACGTCAAGCCGGACGAGACGGCCCTGTTCGAGGGCAACTCGATCAAACGCGGCGGGGAGTGAGGCCGCCGTGCGTTTCCGACACACCGACGGCACGACCGTCCACCTCGCCTACTGCAGCAACGTCCACCAGGCCGAGGACCTCGACGGAGTGGTCGCCCAACTCGCCTCCTACGCACAGCCCGTACGGGAGACGCTCGGCGCCGGCCTGCTCGGCATCGGCCTGTGGCTGGCCCGTGACGTGGTCACCGAACTGTCCGCCCGGCCCGAATCCGTCCAGCGTCTGCGGACCGAACTGACCGCACGCGGACTGGAGACCGTCACCCTCAACGCCTTCCCCTACGGCGGTTTCCACCGCGAGGTGGTCAAGAAGGACGTCTACCTGCCCGACTGGACCGACCCCGCCCGCCTGCGCTACACCGTCGACTGCGCCCGGGTGCTCGCCGGACTGCTGCCCGACAACGCCCGGCGCGGCAGCGTCTCCACCCTGCCCCTTGCCTGGCGCACGCCCTGGCCGACCGCAGCGTACGACACCACCCGCCGGGCCCTGGACCAACTCGGCGTAGACCTCGCCCAGTTGGAGCGCGACACCGGCCGCGCGATCCGGGTCGGCTTCGAGCCCGAGCCCGGATGCGTGGTGGAGAACACCGTCCAGGCCGCCCGGGAACTCGGAGGGCTGGACCCCGAGCGACTCGGCATCTGCCTCGACACCTGCCATCTCGCCGTGCAGTTCGAGGAACCGGCCCAGGCACTGCGCCGCCTCGCCGACGCCGGCCTCCCGGTCGTCAAGGTCCAGGCGTCCAGTGCCCTCCAGGCCGACAACCCCGCCGACCCGGCCGCGCTCCGCGCGCTCGCCCGGTTCGTCGAACCCCGCTTCCTCCACCAGACCCGGACTACCGCACCCGGTGGCACCGTCACCGGCGTGGACGACCTCCCGGACGCCCTCGCCGGGGAGCTGGACCCCGCGTCCGCCTGGCGGGTCCACTTCCACGCGCCGCTGCACGCCGAGCCCGAACCGCCGCTGCGCACCACCGCGGACGAACTGACCACCGCCCTCGGTGAGTTGCTCGGCGGCCCGCACGCCGTCTGCGACCACGTCGAGGTCGAGACCTACACCTGGTCCGTCCTGCCCGAGCACCTGCGCCCGCACGACCGCGAGGGTCTCGTCGCGGGCCTGGCCGCCGAACTCGCCTGGACCCGCGACCGGTTCGAGGAACTCGGCCTGCATCCCCTGTCCCTCACGCGAAAGGAGCCCGTCTCATGACGAGACTGGTCGTTATCGACATCGCCGGCCTCACCCCCCGCCTGCTGCAGCACATGCCCGCCGTCTCGGCCGTCGCCACACAGGGTTTCCAGGCCCGGCTCAACCCCGTGCTGCCCGCCGTCACCTGCTCGGTGCAGTCCACCCTCCTCACCGGCGTACCGCCCGCCGAGCACGGCGTCGTCGGCAACGGCTGGTACTTCCGCGACCTGGGCGAAGTCCTGCTGTGGCGCCAGCACAACGCCCTGGTCGGCGGCGAGAAGCTGTGGCACACCGCCCGCCGCGCCAAGCCCGACTACAAGGTCGCCAACGTCTGCTGGTGGTACGCCATGGGCGCCGACGTCGACCTCACCGTCACCCCGCGCCCCGTCTACTACTCCGACGGCCGCAAGGAACCCGACTGCTACACCTGGCCACCCGCCCTGCACGACGAACTCACCGACCGGCTCGGCCCGTTCCCCCTCTTCACCTACTGGGGCCCCAACGCGAGCATCCCCTCCAGCCAGTGGATCCTGGCCGCCGCCCGCCAGATCTTCGACGAGCACCGCCCCGACCTGACCCTGGTCTACGTCCCCCACCTCGACTACGAACCCCAGCGCTCCGGCCCCGACTCACCGCAGTCGGCCCGCGAGGCCCGACGGCTCGACGACGCGCTCCGCCCCCTGTTGGACCACTTCCGGCGCGAGGACGCCACGGTCGTGATCCTGAGCGAGTACGGCATCGCGCCGGTCTCCCGCCCTGTCGACATCAACCGCGCGCTGCGCCGGGCCGGGTTGCTCGACGTCTACACGCAGGACGGCATGGAGTACCTCGACCCGTGGACCTCCCGCGCCTTCGCGGTCGCCGACCACCAGGTCGCCCACGTCTACGTCCGCGACCCCGCCGACACGGACGCGGTGGCGGACATCGTCGCCGAACTCCCGGGCGTGGAGCAGGTGTTGGACGAGAAGGGCAAGGCGTTCCACGGGCTGGACCACGAACGCTCCGGGGAACTGGTCGCCATCGCGGAACCGGACGCCTGGTTCACGTACTACTACTGGCTGGACGACGAACGCGCCCCCGACTTCGCCCGCCAGGTCGAGATCCACCGCAAACCCGGCTACGACCCCGCCGAACTCCTCTACGACCCCACCGTGCCCGGCGTGAAGGCACGCGCCATCGGCCAGGTCGCCCGCAAGAAGGCCGGCCTGCGCTACCGCATCAAGACGGTCCCCCTGGACCCCTCCGCTGTGCGCGGCAGCCACGGCCGCCTCCCGCAGGACCCGCAGGACAGCCCCGTCCTGCTGTGCTCGCAGCCCGGTCCCGCACGCGACGAGATCGACGCGACCGACGTCAAGGACCTCCTCCTCACCCTCGCCGGCATCACCACCCCCTGACACAGGAGTCCCCCACATGCACTCCACCGACAGTCCGCCGCCACCTCTGCCCCGCCAGCGCCCCCTTCTCGACCCCGCCGCCGAGTACGGGCAGTGGGTCCAAGAACGGCCCCTGACCAGGATCAGTCTGTGGGGCGACAACCATCCCTGGCTCGTGACCCGGCAGGAGGACGCCCGAGCCGTCCTCAGCGACCCACGGTTCAGCTCGGAGAACGTCCGGCCGGGCTTCCCCGGGCTCCAGCCGACGACACCTCCGCGCACCCCCGGCCAACTGTTCGCGATGGACCCGCCCGACCACACCCGGCTGCGCCGCATGCTCATCCCCGAGTTCAGTTTCCGGCGGGTGGAGGAACTGCGGCCGGCCATCCGGCACATCACCGAGGAACTCCTCGACGGCCTCGTCAAACAGCAGCAACCCGCCGACCTGGTCGAGCACTTCACCCTGCCGCTGCCCCTTCTGGTCATCTGTGAACTGCTCGGAGTGCCGTACGCGGACCGGGAGTTCATCCACCGGCAGGCCGCGGCCTTCGCCACGGTCTCGGCCGGACCGGAGGCGATGCGGGCCGGATGGGCGGCGCTCTTCGGCTACCTGCAGGAACTGCTGGCCGCCAAGTCGCGCGAACCCGGCGACGACCTGATGAGCAAACTCGCCACGGAACGGGTCGCCTCCGGCGAGGCCACCCCGGCGGAGGCCGCCGGCCTGCTCGTCCAGACACTCATCGCCGGGCACGAGACGACCGCGAGCATGCTCTCCCTCGGCGTCGTCGCGTTGCTGCGCCATCCCGAGCAACTGGCCGCGCTGCGCGCCGACGAGGATCTCGTGCCGGGCGCGGTGGAGGAACTCCTGCGCTACCTGACCGTCGTCCACATCGGCCTGCGCCGCATCGCCACCGAGGATGTCGAGGTCGGTGGCGTCACCGTCCGGGCGGGCGAGGGCGTGGTGGTCGCCCTGCAGGCCGCCAACCGGGACCCCGCGGTCTTCGCCGACCCGGACGCACTCGACCTCACCCGGGACGCCGGCCAGCACCTGGCCTTCGGCCACGGGCTGCACCACTGCCTCGGCCAGTCGCTCGCCCGGGCCGAACTCCAGGTCGCGCTGCCGATGCTGTTCCACCGGCTGCCGGGCCTGCGCCTGACCGGTTCCGCCGCGGAGGAGTACGCGTTCGAAGGGCGCGCGGTCCACGGGGTGCGGGAGCTGCCGGTCGCTTGGTGACCCCGCAGCGTGTCGCGTCGCGCTACCCACGAACAGGTACACCTGGCGTCCCGCGAGGTGCAGGCCCTCGACTGTCCAGCAACCGGACCGACCGGTGCCGACCACCTGGGCGCCGCTCCCGGGCAGCTGGACCGCGTTGCGTTGAGGACGTGCAGAACGTCAGCTCGTGGCTCTCGGTTCGGTGGTTCCTCGGTCTGCCATGAGCGGGTTGGATGGGCAACGGGCCTTGCCGGCAGCCAAGTTCGAGGCGATTCTGCCGCTCGTCGAGGTGCGGCAGCGTCGCCTGTTGACGGGATCAGCCCCGTCGCTGCTTCGCCCGTGCCTCGTCCTCCATGAGGTCGTACGTCACCGCCGAGACCGGCGCGATGAGCATGCCCACCCATCCGTCGATGTAGTTGTTGAGCTGTGCGTCGCTGATCGGGTGCCGGTTCCGGGCGTGGTCGCCCAGGAGGTTGAGCACGCTGTTGTAGAGCTGCGCCTCGCGGCCACGCCGTACGCGATCGGGCAGTACGCCGAGCAGGCCGGGCACCAGTTCCTGGAGTACGTCGGTGGCCTCCTCGATCTGCCGCGGCCAGTACTCCGCATCCGCGCTCGCGGGCGCCAGCCGCGCCAGGAACGGTACGAACATCTCGCCGGCCTCGATGCTCTCGATCAGCGGGCGCACCACCAGCCACACCGCCGCCAGGGGGTCCTCGGCCACTCCGTCGGCACGGGCCTCATCCAGCAGGACGGCCCGGCGCGCGTCGATGGTCCGGTAGCGGAAGGCGATCAGGGCCCGGACCAGGCCCGCCTTGGAGCCGAAGTGGTAGGTGATGACGGACGAGTTGGACTGCCCCGCCTCCATCTGGATCTCCCGCAGGGTCACGCCCTCGACCCCGCGAACGGCGAAGAGCCGCTCGGCGGTCGTCATCAGCAGCTCACGGGTCGCCTCCCCCGTGGTGTGCCGGCGTCTGCGGCCCTCGGCCTTCTCCTCCACTGCCATGGTCCTCATGGTGGTGGATGCGAAGCGGCACACGCAACGCCAAAACTAATGGAGATGTATTAGAAAGCCTGGACAGCGGGCCCTGTCGATGGAACAGTTCGATGCGAGGACCTGGCATCGCAGGCCTCATCCCTCCCTACTTCCGGAGGACTTCACCCCATGCCGAAGATCTGGACCAACTCGGGCGACTCCCATTTCCTGGAGCCGAGCGATCTATGGGAGTCGCGGTTGCCCGGGCGGCTCGCCGACCTGACGCCGAAGTCCGAGAAGGACCCGGACGGGGAGTACGAGACGGTGCACGTCGACGGTCAGTCGTTCCGTCGGAAACTGCCGACGTCGGTGGCCCGGGAGTTCCTGGAGGAGAGCCGCAAGGCACAGGGCATCCGCGATGCCCGGGCGCGGCTGAACGACCTGGACCAGGAAGGCGTCTGGGGCGAGGTGATCTTCCCGTCGCTGGGGATGTGGGCCTCGACCTTCCGGACGCCGGAGCTGCTCAAGGCGTGCATGCGGGCGAGCAACGAGTGGGCGCTGGAGGAGATCGCGGCGGTCTCGGACCGCTATGTGGTCACCGCGCAGGTGTCGACGCTGGTCGTGGAGGACGCGATCGCCGAGCTGGAGTGGGCCGCCGAGCAGGGCTTCCGGGCCGTGTTCCTGCCCACCACGCCGCACCCCAGCGCGCCGGACTGGCACCGAACCGACTGGGAGCCGTTCTGGGACGCCGCCGAACGCGCACGGATGGTCCTCGCCTTCCACATCGGTACCGACCCGGTGGACATGACGACCGGCGGCGCGGGCCTGATCTACCGCGGCCCCGGCGGCGCGGTCATGAACTACACCGAGACGACGTTCTCCGGTCAGCGCGCCGCGATGAAGCTGGTGGCCTCCGGTGCCCTCGACCGGCACCCGGATCTGAAGGTGCTGATCTCCGAGGGCGGCGCCACCTGGATCCCGTTCCTGGGCGACCGCATGCTGGAGGGTTACCGCCAGCACCACATGGCGGTGCGCCCGAAACTCGAACGGGACCCGAAGGAAACCCTGATGACCCAGGTGTACGCCTCCTTCCAGCACGACGAGACGGCGGTCGCCGCGTTCGAGGCGATGGGCTACCGGAACGTCATGTTCGGCTCCGACTACCCGCACATGGAAGGCACGTTCGGGCACACGCAGGACACCCTGAAGTCGTTGTTCGACGGCGTCTCGGACGAGACCCGGCTGCGGATCACCCAGGGCGCGTTCTTCGAACTCTTCCCGCAGGTGCCCCCGGTCCCCACGAACGGGGTCTGAGCCGGATGCCACGGGATTCGGGCCTGCGCGACGTCGCGATCGTGGGCGTCGGCGCCACGCCCTACTACCGGCGGGGCGAGTCCGCCGGCAAGAGCATCACGCACCTCGCCGGCGAGGCCATCCTCGCCGCCTGCGCCGACGCCGGTCTCTCCGTCAAGGAGATCGACGGGTTCGCCTACTACTCGGGCGCCGGTGCCGGCTACGGCGACAAGATGGAGTCCGTCGACTTCATGGAGACTCTGGGCATCCCCGAGGTGCGCTTCTCGGCGTCGCTCACGAACGGCGGCGGCGGCTCGGCGGGCGCGATCGGTCTCGCCCGCGCGGCGATCGTCGCCGGCGACGCCTCGGTCGTCGTCACGGTCATGGCCCTGCAACAGCAGAAGCAACGCCTCGGCACAGTGATAGCCGCCAAGCCCGTGACCCCGGTCAGCTCCTTCCTCCAGCCCTCCGGACTGGCGGGTCCCGGCCATCTGATGTCCGTCCTGGCACGACGTCACATGCACCAGTACGGCACCACCCGGGACGCGTTCGCCGAGATCGCCGTCTCCACCCGGCAGAACGCCCTCAATCGGCCCAAGGCGATCCAGCGGACACCCCTCACCCGCGAGGAGTACTTCAGCGGGCGGATGATCGCCGAACCGCTCTGCGTCTACGACTTCTGCCTGGAGACGGAGGGAGCGGTCGCCGTGATCACCACCTCGACCGACCGCGCCCGCGACCTGCGCCAACGCCCCGTCCCCGTCGTCGCCGTCGCCCACGGCGGCACCCGGGACTGGGGCCGCGCCTTCTCCTGGTACGGCATGCCCGACGAGACCTTCACCTCGTCAGGCCACAGACCGATCGCCGGACGCCTCTACAAACAGGCGGGCATCACGCCCCAGGACATCGATGTGGCCCTGATCTACGACCACTTCACCCCCATGGTGCTCATGCAACTGGAGGACTACGGCTTCTGCGACAAGGGCGACGGCGGCCCGTTCGTCGAGAGCGGCGCGATCCGCTACTCCCCCCGCCGGAAACCCGGAACCATCGCGGTGAACCCTCATGGCGGGCAGCTCTCCGAGGCGTACGTCATCGGGATGACCCAGATCGTCGAGGGCGTCGAGCAGATGCGCGGGACCGCGATCAACCAGGTCTCCGACGCCGAGTTCGCCCTGTGCACCGGCGGTCCGGCCAGCCTGCCGGTCAGCGGCCTGATCCTGGGACGCGACCGATGACCGGGGCGAACCTCGCGACGGCATTGCCGTCGGACGTCGTACGGATCGCGACGGACACCGTCACCGAGCCGTTCTGGCAGGCCGCGAAGCAACGGCGGCTTGTGGCACCGCAGTGCGGCGACTGCGGAACCTTCCGGCTTCCTCCCACCCCGTTCTGCCCGGAGTGCCAGTCCACGGCGGTCGACTGGCCCCAACTCTCCGGCCGCGCGACCGTCTACAGCTTCGCCGTGGTCCACGGCTATCCCGGGCTGCCGGATCTGACCCTGGTCCCCGCCGTCGTGGAGATGCCGGACGCCCCCGGGGCGAGGCTGGTCACCAATGTGGTCGGGGTCGAACCGGCCGACGTACGGATCGGGTTGGCGCTGACCGTCGACTTCCATCCCATCACGGACGGCTGGCTGCTGCCCGTGTTCCGCGTGGCCGCGGAGGAGGTGTGAGACATGAGCGACGACTATGAGAGCGCGCTGGAGGAGAAGCCGCTCGAATTCCTGGCGAGCGTGGCCAACAGCGGGGGTTCCTGCGACGGCCAGGCCGTCGTTCCCGACGGCGATCGCTATCGGTGCTGGTGTTCCTGTGGCGAGTGGAACATCGAGGCGCCGACTCAGGCCGAGGGACTGCGACTCGCCCGACTCCACACGTCCACGACGGGGGCGCGGCCATGGGTGTGATCCTCTTCGTCCGGCACGGTCAGGCATCGGTGGGCGCGGCGGACCACGACGTGCTCTCCGGCACCGGCAGACTCCAGTCCGAGACGCTCGGAGCGGAGTTCTCCCGGCACGGTGTCTCCGCGACACGCATTCTGACCGGCCGTCTCAACCGACAGCAGCAGACCGCCCGTTGCACACGTGTCGCCGCGAAGTGGTCGACGTCCGCGGAGGTCGACGAGGCGTGGAACGAGTTCGACCACGAGGACGTCGTCGCGGCGCGTCGCAAGGTGGACACGCCTGACGCCGAGCCGCTCGACCGGGCGATTCCCCGATGGTCCTCGGGACGGCACGACCACGACTACACGGAGCCCTTCCCCGCGTTCACGAAGCGGGTCGAGAACGCATTGCGCACGCTGGCCGCCGAGTTGGCCTCGGGCGAGAGCGCCGTCGTCTTCACCAGCGCGGGAGTGATCGGGTGGGTCGCCGCGTCGCTGCTGGGCGGCGGTGAGCCGCAGTGGTCCGCGCTGAACCGCGTGGCGGTCAACAGCGGCGTCACGAAGGTCGTCGTGGGCAGCCGGAGCAGCACGCTCGTCACCTTCAACGAGCACTCCCACCTGCCCCCTCGACTCATCACCTACAGATAGGGGCTGACATGGAGTCAGGCAGGAAGGTCGCCTTCATCACCGGTGTCGCCCGCGGTCAGGGCCGCGCGCACGCGGTGAAACTCGCCTCCCGGGGCATGGACGTCATCGGTCTCGACATCTGCGAGGACATCGAGTCGATGGACTATCCGAACGCGACCGAGGACGACCTCCGCGCGACGGTCAAGGCCGTGGAGGAGGCGGGTGGGGCGATCGTCGCCGAGAAGGGCGACGTGCGCAGTTACGACGATCTGCGCCGGGTCCTGGACCACGGCCTGGAACGTTTCGGCCGGGTCGACGTCCTGCTCGCGAACGCCGGCATCATCCGTCTCTCCCCCGGTGGCGACCGCG